>LNFM01020518.1_pt1 | contig 13416 bp, 10 predicted proteins | sample 596031 | NCBI WGS metagenome assembly LNFM01 (sample SAMN04254537, study PRJNA301005) | activated carbon metagenome | isolation source: dual media filters at the Ann Arbor, Michigan drinking water treatment plant | place: USA: Ann Arbor
ATAGATCGAACTGCTTACGCAGCCAGAGCCATCGGAGCACGGTTGTCATTGGCAACTGTACTTGCGGACCGATAACGGTGGTACCTCACCGAGCAAAAGCTGGCCTCTTTGGTCGTTCGTCGATCCTATTTCGGCCCCACACGCCCGCAATGAACGGGAAGGTCTGGTGGAGCCGCCGGGTACCGCCCCCGGGTCCGAGCCGATTATTACAGGTGCGTTTATCGCCATAGTCAGGGTTGCCCCTGACAAGACGGAATATAGGGGCGGGGGGCGGGCGGCGCAAGGCGCGTCACTGCAGCGGCTGCACGTCAGCGCGACCGGGGTTAACATGGCCGCCCCGAAGCCTTAAGTTCAGGGAAAGGAACATTGCCATGCAAGCTTTCTCGCTACTCGACCTGTCGCCGATCCCCGAGGGGCTGACGGCGGCGGACGCGCTCAGAAACACCGTGACGCTGGCGCAGGCTGCCGAACGTCTGGGCTACACCCGCTACTGGCTGGCCGAACATCACAACATGCCCGGCATCGCCAGCGCGGCCACGTCGATCGTGATCGGCCATGTCGCCGGTGCGACCTCGACGATCCGTGTCGGCGCGGGCGGCATAATGCTGCCGAACCATGCGCCGCTCGTGATTGCCGAACAGTTCGGCACTCTTGCCACGCTTTATCCCGGACGGATCGACCTCGGGCTTGGCCGCGCGCCCGGAACCGACATGGCCACCGCCCGCGCACTGCGCCGTCACATGGCACCGGAGGACAGCTTCCCGCAGGATGTGGTCGAACTCATGGCCTACCTCGGCCCCGCCGATCCCGGTGCCGCGGTCCGCGCGATTCCGGGCGAGGGGACAGAGGTTCCGGTCTGGATACTCGGCTCCAGCACCTATGGTGCGCAACTGGCGGCGTGGCTCGGGCTGCCCTACGCCTTCGCCTCGCATTTCGCCCCGGCGATGCTGGCCGACGCGCTCAACATCTACCGCACCACCTTCCGCCCCTCCGACCATCTGGCACGCCCGCATGTGATGGTCGCCGCCGGGGTCTGCGCCGCGCCCACCGACGACGAGGCACGCTTCCTGCGCTCGTCGCAGATCCTTGCCTTCGCGCGGCTGCGGACCGGCCGGCCCGGCAAGCTGCCGCGCCCGGTGGCCGATGTCGGTGCCGAGGTTCCGCCGCAGGTCTTGGCGCAGGTCGATCAGGCGTTGTCGGTGTCGGCCACCGGCTCGCCCGAAACCGTGCGGCGGCAGCTCGCCGCGATCCTCGACACCTACCAGCCGGACGAGTTGATGGTGACCGGCATGATCCATGATCCCGCCGCGCGCCTGCGTTCATTCGAGATCGCGGCCGAGGTGCTTGGTGATCTGCGCGCCACGCAAGCTGCCGCCTGAGGTATTGCCAAAAGGTTAATGCGGTCGCGTAACCCTATGGTTTTGTTAGGTTGGATTTTTTGTCCACGCTGGGACAGCCGCAAAGAAAAACGCCCGGAAGCCTGCGCTTCCGGGCGTTTGAATTTTTCGTACCGGCTAAATTAGAAGCCCGACTTGATCAGCTCGAACTCTTCCAGCAGGCGGTTCCGAAGAGCGGGGTCCATCGGCGTCTGCAGGAACAGAGTGCTGTCGATCCGGTCGATATACGCAGCCTTCTGGTCTTCCTCGGAGATGGTCGCCATGGCTGCGGGGTTGACGTTGGCATAGCCGATGGCCTCAACGATCGGGGCGGCGCTGGTCGGCGCGAACATCGAGTTTACCCAGTCGTACAGCTTGTCCTCGTTGCCGGGGCCGTCTTTCATGTTGACGAAGCCGCAGAAGAACGAGGCCGAGCCTTCAGCCGGCGCACGGTTGAACCCGACAGGGAAGCCGTCGCCCTTTAGGATCGCGACCGGGTCGTTCCAGGACCAGGAGATCAGTACCTCACCCGAGGCCATCTGCTGCGCCAGTTCCGACGGGTCAGCCCAGTAGGACCGCACGTTCGGATGTACCTTGCGCAGCCAGTCGGCGGCGGCGACGACCTGTTCGTCGGTTACATTGTCCCAGCTGGTCGTGCCGGTAGCCAGGAAAGCCAGCGACCATGCGTCGTCCGAGTTGTCCGAGATCGAGATGCGGCCGGCGTATTTCGGGTCCGCAAAGACCTGCAGGGTGGCGACATCAGCCTCGGGCACCTCGTCCTTGTTGTAGGCGATGGCGCTGTAGGCGAAATCGAAGGGAATGAACCAAACGCCCTGGTCATCCTTGATGTGGGTCGAGGCAAAGAGCGCGGGGTCGAGGCTGGCGAATGCCTCGATCTTGGAGGTGTCCCACGGCTCGATCAGCCCAGCTTCGCGGTAGGCGGGCACGGCGCCGGGGCAGGGGTGGACGACGTCGGGTTTGAAGCCCGAGTTAACCTTCTGGAACGCCTCGTCATCGTCGGCGTAGAACGAATAGGTCGGCTTCTGGCCATGCTTGGCGACATAGGGTTCGAGCGCCCCGTCGATTTCCCAGCCGGCCCAATCGAACACCAAAAGCTCGGGATCGGCGGCATATGCCGCCGTGCTGACCGCAAGCGCGGATACGGCACCGATCAGGCCAATTCTCATTTCTTTCATGGGGGCTCCTCTGGTTTGTAAGGCGGCCGCACTTCCCCAAGTCGACCGCGTGTGAGCGCTGAAACGCATCTGATCAAGGTCTGCAGGAGCGAAACCTACCAAGGAAACTGTGTCCAACCACGGCAAAGGACAAGGGGAAAAGCTGCTTTTTTGGCGCATGCTCGGCGTTTATGCCCACAAACGGGGCATATCTTTGGACAGCAGCAGATCAAAACGGGCAGAAACTGTAGCCAAAAGCCGCATTCGGCCGGATTGCACGGGGTTGCATGGCGAACGGGGCTTGGCTAGGTTCCCCCCGATTGCCCGCGCAATGGCGCTGCGGCATCTGGCTTGCGGGAAGCATCTGCAGGTCTGGCTGGAAGACCCGCCGCGGACCGGTCCCCCGGACACCCCGCGATTTGGGGTCGGGCAAGCCCTTCGCGGCCATCAGGAGATGACGATGACCGCGCTTGACCTCGATTTCGTGCGATCCCAATTCCCGGCGTTTTCATCGCCGGTGCTGTCGACCCACGCGTTCTTCGAGAACGCCGGTGGCAGCTATCCCTGTCGGCACGTGGTGGAGCGGCTGACGCGGTTCTACACCGACCGCAAGGTGCAGCCCTATGGCCCCTATCCCGGGGCGCAAGCGGGGGGCGCCGAAATGGACGAGGCGCGGACCCGACTGGCCGCGATGATGGGCGTTGCTTATGACGAAGTTTCGTTCGGACCCTCGACTAGCGCGAACACCTATGTTCTGGCGCAAGCGGTGCGGAAATGGCTGGAAGGCACCGGCGGCGCCATCGTGGTGACCGATCAGGACCACGAAGCAAACTCGGGGGTGTGGCGGCGTCTGACCGAAGCCGGGATCGAGGTGCGCGAGTGGCAGATCGACCGCGAGACCGGGTCGCTTGAACTGCCCAGTCTGGCGGCCTTGCTGGCAGATGGCTGCGTCAAGCTGGTGTGCTTTCCCCATTGTTCCAACGTGATCGCGGAAATCAACGACGTGGCCGCGATCTGTGCGATGGCGCGGGACGCGGGAGCGCGGACGGTGGTGGACGGGGTCAGCTACGCGCCGCACGGCTTTCCCGACGTGCCTGCGCTTGGCGCCGATGTCTATCTGTTCTCGGCCTACAAGACCTATGGCCCCCATCAGGGCATCATGGTGATCCGCGAGTCGTTCGGAATGGAACTGCCGGGCCAGGCGCATTTCTTCAACAACGACAGCCTCTACAAGCGGTTCACCCCCGCCGGGCCGGACCATGCACAGATCGCCGCCTGCGCGGGGATGGCCGACTATATCGACGCGCTGGCCACACATCATGGCGTGGCCGGCGATGCTGCCGCACGGAACCGTGGCGTGCATGACCTGATGCGGGCGCAGGAGGTGGCGGTGATCCAGCCGCTGCTGGACTATCTCTCGGCGCGCAACGATGTCCGGCTGCTTGGCCCGCGTGAGGCGGGCCGGCGGGCGCCAACTGTGGCGGTGGAATTGTCCGGGCCTGCGGAACCGGTGTCCGAGGCGCTGGGTCGCGACGGGATCGCTTGCTGGGCAGGAGATTTCTACGCGGTGCGGCCGCTGGCAGCGCTGGGTATCGATGGCAGCAAGGGCGTGTTGCGGATGTCGTCGGTGCATTACACTACGGCAGACGAAGTGGCGCAATTGGTGGCGGCGCTCGACCGGGTGCTGTGATGGTGGCGGGGGCAGATTGCCCCCGCTCCCCACCGAGATAATTTCTCGAAGCAAGCAACATAAACTGATCCGGCTGCGGGCCGGGGACGTAGACAACTGAAACAAGGCCTGCCCGCGAAGATGACCGACACACCGCTGATCCTTTGGTTCCGACGCGACCTGCGGCTGTCGGACCAGCCGATGCTGGCGGCTGCGGTGGCATCGGGGCGACCGCTGCTGCCGCTTTTCATCCTTGATCCTGAAACCGACGCCATTGGCGCTGCGCCGAAATTCCGGCTGGGGTTGGCGTGGGAGGCATTTGCAACGGCGCTGCGGAAGGTGGGGCTGGAACCGGTGTTCCGGCGCGGACCGGCGCTGGAGGTGTTGCGGGCGGTTCTGGCCGACAGCGGGGCGGATGCGGTCTGGTGGTCGCGGCTTTATGATCCGGCGGCCGTGGCGCGCGATACCGCCGTCAAGGCAGCCCTCAAGGGGGCCGGGGTCGAGGCGGTGAGCTTTGCGGGCCACCTGCTCAACGAGCCATGGGAGGTGCAGACCGGCACCGGCGGCTACTATCGGGTCTTCACACCCTATTGGCGATCCGTCCGTGGCCGTGACATTGCGGCCCCGGCACCGACCGTGCGGGCGGCGCGCGGGATCGACCGGTCGATTGCCAGCGAGCGGCCGCAGGATTGGCAGCTTGGTGCGGCGATGAACCGGGGCGCGGCCATCGTTGCGCGGTATCAGGCGGTGGGCGAGGCTGCCGCACTGGCCCGTCTGGATGCGTTTCTGGCCGGTCCGGTTGACGCCTATGGCACGATGCGCGACCGCCCGGCCGAGGCCGGCACCTCGCGACTGTCGGAGAACCTGACCTACGGCGAAATCGGGGTGAGGACGATCTGGCACGCGGGAATGCGCGCCGTTCAGGAAGGCCGCGCGGGGGCTGACGGTTTCCTGCGCGAGATTGCGTGGCGCGAGTTTGCCTACCACCTCATCCACCACTCGCCGGAAATCGCCTCCCGCAACTGGCGGCCGGAATGGGACAGTTTCGCCTGGCGCGGCGACAACCCTGAAGCCGAGCGCTGGCGGCGCGGCATGACCGGCGAGCCGTTCGTCGATGCGGCAATGCGCGAGATGTATGTCACCGGCACTATGCACAACCGCGCGCGGATGATCGCGGCCAGTTACCTCACGAAACATCTGCTGACTGATTGGCGGGTGGGCCTCGCGTGGTTCGAGGATTGCCTGACCGACTGGGACCCGGCCGCGAATGCGATGGGGTGGCAATGGGTGGCAGGGTCGGGGCCGGATTCGGCTCCGTTCTTTCGCATCTTCAACCCGGCCGGTCAGGCGGAGAAGTTCGATCCCGACGCGCGCTATCGCCGCCGGTTCGTGGCCGAACTCAGCCCCAAGCCGGGACCGGAAGCGCTGGCTTACTTCGACGCGGTACCGTCGAGCTGGCGGCTCGACCCGGGCGCGCCTTATCCGCAGGCAGTGATCGGGCTGGCCGAAGGCCGTGCGCGCGCACTTGCGGCCTATGGGGCACGAAACTCTTGAGCGGTCCCAACGTATCTGAAACTGTGGACGACAACATAAGAACCCTTGGGGAGGGGCGATGGAAGTTTTGACGACGATGAAGGGCCAGACCGGCCTGCCAAGGTATTTTGCCTCGGTCTTTGACGCGGCAAAAGGAATTGGCGAAGGTCGGCTGGACTTTGTCCTGCCGGACGGTCGTCGTTTCCGGGTGGAAGGCGCGGAGCCGGGGGTGGTGGCGGAACTGCATGTGGTCAATCCGGATGTGTTTGCCCGGTTGATCCGGGAGGGCGACCTCGGGTTCTGCGACAGCTATCTGGATGGCTGGTGGACCTCGCCGGATCTGCAGGCGTTTCTCGATCTGGTGCAGCGACCGGCGAACAACATCGTCAGCGACGGGTTTCCAGGCATGAGTCTGGTGCGCGCGTTCGAGAAGTTCCGCTTCTGGCTACAGTCCAATTCCAAGGCGCAGGCAAAGAAGAACATTGCGCGCCACTATGACCTCGGCAACGATTTCTACCGGCTGTGGCTGGACGAGACGATGACCTACTCGTCGGGTCTGTTCGTCACCGGGCAGGAAAGCCTCGAGGCAGCCCAGCGCCTGAAATATGCCAGCATGGTCGATCTGATGGGGGCCAATCCGGGTGACCATGTGCTGGAAATCGGCTGCGGTTGGGGCGGTTTCGCCGAGTATGCGGCACGCGAACGCGGCCTCAAGGTGACCGGCCTGACGATCAGCCAGGCGCAATACGACTACGCGGTCGAGCGGATCGCCAAGGCCGGGCTGTCCGACCAGGTCGAAATCAAGTTGCAGGATTACCGCGATGAACGCGGCAGCTATGACGGCATCGCCAGCATCGAAATGTTCGAAGCCGTGGGCGAGAAATACTGGCCGGTCTATTTCGACACCCTGCGCGAGCGGCTGAAACCGGGCCGCCACGCAACCTTGCAGATTATAACGATCCCCGATCATCGCTGGCATGTTTACCAGCGAGGCGTTGATTTCATTCAGAAATACATCTTTCCAGGTGGCATGTTGCCCGCGCCGTCCGTGCTGCGCGCCGAGGTCGAACGGGCCGGTCTGACGGTGAAGGGGTCGATCGAGTTCGGCGACAGCTACAGCCTGACCCTGCGGCGCTGGCACGAGACCTTTACCGAAAGATGGGCCGAGGTGAAGCGCCTCGGTTTTGATGATCGGTTCAAACGGATGTGGGATTTCTACCTCGCCTCTTGCGCGGGAGCGTTTCAAGGCGGAAACTGTGATGTGACGCAGATCACGGTCACCCGGCCAATGTTGCCGCCATTTCTTTTGCGATTGTCGGATGGATTGCTGCCAACGTCTATGTGCCGGTACTGGGGGCGGGGTACAACGCCGGACCGTTCCGCGAACTGGTGGCGCTTCTTGGCATGGTGGTTGGCTGGCGCGTGCTGGGGCCGGATACCGGGCGCGGCTACCGTCAGGCGATGGGTTCAGGGCTGAAGACGTCTGTCGTGCTGGTTTTCTTTGCGCTCCTGCTGTTCTCGATCCGCGAAATGATCATGCAATCGACCAAGATGCGCTACGACGGCCCGATGGATGCCATTCTCGACGTGTTCAACCTGATGCTTGAACGGGCACGCGAGATGATGACGGCCGATGTGATGGGAACGCTGTTGGTCGGCGGCATTCTCGCTGGCATCCTGGCCGAAAAGGCAAGCAAGCGCTGGTCCTGAAATGACATTGGTTCAAGTGTCGGGCGGCCTTTGCGAAGCCGACCTGCGAAGTGCCGTGCTTGGGCAGGACGCCAGCGTCGTCCCGCTGGCCGAGACGGGGGAAGATGCAGGGGTGCTTGTTCGGACCGGCCCTGAAGGGCTGCGCAGGCTGCGCCATTTTGCGGTGGCGACGCGGGCGGTTTGGCGGGATGGTCCCATCGAAACACCTGCCGGGTCCGCCGTGGCGTCGGTGCGTGCGGGCCTAGCGGCAACAGTCGAGGCTCTCGCCCTTGCAGAAGATGTGATGGCGCTGCTGGACGTGGTCGCGCCCGAGGTTTTGGCCCGTCGGCTTCCGTCCTTGCAGGTTGGCGCGGCGAGCCGTTTACGGGCTGCGGCCAGCGCGTCGCGCGGGCTGCGGATCGGCACCGGAGAAGTGACCGCGCTGGACCAGAGGCTGCCGCATACCGGCTTTTTCGCCGTGGCGGAGGTGGATATCACCTACCGCCGTTTCGACGGTGAGATGAGCCGAGGGCTGACGCGTGAGATATTTCAGGCTGGGGATGCGGTGACGGTGTTGCCCTACGATCCGGTGCGCGACCGGGTTCTTGTGATCGAGCAGATGCGCATGGGGCCGTTCGGACGGGGCGATCCCTTGCCGTGGCAACTTGAAGCGATTGCCGGGCGGATCGACCCGGGCGAGACGCCGGAAGACTGCGCCCGGCGCGAGGCTGTCGAGGAGGCTGGCCTGCATCTCGGGGCGCTGGAAAAGGTCGCGGAGTATTACCCGAGCCCCGGCGCGCTGAGCGAATACCTCTATTCCTACGTGGCGATCTGCGACCTTCCAGACGATGCGGCCGGGGTGTTCGGGGTGGCGGACGAGGCCGAGGATATTCGCGGCCATCTGGTCGGGTTCGACGCGTTGATGGCGCTGGTTGCGGCGGGCGAGGCGGGCAACGCCCCGCTTCTGCTGACGGCGCTGTGGTTGCAACGCGAACGCGACCGCCTGCGCCGCTGACGGCGGTTGGCGCTGAAAGGGGCCCCGAACCTACCCGCAAGGCGGCAGGATCAGAGCGCCAGGCTGACCCAAGCGGCGTTGCGGGCGGACGAACGCACGCAGGCATCGACGAACGCTACCCCTTCAAGACCCTCCTTCAGGCCGGGAAACACGGTGCCGGTGGGCAGGGGGGCCCCGGTCTTGCGGGCGGTAATCGCGCGGGCGGCTTCGGCGTAAATGTTGGCAAAACCTTCGAGATAACCTTCGGGGTGACCCGGCGGCACACGCGACATGCGGGCGGCTTCGGGGCCTGACCCAGCCCCACCGCGCGTGATCAGGCGTTTCGGCTGGCCAAGTGGGGTGAACCACAGGTAGTTCGGGTCTTCCTGCGCCCATTCAACGCCGCCCTTGGTGCCGTAAACGCGCAGACGCAGGCAGTTCTCGTTGCCGGTGGCAACCTGGCTGCACCACAGCATCCCCTTGGCTCCGCCCTTGAAGCGCAGCATGACATGGCCGTTGTCGTCGATGCGGCGGCCCGGCACGAAGGCGGTAAGGTCGGCCGACAACGATTCTAGGCCGAGGCCCGTCACAAAGGTCGCGAGATTGAAGGCGTGTGTTCCGATGTCGCCGGTCGAACCGCCCGCGCCCGAGCGGGCCGGATCAGTCCGCCAGTCGGCCTGTTTCTGGCCGGTGGCCTCGACAGGTTCGGCCAGCCAGTCCTGGGCGTATTCCACCTGCACGACACGCAATTCCCCCAGATCACCGGCTTCCACCATCGCCTTGGCCTGCCGGATCATCGGATAGCCGGTGTAGTTGTGGGTGAGGGCAAAGACGACGCCAGAGGCTTCGGCGGCTTTGGCCAGCTTTTTCGCCTCGGGCAGTGTGGCGGTCAGGGGCTTGTCGCAGATCACATGGATGCCCCGCTTGAGGAACTGCATCGCCACAGGGGCGTGCATGTGGTTCGGCGTCACGATGGCGACGACGTCGATACCGTCCTTCTTGCGCGCCTCGCGGATCGCCATGTCGGAAAAGCTTTCATAGCAGCGTGCCGGGTCCAGCCCGAGGTCAGCGCCCGAGGCTTTCGACTTTTCCGGACTGGATGAGAAACAGCCGGCAACCAGTTCATATTGATCATCGATCCGCGAGGCGATGCGGTGCACTGCACCGATGAACGCGTCGCGACCGCCGCCGACCATTCCAAGCCGAAGGCGGGGGGAGCGGGCGGTATGGGCTGCGTCGATGGGCATGGATCACCTCTTTCGTCTTTTATCTGTCGGCAAATATCCCCGGGGGGCTGGCCCCCCGCCTCGCGTCAGTCCAACCCCAGCATCCGGCGGTTGGCAGCGCGGTCGGTTCCGGCCCCGGCAAAGTCGTCGAACGCTTTTTCGGTAACGCGGATGATGTGGGCGGCAACGAAGGCCGCACCTTCGCGGGCGCCATCTTCGGGGTGTTTCAGGCAGCATTCCCATTCGACCACCGCCCAGCCGTCAAAGCCGTATTGCGTGAGTTTCGAGAAGATGCCGCCGAAATCCACCTGACCGTCGCCGGGTGAGCGGAAACGGCCGGCGCGGTTGACCCAGCTTTGGAAGCCACCATAAACGCCTTGGCGGCCAGTCGGGTTCAGCTCGGCATCCTTGACGTGAAACATCTTGATCCGGTCGTGATAGATGTCGATATGGTCAAGGTAATCAAGATGTTGCAGAACGTAGTGGCTGGGGTCGTACAGCATGTTCGCGCGCGTGTGGCCTTTCACACGGTCAAGAAACATCTCGAAGGAGATGCCGTCGTGCAGGTCTTCGCCCGGGTGGATCTCATAGGCGAGGTCGATGCCGCAATCCTCGGCATGGTTCAGGATTGGCAGCCATCGGCGGGCAAGTTCGTCGAAGGCTTCCTCCACGAGACCTGCCGGTCGCTGCGGCCAAGGGTAGAGATAGGGCCAGGCCAGTGCGCCTGAAAAAGTTGCATGGGCCGTCAGGCCAAGGTTCTTAGAAGCCGTGATCGCCTTCTTTACCTGATCTACGGCCCACTCCTGACGGGCCTTCGGGTTGCCACGCACAGCCGGGGCGGCAAAGCCGTCGAAGGCGCTGTCATAGGCGGGATGGACGGCGACAAGCTGGCCCTGCAGATGGGTTGAAAGTTCGGTGATCTCGATCCCGGCGTCCTTCGCAACGCCTTTCAAGTCATCGCAATAAGCCTTTGAAGTTGCGGCCTTGTCCAGATCGAACAGGCGGCTGTCCCAGCTTGGCACCTGGACGCCCTGATAACCGCAGTCCGCGGCCCAGGCGGTGATCGACTGCCAGCTGTTGAACGGCGCTGTATCGCCCGCGAACTGCGCCAGAAACAGGGCGGGCCCCTTCATCGTCTTCATTGTGCGTCTCCGTTCCGAGGCGACTCGCCCCATTCGACCCCTGATGGCTGTTCCAGCCCCTGCCTTGCTTCGGGCGGGCGCTTCTCGATTTCGGCGACAAGTGCGCGCGCGAGGAATTCTCCGGCGCGGCCCACGTCTTCGCGGATGATGATGGTCTCGCGGCGAAAGCGGCGCAGAACGGGAATCGCCTCCTTCGCCACCACGTCGAAGTCGCGGCCGAGGACGCGTCCGGTCCGCTCGGCCCCTGCGATCGACGACATCGCGGCGGTGGTAGAGCCGACGAGGATCGCATCCGGCGGGTTCGGTGCGGCAAAGCGGGCGGCGACGGCTTCGTCCACCGCTTCGCCGCCGCTGTCGGAGGTAACCTTGTCGGCCAACTCGAAGGGCAGGCCGACAAGGGCGGCCTCGTCGGAGAAGCCCCATGTCATGTGGCGGGCATAAAGATGTGAGCGGGGCGGGGCGATCAGCAACAGCCGCTTGCGGCCGCGTTCAAGAAAGGTGCGCACCGCGAGGCGGGCAAAGGCCTCGTTGTCGAAATCGAAGTAGGGATGGTCGATGCCCATGTCGGTCCGGCCATGCGTGGCGAACGGAAAATTGCGTTCGCGCATGTAGCGGATGCGCGGGTCATCAGGCTTGGTCTGGTTCAGGATCACGCCGTCGGCGCTTTCGGTTTCGACGATGTAGCGGATCGGCTCCATCGGGTCCTGATCGAGAAAGAACGGCATCACGACCATGTGGTAGGCCGTGCCGCGCAGCGCGTTGGCGATGGAGTAGATCAGCCGCGAGGTGTGGTTCATCACATCCGTTTCGGTCGAAAGCACCAGCGCGATGACGTTGGTCTTGCCAGTGCGCAGGCGCACGCCGGCCCGGTTCGGGCGGTAGCCCAAGAGACTGGCGGTTTCCCGCACCCGACGCTTGGTGTCCTCGCCGATGTCGGGGGCGTCCTTCAGGGCGCGGCTGACCGTGGCGACGGCAAGCCCGGTTGCGGCGGCAATGGTCTTCAGGGTCGGGCGTTCGGCGTCCGAATCAGGGTTGGGCGGGGGGTGCGGTTCGGTAGTCAGGGCCATCGCGCCACCCCATGGCAGACCGTCGAAGCCATTGCCATGCTCATCGACCGGCAAAGCGATTCGCCCCGACCTACCCATGCTGCAGCCGCAAAACGAGCCGTGGCGTCGGCGCAGTAAATGCCCGGCGTCACGGCGGTTTCACGGGTGTTGCGGCAGTGCGGCATCGGATGGGCCAGCCTTCAAGCTCGTAAAATTCGCTACAGATTCAGCCGCCATTGAACCTTTGACGAAGGGTGACGACAAGCGAAAAGATTCCTTGATCGGCAAAACTATAACGATATAGAATTCTCCTATAACGATTTAGAAACCGGGAGGAACGGATGAAACTGACGAAAATGACGGTTGCGCTTTGCGCATCGGTGGCGTTGCCAATGGCGGCAAACGCGACCGAACTTGAAGTCACCCATTGGTGGACTTCGGGCGGTGAAGCCGCGGCTGTGGCCGAACTTGCCAAGGCGTTCGACGCGTCGGGCGACAAGTGGGTCGACGGTGCCATCGCTGGCGGTGGCGGCACTGCCCGCCCGATCATGATCAGCCGCATCACCGGTGGCGACCCGATGGGCGCGACCCAGTTCAACCACGGCCAGCAGGCGCAGGAACTGGTCGAAGCCGGCCTGATGCTTGACCTGACGGATGTTGCCGAAGCCAACAACTGGAAGGACATCGTCTATCCGCCGTCGCTGCTGGATGCCTGCACGCTGGATGGCAAGATTTTCTGTGCGCCGGTCAACATCCACTCGCCGGAATGGCTGTGGCTGTCGAACAAGGTTTACGAGGATCTGGGCATCCCCGTCCCGACCAATTGGGATGAATTCGTGGCTTCGGCGCCGCAGGTCGAAGCTGCCGGCAAGATCCCGTTGGCGCTGGGCAACCAGCCCTGGCAGTCGAACCTCGCTTTTGGTGCGATGCAGATCGCGGTGGCCGGGCTTGACGTCTGGAAGGCAGTGAACGTCGACAAGAACATGGACGTGGCCGCAGGTGCGGACTACGCCAAGGTCTTCGCTGCGGCCGCCGATGCCCGCAAGCTTGCGGCTAAATCGACCGTGCAGGACTGGAACCAGGCAACCAACCTCGTGATCACCGACGAAGCCGCCGGCCAGATCATGGGTGACTGGGCGCAGGGTGAATTCCAGGTTGCGGGCGAAGTGGCCGGCACCGACTATACCTGCCTGCCGGGCCTTGGCCTGAACGAGTACATCTCGACCGGCGGCGACGCCTTCTACTTCCCGAAGCTGGACGATCCGGAAAAGGAAGCCGCGCAGAAGCGTCTGGCCGCCCAACTGGTCAGCCCAGAAGTGCAGGTGGCGTTCAACCTGAAGAAGGGCTCGCTGCCGATCCGTGGCGACATCGACCTCAGCGCTGCCAACGACTGCATGAAGAAGGGCCTCGAGATCCTGGCCGGTGGCAACATCGTGCCGTCGGGTGACATGGTCTGGTCCGCAGACGTGCAGAAGCAGGCCGAGGACCTGATGGTCGAATTCTGGAAGTCGGACATGCCGGCTGAAGAAGCCCACACCAAGTGGGTCGAGATCCTGAAGTCCGGTC
>LNFM01036038.1_pt1 | contig 13414 bp, 12 predicted proteins | sample 596031 | NCBI WGS metagenome assembly LNFM01 (sample SAMN04254537, study PRJNA301005) | activated carbon metagenome | isolation source: dual media filters at the Ann Arbor, Michigan drinking water treatment plant | place: USA: Ann Arbor
GCCTGGATGGCCACAAGCTGCTCAAGGACTACCCGTCGCTGCAGGAAATGGGCCTCAAGGGCTTCAACCTGACCATCTGGCACGGCCTGTACGCACCCAAGGGCACACCTCCCGAAGTCGCCAAGCGCCTGAACGACGCTCTGCAGGTGGCCTTGAAGGACCCCGAGTTCATCAAGAGCCAGGAAGACCTGGGCGCCATCGTCGTGACCGACAACCGCGTGACCCCCGCCGGCCACAAGGCTTTTGTGGCCAATGAGATCACCAAGCTCAAGACGGCCATCGACGCTGCCGGCCAGTTTGCCGACTGACTGTTGAACACCCCTGCGGCGCTCTGCGCCGTCCCCTCCAGGGGACGATGCCAGTGGCCCGGCAAAGCCGGTTCCACGGCATCCGCTGGGTTGAGACACGCGCGCCGACCAGGCCACGGGACCACATGATCCCGATCCGCTTGGTGGACTCCATCACCGAACTGCAGCCCGCTGACGCGGGCTGCATTGCTTTGAGCGGTTCGCACGGGGGTTTGAGTTCAGCGCGGTATGCGCTGGCGGTGCGTCCGTTGCTCTCGGTCTTCAACGACGCGGGGGTCGGCCTCGACGCCGCCGGCATTGCTGGCCTCGAACTCCTGCAAACCCACAACCTCGCCGCCTGCGCGGTGTTTCACACGAGTGCGCGCATCGGGCAGGCAAGCAGTACATTGACCCATGGCATGGTCAGCCATGCCAACGCTGCGGCGCAGGCACTGGGCATCAGTCCCCACGAGCCACTGCAACCGCAAATAAACAAACTGAGCCGGAGACAACCATGAACCTTTCCCGTCGAACCCTCATTGCGGCGGCCGTTGCTGCCACCGCCCTCCCTGGCCTGGTTGCCGCGCAAGCCGCCTGGCCCAGCAAACCGATCCGCATCGTTGTGCCTTTCGCACCCGGCGGCACCACAGACATCCTGGCGCGCACGCTGGCACCCGAACTCACCAAGGCGCTGGGACAGCCCGTGGTGGTGGAGAACCGCGCGGGTGCCGGCGGCAACATTGGCGCCGACCTGGTGGCCAAAGCACCCAACGACGGCTATACCCTGCTCATGGGCACGGTGGGCACGCACGGGATCAACAAATCGCTGTATTCCAAGCTGCCCTATGACCCGCAAAAGGACTTCGCACCCATCACGCTGGTGGCGGGTGTGCCCAACGTGATGGTGATGAACACCAAGCGCGCTCAAGAGCTCGGCATCAACAACGTGGCCGACTTCGTGCGCCACGCCAAAGCCAACCCGGGCAAGCTGAACATGGCCTCCAGCGGCAACGGCACCTCAATCCATCTGGCCGGCGAACTCTTCAAGTCGCGCACCGGCATCTTCATGACGCACATACCCTACCGCGGCTCGGGCCCGGCCATGACCGACATGCTCGGCGGCGCCATGGACGTGATGTTCGACAACCTGCCCTCGGCCATGCCCCACATTCAGTCGGGTGGACTGAAGGCCTTCGCGGTCACCAGCGCCGTTCGCTCCAGCGCCCTGCCCGACACGCCCACGGTGGCCGAAGCCGGTTCGCTTCCGGGCTTTGAAGCCAGCTCCTGGTTTGGCCTGCTGGCGCCTGCCGGAACACCACCCGAGGTGGTGAACCGCCTGCAACAGGAAACCGCCAAGGCGTTGGGCCTGCCTGCGGTGAAAGAGCGTCTGGTGGCCCAAGGCGCCATCCCCAGCGGCAACACGCCGCAGGAATTCACCAAGCTGATCGAAGCCGAGATTGCGAAGTGGGCGCCGGTGGTGAAGGCGTCTGGCGCGAAGGTGGATTGACCCCCGCCGCGCTGCGCGCGACCCCCTGACAGGGGGCGATGCCTACGGCCCGGCGGAGCCGGTTCCGTGGCGAAATTGGACTGACCCCCGCCGCGCTGCGCGCGACCCCCTGAAGGGGGCGATGCCCACGGCCCGGCAGAGCCGGTTCCGTGGCATCTCTTGGTCAAGACATCACGCTCCGGAACGCGTGTCCCACCCCAGAGACACCGAGGGTCCGGCTCCGCCGGCCCCAGGTGTCGCCCTCCTCCTGCCGCAGGCGAGAGAGGGGGAGGCGCCGCAGGCGACGCGGGGGGTGATTCCTTCAGACCCCCCAGACGATGTCGACCTCGGCCTTGTCGCAACGCTCCAGCATCTCGATGAAAGGCGCGCTGCGCATGCGCAGACTGACCTGATCGAACACCGGCGCCACGTCTCCACGGGCGGCGGCTTCTTCGATCTGCTTTTTCTGATCGGCCTCTTCGAGCACGATGGCATCGCGTATGGCCTGGATGGCAGCGGGCATTTGCTGGTGCATCACCACGCCAGGGCCCGAGGGATCCTTGCTGAGGATTTCCAGCAGACGCTTGCCGTGCTGCTCCAACATCACCAGGTCGCCGGTTTCGCGGGATTTGAATCGGTACAGGGACATGTTGTCCTCCAAGGAATGAGGTTCATTGTTGCACCAAAGGTCTCCCGCTGGCAGGGCACTTTGATGATGCGGGTAAACCCGCTTGAAGTTGAATAGTTCAAGTCTAAACTAATTAGGCATGAACACTCTACAATCCGCAATCCAGCGCGTCCTGTGCATCGGCGGCGGCCCGGCCGGCCTGTATTTCGCCCTGCTGATGAAGCGGCGGGACCCATCGCTCGTCGTCACGGTGGTCGAACGCAACCGGCCCTTTGACACCTTCGGCTGGGGCGTTGTGTTGTCCGACCAGACCCTGGCCAACCTGCGCGCCGCTGACCCAGAGTCGGCCACGCTCATTGGTGAAGCCTTCAACCACTGGGACGACATCGAGGTGTTTTACAAGGGCGGGCGCGTGCGTTCAGGCGGCCATGGCTTCTGCGGCATCGGGCGCAAGAAGCTGCTCAACATCCTGCAGGACCGCTGCCTGGCCCTGGGTGTGAACCTGGTGTTCGAGACCGACGTGGCGGACGACCAGGCCCTCGCCGCGCAGTACAACGCCGACCTGGTGATCGCCAGCGACGGACTCAACAGCCGCATCCGCACCCGCTACGCCGAGACCTTCCAGCCCGACATCGACACACGCGAATGCCGCTTTGTCTGGCTCGGCACCAAAAAGACCTTCGACGCGTTCACCTTCGATTTCGTGCAGACCGAGCACGGCTGGTTCCAGGCGCACGCCTACAAGTTCGACGGTGAAACATCGACCTTCATCGTCGAAACACCCGAAGCGGTGTGGAAAGCGCACGGCATCGACCAGATGGAGCCGGCCGAGGGCGTCGCCTTCTGCGAGAGGCTGTTTGCCGAGCGGTTGGAAGGCCACGCGCTCATCAGCAACGCGCAGCACCTGCGCGGCTCGGCCAACTGGATCCGCTTTCCGCGCGTGATCTGCAAGACATGGGTGCACAAGACTGAGGTAGCTGGTCGTCAGATACCCATCGTGCTCATGGGCGACGCCGCCCACACTGCCCACTTCTCCATCGGCAGCGGCACCAAGCTCGCACTCGAAGACGCGATCGACCTGGCCAACGAATTCGCGCGGCACGCGAACGCCGATGTGGCCGAGGTGCTGCAGGGCTACGAGGCCCGGCGCAGTGTGGAAGTGCTCAAGATCCAGAACGCCGCGCGAAACTCCACCGAGTGGTTCGAGAACGTCGACCGCTACACCGGCATGGAAGTGGAACAGTTCGCCTACTCGCTGCTCACGCGCAGCCAGCGCATCAGCCACGAGAATTTGCGCTTGCGCGACCCGGCTTGGCTCGAAGGCTACGAACGGTGGCTGGAGGCAAGGGCCGATCCGGCGCCAGGCCGCCCCAAGCCGGATCAGCCCCCGGACCCGGCAAGGACTGGGGCCTCTCCCCGTCCTGGGGCAGCGACCCGCGCAGCGGCGGAGCGTGGGGGCTCACACCCGCACCCCACACCACCGATGCTGCTGCCGCTCACGGTGCGCGGCCTGACGCTGAAGAACCGCATCGTCGTCTCGCCCATGGCGCAGTACAGCGCGGTCGACGGCGCGGTGGGCGACTACCACCTGGTGCACCTGGGCGCGCGCGCGCTCGGGGTGGAGATGACCAGCCCCACGCCCGAGGGCCGCATCACACCCGGCTGCCCGGGCCTGTGGAACGACGCGCAGCAAGCCGCGTTCGAACGCATCGTGCACTTCACGCACAGCAGCCAAGCGCACATCGGCATCCAGCTCGGTCACAGCGGTCCCAAGGGTTCCACGCAGCTTGGTTGGGAGCGCATCGACGAACCGCTGGAGAGCGGCAACTGGCCCGTGATCTCGGCCAGTGCCGTGCCATATGGCCCGCAAAACCAGGTGCCACGCGCCATGACCCGCGCGGACATGGACGCACTCACCGCGGCCTTTGTCGAGTCCACGCACCGCGCTGCCGCCGCCGGCTTCAACTGGCTCGAACTGCACGCCGCCCACGGCTACCTGCTCTCGGCTTTCATCTGCCCGCTGACCAATCTGCGCACCGACGAGTACGGTGGCTCGCTGGACAACCGCTGCCGTTATCCGCTGGAGGTGTTCACCGCCATGCGCGCCGCGTGGCCGGTGGATCGGCCCATGAGCGTGCGCATCTCGGCGCACGACTGGGCACCCGGTGGCAACACGCCCGACGACGCGGTGGAGATCGCGCGCCTGTTCAAAGCCGCCGGCTGCGACGTGATCGACGTGTCCTCGGGCCAGACCACGCGCGCGGCCAAGCCGGTTTACGGCCGCATGTACCAGACGCCGTTCGCCGACCGCGTGCGCAACGAGGCCGGCATCCTGACCATGGCGGTGGGGGCCATCAGCGAGGCCGACCACGCCAACAGCATCATCGCGGCCGGCCGCGCCGACCTCTGCGCCGTGGCCCGCCCGCACTTGGCCGATCCGGCCTGGACGCTGCACGAAGCCGCGAAGCTCCAGACCCGTGCGCTGCAGTGGCCCCGCCCTTACGAGAGCGGACGCGACCAGCTCTACCGCGAAACCGCCCGCCTGCAAGCCCTCAACAACAACGACAAGCCATGAACGATTCACCCCTGGACCTGGAAGCCCGCGCCCACAGCGAACACGCGCACGAGCTGCGCCTTTGGCTGCGCCTGCTCACCTGCTCGCAGCTGATCGAAAAGCGTGTGCGCGCCGGCCTGCGTGAGCAGTTCGACACCACGCTGCCGCGTTTTGACCTCATGGCCCAGCTGGAGCGCCACCCTGAGGGATTGAAGATGAAGGAACTCTCGCATCGGCTCATGGTCACCGGCGGCAACGTCACCGGCATCACCGACCAGCTGGTCAACGAAGGCCTGGTGGAGCGGCTGGACGTGGACGGCGACCGCCGCGCGTTTCGCGTGGCTCTCACCGACCTCGGCCGCACCACTTTCGCCGCCATGGCGCGCCAGCACGAGCAGTGGATCGTGGACGCCTTCGAAGGCCTCAGCCCGCGCGATCTGGAAAGCCTGCACAAGCTGCTGGGCAAGGTGAAGGCCCATCAGCTCGACATCAACCAGCGGATCGAAGAATGAAGCACCCCATCCCCGACCACAACCCCATGCGCAGCCAGTACACCGCCATGGCCGATGCACGCCCCCGTCACTTCACACTCAGCGTGAACGGCGGTGTGGCCACCGTCACGCTCAACCGCCCCGAGCGCAAGAACCCGCTGACCTTCGACTCGTACGCAGAACTGCGCGACTGGTTCCTGGCCCTGCAGAAAAGCACCGACATCAAGGCGGTGGTGCTCACCGGCGCGGGCGATAACTTCTGCTCCGGTGGCGACGTGCACGAAATCATCGGCCCGCTCACCCAGATGACCATGCCCGAGCTGCTGGCCTTCACCCGCATGACGGGTGCGCTGGTGAGCGCCATGCGCGCCTGCCCGCAGCCCATCGTGGCCGCGCTCGACGGCGTTTGCGCCGGCGCCGGCGCGATGATGGCGCTGGCTTCCGACCTGCGCTTGGGCACGCCGCAAGCCACGGTGGCATTCCTCTTCACCCGCGTGGGCCTCGCCGGCGCCGACATGGGCGCCTGCGCCCTGCTGCCGCGCATGATTGGCCAGGGACGCGCGAGCGAGCTGTTGTTCACCGGCCGCGCCATGACCGCGAGCGAGGGCCACGCCTGGGGCTTCTTCAACGCGCTGCACGAGAACGCCGCGCTGCTGACCGCCGCGCACCAGCTTGCCACGCAACTCGCGCAAGGTCCCACCTTCGCGCACGGCATGACCAAAACCATGCTGCACCAGGAATGGGCCATGACGCTGGACCAGGCGATCGAGGCCGAAGCGCAGGCGCAGGGGATTTCAAGCGGGCGTACGAAGCCTTCGCAGCCAAACAACGCCCAGAGTTCCAGGGAGACTGAACATGGTCGCCTTCGAACACCCCCACGGCATGCACCCACCGCAATCGCAGTGGGAACTGCCCTTCTTCGACGAGCACCACCGCACCATGGCGCCGCGTCTGGCCAACTGGGCTGCACTGCAAGACGTGAACGAGAGCGACGACCGCGCCGCCTGCAAGGACTGGGTGGCGCGCCTGGGCGAAGCGGGTTGGCTGCGCTACTGTGTGCCCGCCGCGCACGGCGGCGCGTTGCCCGCACTCGATTCGCGCTCGCTGGTGATCCTGCGCGAGACGCTCGCCTTCCATTCGCCCCTGGCCGACTTCGCGTTCGCCATGCAGGGCCTGGGCAGCGGCGTGATCACGCTCGCCGGCACACCGGCGCAGCAGGCCAAGTACCTGAGCGCAGTGGCCAGCGGCCAGAAGATCGCGGCCTTCGCGCTCAGCGAGCCCGACGCCGGCTCTGACGTGGCCGCCATGGCCACACAAGCCGTGCAGACCACCCGCGGCTGGACCTTGAACGGCACCAAGACCTGGATCAGCAACGGCGACCTGGCCGACTTCTACGTGGTGTTCGCCAAGACCGACCCGCAGGCCGGTGCGCGCGGCATCAGCGCCTTCATCGTCGATGCCGGGCAGCTCGGCCTGGACAGCAGCGAACACATTCACGTGATGGCACCGCACCCGCTGGCCACGCTGCGGTTTACCGACTGCGCACTGGGCAGCGATGCGATGGTCGGCACGCTGCACGGTGGCTTCAAGCTCGCCATGCAGACGCTGGACATCTTCCGCGCCTCGGTGGCCGCGGCCGCACTCGGCATGGCGCGCCGCGCATTCGCCGAAGCTGTTGCGCAGGCGAAGCACCGCAAGATGTTCGGCCAGACGCTGGCCGACTTCCAGCTCACACAGGCCCGACTGGGCGAGATGAGCGCGCTCATCGACGCCGCCGCCCTGCTCACCTACCGCGCCGCCTGGCAGCGCGACTGCAGCGCCACCCAAGGCATGGGCACACCGGCCTACACCACGGCAGCCGCCGCCGCCAAGCTCACCGCGACCGAAAACGCGCAGCGCGTGATCGACATGGCGCTGCAGATGTTCGGTGGGCGCGGCGTGCAGGTGGGCCAGAAGGTCGAGAGCCTGTACCGCGACATCCGCTCGTTGCGCATCTACGAAGGCGCCAGCGAAGTGCAGCTGTTGATCCTCGGCAAGGCAGCACTGCGGTCTTCCTGAATGCACACCACCATGCACACACGCCTCATCCCCAGCGCCCAGGCCGACCACTTCGTGCACGACCACCTGCCGCCACCCGAGCAGTGGCCCGAGCTGCGCTTTGACCGACCCGAGCTTCAGTTGCCCGACCAGGTCAATGCTGTGCAGGCGCTGTTCGAGCGCGCCACCACCGCCGGCCACGCCGACCGGCCGCTGTTTCGCAGCGACGAACGCACGCTGAGCTACGCGCAGGCGCAGGCCGAGGTGAACCGCATCGCCAACGTCTTCACCGTGGAACTCGGTCTGGTGCCCGGCAACCGCGTGCTGCTGCGCGGCGGCAACTCGGTGGCCATGGCGCTGGCCTGGCTCGCCACGGTGCAGGCCGGGCTGGTGGCAGTGGCCACCATGCCGCTGCTGCGCGCCCGGGAGCTCGGCGCCATCATCCAGAAGGCGCAGCCTGTGCTGGCGCTGTGCGACGTGAAGTTGCAGGACGAACTCAAGGCCGCGCTCGCCGCCGACCCATCCACCGCCGGCATGACGATGCTGGTGTTCAACACCGGTGGAACCGACGCACCGCAGTCGCTGGAAGCCATGGCGGCTCGCCAATGCGTGCACAGCACACCCTGCCCCACGGCCGCCACGGACATCGCACTGCTCGCCTTCACCTCCGGCACCACCGGCACGCCCAAGGCCGCCGTGCACACCCACCGCGACGTGTTGGCCGCCTCCGAGACCTGGCCGCGCCATGTGCTGCGCGCCACGCCGGACGACATCGTGATGGGCTCACCGCCGCTGGCCTTCACCTTCGGCCTGGGCGGCCTGCTGGTGTTTCCCATGTGGGCGGGGGCCTCGGTGTTTTTCCCGTCCGTGCCCTACACGCCCGAGGGCATGGTGCAGCTCATGATCCGCGTGGGCGCCACCATCTGCTACACCGCGCCCACCTTCTACCGCCAGATGGCCGCGTTCGCCAAGGTGCACGGCATCGGCAAGCTGCGCATCAGCGTGAGCGCGGGTGAGGGCCTGCCCGACGCCACGCGCCAGCTCTGGAAGGAAGCCACCGGGCTGGAGATGCTCGACGGCATTGGCGCCACCGAGATGTTCCACATCTTCATCTCCTCGCCCCCTGAGGCGGTGCGCCGCGGCGCCATTGGCCAGGTGGTGCCGGGGTACCAGGCGCGGGTGGTGAACGACGACGGTGAGCCACTGCCGATCGGCGAAGTGGGCAAGCTCGCGGTGATCGGACCGACCGGCTGCCGCTACCTCGACGACGAGCGCCAGACCAACTACGTCAAGGGCGGCTGGAACCACCCTGGAGACGCCTTCCGCATGGACGCCGACGGCTACTTTTTTTACCAGGCGCGCACCGACGACATGATCATCACCGCCGGCTACAACGTGGCCGGTCCCGAGGTGGAAGCCGCCCTGCTGGAGCACCCGGCCGTGGCCGAGTGCGGCGTGGTGGGCAAGCCCGATGACGAGCGTGGCCAGATCGTGCAGGCCTTCGTGGTGCTCAAGCCAGGCCACGCGGCCGACGCCGCACAGGTGAAGGCCTTGCAGGACCACGTGAAGCACAGCCTGGCGCCCTACAAGTACCCGCGCGAGGTGGTGTTCCTGTCCCAGCTCCCTCGCACCGAAACCGGAAAACTGCAGCGATTCGCGCTGCGCCAGCAAGCCACCGCACCACATTGAGACCACCGAGATGAAACACCTGCAACCGCCCGGCTGGGCCACCCCCCGGGGCTACGCCAACGGCATCGCCGTGCGCGGCACCCACGTCTTCGTGGGCGGCCAGATCGGCTGGAACGCCAGCCAGACTTTCGAGAGCGACGACTTCATTGGCTCAACATCCGCGACGTGCTCGCCTGCGCCGACGCCGGGCCGCAGCACATGGTGCGCATGACCTGGTACATCACGGACCGCGTGGAATACAACAACCGCCTGCGCGAGCTTGGCGAGGCCTACCGCGAGGTGATGGGCAAGAACTTCCCGGCCATGACCTGCGTGGAGGTCAGTGCGCTGGTCGAAGAACGGGCGAAGGTGGAGATCGAAGTGACGGCGGTGGTGCCGGGCTGAATCCCCGCCACAGACCGCACCCCATGACCTCGGGGAGTAGGGAATGCGGTTACCACGGCGCACAGGCTTTCTGATCGGTACAACGAGGATGTCCCCACAGCCATTGTTGGCTTGCTAACGCTCCCAATCTCCCTCCAAAATAAGTTCCCCGAAAGATCGTTTTCGGGAAGAAAACCCACAGAGGAGACATATGAAAAGCACGAAACTGTTGCTGGCCTTGATGGCCTGCGGCCTGGCCACCAGCGCGCTGGCCCAGGCCGGCAAGGACAACCTGGCCACCCTCAAACAGATGAAGGTCTCAGGCGTCGACCTGAACATTCCACCGGTTCCGCAAGAAGGCAAAAACGCCGATGCGATCCGCGCCAACCTCAAGGCGGTGAAGCTGCCACCGGGCTTCAAGATTGAGCTCTACGCTGTGGTCCCCGACGCGCGCCACATGGCGGTCGCTCCCAGCACCAACATGCTCTTCGTGGGCACGCGCAAAACCCGCGTGTGGGCCGTGACCGACCGCAACGGAGACGGCACCGCCGACGAGGTCAAGCCCTTCGCGCCGTCGATCAACTTCAAGGTGCCCAACGGCGTGTGCTGGACCAAAGACGGCTTCCTGGTCGTGGTCGAGCACAACCGCGTGCTCAACTTCCCGGCCGCCGAATTCTTCTACGAAGGCCCGGATGTGGCAGTCATCGAGGTGGTTCCCCAGGGCGGCCTGATCCCGGTGGAAGAGGAGTCGTTCAACCATGGCGCGCGCACCTGCCGCGTGGCCGACGACGGCATGCTCTATGTGACCCTGGGTCAGCCGCACAACGTGCAGCCCGCCAACAAGGTCGATCTGTACGACAAGATCGGCATCGGCGGCATCGTACGCATGAACGCGTTTGATGGCTCCAAGCGCGAGGTGTTCTCGCGCGGCATGCGCAACTCGGTGGGCATGGACATCAACCCCAAGGACAAGACGGTATGGTGGACGGACAACCAGACCGACGGCCTGGGCGACGATGTGCCACCGGGTGAACTCAACCGCGCCACCAAGGTGGGTGAGCACTTCGGCTACCCGTACTGGAACGGCAAATTCAAGGTGGCAGGCACAGCCGCAGCGCCCGACCTCAAGGACATGAAGGAACCCGCCAACGCGGTCTTCCCGCAAGTCGAGTTCCCGGCCCACCAGGCCCAGCTGGGCATGACCTTCTACAACGGCAAGCAGTTCCCGGCCAAGTACCAGGGCGGCATCTTCGTGGCCTCGCACGGCTCATGGAACCGCAGCCAGGCCACCGGCGCGCCGCAGGCAAGTCCGAGGTGTTTGCCGAAGGCTGGCTCGACAGCAACGGCGTCTACAAGGGCCGCCCGGTGGACGTGGCGCCCATGAAAGACGGCTCGCTGCTGATCTCCGACGACTACGTCGGCGCGATCTACCGCGTCACCTACTCGCCGAACTGATTTCGGCGTCCCTCCGGGATCGGTCCCGATCCCTCGCGCAGGCGGCCCACGCGGGCCGCTTGCGCGACCTCACGTTTGAACGAACCTTCATTCCCATGCGAACTTTTCTTCTGATGACCGCCGCTGCATTGAGCATGAGCGCTGCCTCTGCCGCAGACCCGGCGGTCGGCCGCACCAAGGCCAACATGGCCTGCGCGGTCTGCCACGGCCCCAACGGCATGTCGATGATGCCCAACGCACCCCACCTGGCGGGCCAGCCCGCCATCTACCTGGTGGAGCAGCTCAAAAACTACCGCAGCGGCAAACGCGCGAACGAGGTCATGGGCGTGATCGCCAAGCCGCTGACCGACGCCGAGATCGAAGATCTCGCCGCCTGGTACTCGTCGTTGCAGATCAGCGTGCAAGCACCCTGACACCCCCGATTTTCAAGACACCGTCCCACCATGCAAGTGCGCTCCCTGGTTCTTTTCCCTCTGGCCGCGTTGCCCGCCTGGCTGCACGCCCAGACCACGCCACCACCGCCCGAGGCCGATGGTGGTGCGCTGGCCCCGGTGGTCATCACCGGCAGCGGCTCGGCCGACCAGCGCTGGCGCGGCGCGGCCACGGTGGACGTGGTCGACGGCAGCGAGCTGCGCAACGGCCAGTTGCAGATCAACCTGTCCGAGGAGAACTACGCGCAAGACCTGCAGGTGTCGATTCGCGGCTATGGTGCGCGCTCCACTTTCGGCGTGCGCGGCGTGCGCCTCTTTGTCGACGGCATCCCGGCGAGTGCGCCCGACGGCTCCGGCCAGGCGGCCAACTTCCCGCTGGGCAGCGCCGAGCGCATCGAGGTCGTGCGTGGCCCGTTCGCATCGCTCTACGGCGCCTCCAGCGGCGGCGCGATCCTGCTCTACACGCAAGACGGTGGCAGACCCGGTGAAGTGCGTGCGGGTGTGGCGGCCGGCGCCAACGGTCTGTGGCGTTTTTCCACCCAGGCGAGTGGCCAGACCGGCACGGCAGAAGCGCCTGGCTGGTCGTACACGCTGGACGTGGGCAAGTTCGCCACCGATGGTGCGCGCCCGCAGTCGTCCGCGCACCGCAGCACAGCCAACGCCAAGCTCTCGCGCGCGCACGAGGGTGGACGCACCACCATCGTGTTCAACCGGCAGAGTGCGTTTGCGCTGGACCCGCAGGGGCTTAGCCGTCCGCAGTTTGACGCCGGTACACCGTTGACGACGCCGCAGGCCATTCAGTTCAACACCCGCAAATCGGTCTCGCAAACGCAAGCTGGCGTGGCGTGGGATCAGGCACTGGGCAACGGCCACAAGGTCGAGTTGATGGGTTACGCCGGGCAGCGTCGGGTGATTCAGTTCCAGTCGATCCCGGTGGCCAATCAGAACCCAGCCCTGTTCCCCGGCAACTCTGGCGGCGTGATCGACCTTGACCGCGACTACTGGGGTTTCAACGCCCGCTGGCGTCTGCAGCGCGAGTGGCAAGGTGGTCAGTTGAACCTGAGCGCTGGCCTCGCCGGCGACCGCCAGACAGATCTTCGGCGTGGCTACCAGAACTTCGTGGGCAGCACGGTCGGCGTGACGGGAGCTCTGCGTCGCGACGAGACCAACACTGCGACCACCCTGGACCCTTACGCGCAGGCGGCCTGGCAAATACAGGACTGGACGTTCGAGGGCGGATTGCGTCGTGTCGGGGCGCGCTTTGAATCGTCCGACGTGTTTCTCTCCAACGGCGACCAGAGTGGGGGGAACCGCTACAGCGCCTGGCTGCCCGTGCTGGGCGTGCGCTGGCAGCTTTCACCGCAGACGCAAGCCTTCGCGTCGATCGGCCGCGGCCTGGAGACCCCCACGCTGAACGAATCGGCCTACAGCGTCGGGGGAGCAGCAGGCTTCAACACCGACCTCAACGCAAGCAGGAGCACACAGGCAGAGATCGGTCTTCGTGGTCGCAACGCGGCTGGCCTGTGGAACGCCACGCTGTTCGACATTCGCACCCGCGACGAGATTGTCTCGGCGGGCACGGTCGATGGTCGTGCAAGCTTCACCAATGGAGGCAGCACAAAACGCCAGGGAGTTGAGCTGTCGGCCGAGTACGGCATGGGCAACGTCACGCTCAGCGGTGCATACACCTACCTTCGCGCGCGCTACGGAAGTGGCACCGCCAGCATCCCGGCCGGCAACCGCCTGCCGGGTCTGCCAGAGCACCAGTTCTTCTCCCAGCTGGCCTGGGCTCCGGCCTTCGCATCGGGCATTGGCGGTGTGTTCACGCTGGAGGCACGGCACACCGGCAGCGTGTTCGCCAACGATGCCAACAACCCCACCACTGCACTGGCCGAGAGGCACACCCTCCTGGGCATCGGCGCCCGCTTCGAGCAAACCACCGGCGCCTGGACCTGGCGCGAGTTCGTGCGCATCGACAACCTCACCGACAAGA
>LNFM01010140.1_pt1 | contig 13413 bp, 10 predicted proteins | sample 596031 | NCBI WGS metagenome assembly LNFM01 (sample SAMN04254537, study PRJNA301005) | activated carbon metagenome | isolation source: dual media filters at the Ann Arbor, Michigan drinking water treatment plant | place: USA: Ann Arbor
CTACCTCGCGCTCTTTCTCTTGGAAGACCTCGCGTACTACTGGATGCACCGGCTCTCGCACGAGCGGCGCCTGTGGTGGGCCTGGCACTCGAACCACCACTCGTCCGAGCGCTACAACCTCGGGACGGCGCTGCGGCAGAACTGGACCTCGCACATCGTCGGGTCGTGGCTCGTGTGGGTTCCCATTGCGTGGGTCGGTTTTCAACCAGAATGGGTGTACTTCCAGATGAGCGTGAGCTTGCTCTATCAGTACTGGATCCACACCGAGCTCGTCGACAAGATGCCCCGCTGGTTCGAGTGGCTCTTCAACACGCCGTCGCACCACCGCGTGCACCACGGCCGCAACCCGCGCTACCTCGACAAGAACTACGGCGGAATCTTGATTGTGTGGGACAGGCTCTTCGGCACCTTCGAGCCCGAGGACGCCCGCGAGCCGGTCGAGTACGGGCTCGTCCATCAGCTCGGCTCCGCCAACGTCTTTTGGGCTGCCATGAACGAGTGGGTCGCGATCGCCAGGGACGTGATCGCGCTGCCGCGCTGGCGGGACAAGCTCTACGCGTTGTGGGTCTCGCCTGCGGAGTACGACGCCTTTCGCGCGCGGGCGACCGCGGGGACCGATCCTTGAGCGACGCGAATCGAGAGGGATCGTCGGGAGATTCGCTCGTCGCGCTCGCGCGCAAATACGAGACGCTCGTCCGATGGAGCCGCGACCGACGCGAAGGGCGCCCCGAGCCCGAGCGCGAGGAGTATCGCGCGATGGCCAGTCGATTTCCTGGCGCGTTGCGAGAGCTCGAGGTGCTCTCGCTCGCTGTGCTCGAGGCGCGCTCCGACGCCGTCGCCCGCGTCGTCGCGGGGGAGCTGTCCACAGAGCCGTGGATGCGCTGCGTCCTCGCGTACCACCGCTGGATGCGCGTCGCCTTGTGGGTACGCGCTCGTCGGACATCGCGGACATCGCGTACATCGCGGGCGGACGACCCCGGCGACCTCGCCCTCGACGCGACCGAAGCCCACGGAATCCCGGTGGACGAAGCGTTTGTCGCAGGTGTTCTCGCGCCCAAAGACGGTCGCATGCGCCCCGTCGTGATCGATCGCGTCGCGCGCGAATGCGAAATGAATCACAGCGCCGTCGCGGCGATCGTGGCCACGAAGAGTGACGACACGCAGGGCGAGTGTTGATAACGTCCGGGGCGTGCGACTCACCCATGACTTGCACGGGACGCGATCGGCCTCGGCGTTCTTCGCCGTGGCGCTCGTGACGTTTGCCTTCGACGCAGACGCGCAGCGCAGGCGACCGCCCCGAGAGACATCAACTCCCACGAATTCAAGTAGTGGGACAAATACCAGCGCTGGGACCAGTGCTTCGACGAGCAGCCAGGGCGCTTCGAGCGCGTCTGGCGCGTCTGGCTCGTCTGGAGCGTCCAGCCAGGCCTCGAGCGCCCAGAGCAGCGCAGCGCCCTCTGACGCTTCGAGCGGCGCGAGCTCCGCTACGCTGGTGGCCAACACCATCAGCCACCCGGGCGAGCACGTCACGCGCGTCAACGGCGAGCTGCTGGTGAGCGTGGCGCCCGGAGCGTGGGCGTGGCCGTGGGGCGGAATCGCGACTTCTGCTGGATTTCGCCTGGGCGTTCCGCTCACGCGCAACGGCATGCTCTCGCGCTTGAACAACGACGTGCGCCTGATGATCGGCGCGCAGTGGATCATCTCGTTCAACCCCGCAGAGTACTGGTGGATCACCGCGCCCCTCGCCCTGCAGTGGAACTTCTTTCTCTCCCCGCAGTGGTCCGTCTCGGTCGAAGCAGGGCTCTCAGTGGACGTCTTTGTCTACGACTTTCTCAACTGCTACGAGCACCCGAGGTTCTACTGCGATCGGGTCTACTTCCATCCGGTGGGCGGGATCGGCATCCGGCGACACTTCGGTTCGACTGCGAATGGACCGGGATTTCCGGCGCTGGAGTTTCGCTTCTCGTACCCGTACGGCATCTCGTTCGGGCTCAGCTTCTGAGCGGGCAATCGCGATGAGCGGATCGTGCGCTGGGGTCGAGACAGGGCGAGTCAGCGCGACCTGACTGGGGATTTCACGGAGTCTCCGCAGGTGTAAGGTCGACTCACCCAGAGTTCTCGTGCAAGCCTAGGAGTCTCGAAGGAGCTTCGCGATGCCCGCACGCACAAACAGAGGACTCACTTCGGTCGCGCTCGTCGCGCTCGTGCCAGCGCTCGCCGCGTGCACATCGCACGCGCCAGCGAGCATTCAAGACCCGCCGTCGCGCCCCTCGGACTGGTGGCCGCTCGGCGCTGGCTGCGACGCGCAACCCGACCCTCACTGCACCAACATCGTCAATCGCGTGATGGTCCCGCTCTATCGCGGATCGAACATCACGATCGTCGACGAGAGCAAGAGCGAGCTGTGTCGCCGCATGGCGCTTGATTTGGTGGGTCGTGTTCCGACCACTGAAGAGGCCGCGCGCTGCCAGAACGAGACGCCAGAGCAAATGGCGGATCGCTTCATGCTGCTGCCCGACTACGTGCGACAGCAGAAGCGCAACTGGGGCGAGCGCTTCTACAACCTCGACGAGCAGTGGCACCAGTACGCGATCGAGGTCGACGACATGGTCGAGCGGCTCTATCGCGAGCACATCAAGTACGACGAGTTCATGACTCGGCTGCTCGTGCACCCTGGCTTCTACGCGACGTTTCGCGGCGACGACTGGGCGTCCAACGTCGTTCGCTACGCGCTCGGCCGCAACGCCCGCGCCGACGAGGTCGCCGCGCTGCGCCCGCTCTCGCGCGCCTGGCACTCGCGCCGCTTCTGCTCGGGCACCGTCTGGTGGAACGTGCGCACCGCCCGCAACGGCACCAACGAGCGCGCCGACGGTCAGTGCGGTCGCGACGAGTTCGCGATGAACTTCTGTCGCTGCCGCGACGACGACGGCGCGAGCACCTGCGCGACCAACGCCTTCGGCGCGACCATTGATTTCGGCACCGAGGGCTGCGTCGATTCGCGCAACCGCAACAGCGAAGCGAACGCCCTTCGCATCACCGACGTCGGCGCGGGCCAGGGGCCGGTGTGCCCGGGGCTTCCGCACTACGGACAGTGCCAGGACCGCGGCATCGGCGACGACGGACCCACCACGCAGCTCCGTCGCCTCGCGGGGATCACCGACGGACAGCGCCAGCGTCTGTACTCGTTGGGCCGCTCGCTCGCGCAGCGCCCAGACTTCTGGGAGGGCGCCGCGGACCGAGAGCTCAAGCGCTTTCTCGATTGGTGGCAGGCTGGCCTTCGAAAGCCAGACTTCGACATTCCCCAGGTGCGCACCGTGCTCGCTGAAGAGCTGCGTCGCACCGGGAGCCTGCGCTATGTGCAGCGCTTGATCGTGACGAGCTTGCTCTACACGGCGCGCGGCGAGCTCGCGCCCGGCGAGGCGACTCCCCCCGCGACGCACCCGGTGTGGGCGACAGGACCGACGCGCATCATGACCGCCGAGCGCTGGCTCGACTCGGTCTTCTACGTCGCGTTCGGCGAAACAGCGGGCGTGTGCGACTACCGCTTCGTCACCGAGAACTACAACTGGCGGATGCTCATCAACAACAACCTCGCGATGCGCGAGCCGATGACCAACCGCTACAGCAACGACTATCGCGAGTGGGCGCAGGCGCTGTCTGGTTGCTCCTCGCAGCTCAGCCGCTCGTCGCGCTCGTCGCTCGCGATCGTGACGGCGCAGCACGACATCGCGCAGAAGCTCTGCGCGGCAGGCACGCAAGTGCTGGCGAACGGACTGCCAGACTCCGCGACGCCAGAGGTGTTCGGCCCTGCGCTCGACCGACTCTATCAACGCGCGTTGGGGCGAGCGCCGACCGATGACGAACGCAACGCGGCCATCGCTGAAATGACCGCGTGCAACACGGAGGGCGGCGAGAACGGCTGCCGCGCCTCGGGTCACGCCGCGCTGCGATGGTTCTGCGCGCGGCTCGTCGATTCCGCTGAATTCGCTGTGTACTGAGAGACAGGAGCACTCCGATGGCTGATCACGATCAAGACGATCGCTACGAAGCACGCGCGCAGGCCTTTCTGCGCAGGAGAGACCTGCTCAAGGCCGCCCTCGTCGGTGGAGCAGCGAGCTCGCTCGTCGCGTTGCCGTTTTTGCACCGGGCCTTCGCGCAGCGGCGCCCGGACGCGACGGCCAAGCGCGTGCTCATTTTGTACTTCGGCGGCGGCGTGCGCTCGTCCGTGGCGTTTCACGCGTCGCCGAGCACGCGAAAGTACAACCCCTGGGGCGTGATGGAGACGGACAGGCCGACGCCGTTTTCGATCGGCAAGCTGATGGACGACAACATCGGCGCGCCGGCGGCCAACCCCAACCCACCGTTGCCGCCAGAGCTGTACACGCTGCCCGCGATGGGCGGCTGGCGCGGTTCGGTCGTGCCCAGACTCAGAAATATGGCCCACGAGTTCTCTGTCGTGGGCACGTGGAACCCTGCGCGCGGCGACCACTACCGCGGCGCCATCGAAGAGCCCACGGGCTCGCCCTCGGGCCTCGAGGCCGGACTGCTCTCGCGCTTGGGCACCGGAGTCGACGCCGCGGGAGGAATTGCGCTCCCCGTCGACAACACGCCCATGTTGGCCGACGGGAGCGTCGTTCAGCCCGACGCGACGGTGATGAGCGCGCCCGACGGAGGCGACGCGGACGCGGGGGCGATGCGCATCGATCCGCGCGATCAAATCCCGGCGTTTCACGTCAATCCGGGCTCTTCGTTCGGGCACACCAACGACGCGACCGCGCGGTTTGCGCCTGTTCCATTGTTTGGCGTCGACGGACTTCCGGGGCGATCGAACATCGAGCGCGACGAGTACAATCGCGTCGGTCAAGACTGGGCTCGCGACCCTGCGATGCGCGCGAGGCTCGATCAGCGAAGGGCTCGCGCGCGCGTGAACTGGGGGCAAGGCGTCGTCGAGCAGTACGCGGCCGACCGCGAAGGCCGTCGTCGCGTCGGCGAGCGATTGACCGCGGATTGGATCGACGTTCGTCAGAGCCCCAACGAGGCGCGCGGCGCGGTCACCCTCGACGACAACACGGTCGCGCCGCTCACCAACGGGATGCTCCACGAGCTCTTCACGCTCGCGCTGGGCCCGGACCCCGAGGGCGCCACGCCCGTGCCCTATCAGAACCCGCGCGAGAGCGGCTTCTACCGCAGCGCGATGGACTTCGCGCTCGCGATTCGACTGTTGCAGCTGGGCTCTCCCTCGATCGTCGTAGAGATGGGCGGCTTCGATACGCACTCGGGAGAGCGACGCGACGCGCCTGCGCGCTTTCGGTTCATCGGTCGCATCTGGTCGACGCTGCAGTGGTTGCTCTCGCGCATGCCCGAGCCGGGTGAGCCGGGCAAGACCATGCTCGATCGCACGTTGGTCCTCACCATGAGCGAGATGTCTCGCGACCCAGGGACAGAAGCGACAGGCTTCAACAACGGCGAGGGCTCGGACCACGGCTCGGACCCGAGCTGCTACTACCTCGCGCACGCGATCATGGGCGGCGGAGTGGTCCCTGGTCGACACATCGGCGCGGCCCCGGCGACGACGTATGTGCCTCCGACGAGCGATCGCATCTCGCTGCGTCGCTTGCACGCGACGATGCTGTGGGCGCTCGGGCTCGAGTTCGACAACCCCGATTGGGGCTATCCCGACGTTCAGCCGATCACGCAGCTCTTTACGCGGTAGGATCGTCGCTGCTTCGCTTCGGGTCCGCTGGAGGTCAGGATATGTCCGCTTCGCTTTCGCCGTTCGCCCGCTTCGGCGCGCTCGTTGTCCTCGGCGCCGTCACGATCGCGGGCGCGTGTACTTCGCCGCCGCCTGTGCGGTTGAACCCGGTGATCCCGACGCCGCCCGAGCGCGACCGGCTCGTCGCCGAGCAGTTCCCCACGCTGAGGGAGCTCTATCAAGGGCGCGAGGGCATCTATCGCGGCTGCGGACCCAACGGAAACGTCTGTCACAACGAGCGGCAGTACCCGAACCTCAAGACCCTCGGCGCCATCACGCTCTCGATCAATCAGCCCTGCAATCAGTTGCAGGACGACCCGTCGCGCATGGACGACTGGTGCGAGCGTCAGGGCGACACGGTGCGCATCGGCAACATGCGCCTCGAGCTCGGCTACATCCAGCGCATCGCGGACGAGACCGAAATGATGGGCTCGCGCTGGGTGATCTCGCTGCAGGGCGACGTGCCCGAGCTCGCCGAGAACACAAACATCGCCGTCCTGCGCGTGCGCGAAGGGCGCGACGATGATTGGCTCATCGGCTTCGAGCGTCGAAAGCTCACGCTCGACCCGATGCGCCGCAACGTGCTCATCGTGCAGCTCGACGCTGACGACGACTTCGAAGAGCGAACGCTCGCGCGCGCTGGAATTCCTGCGGAGATCAACGCCATTCAGTTCGGCGACCCCAACCGCAACGGCGTCTACGGCCGAACGTTGGGCAACGCGCTGATCGTTCCGGGGCACCCCGAGAAGAGCTACCTGATCCGAAGGCTCATCGATCCGACGGCGGGGCCGCTCATGCCGTTGGCCAATTGCTGCTTCTGGAGCAAGCCCTCGCTCCGCGCGATGTGGTGCTGGATCGCGAGCCTTCGTCCGGACGGATCCAACGCGATGGACCCGATCGACTACAGCGTGTGCCCCGACGGGCCCGTCGAGAGCGTGATGTACCCGACGCCGGGCCCCATGTGCGAGAGCGCTGGGCTGTGTCCGGTGCGCGCGAGCAACGTGATCCCCGCGGAAGCCACGTGGGCCAACGTGTACAACAACATCTTGATTCCTCGCTGCGGAGGCTCGGGCTGCCACCGCGGAGGAGACACGGCGGGCAACCTCGACCTCGGCTCGGAGGACGTCGCGTACAACCAGATCACCCGCGCGATGCCCGCGCGAATCACCGCAGGAAACTCCGCGACGAGCTTGTTCTATCAGCGCCTCGTGCAGCCCTGCGGTCCGACGGGCTCGTGCCGTCGCATGCCGCTCGGGCAACCGTCGCTGCCGACCAACGAGCTCAGCGTCGTGGCGCGCTGGATCGAAGGCGGCGCGCGGCGAGACGGGATGCTCAATCCTGACGTGATGGTTCCCGATGCGACGCCGGCGGACGTGATGACCGAAGCGGGACCCGCGGACGTCGTGACGGACATGGGCGTGGCGGCTGACACGGGCGTGAGCGGCGACACGGGCGTGGTCACGGACACGGGCGTGGTCACGGACACGGGCGTCGTGAGAGACACGGGCGTGCCGATGGACAGCGGCGCGGGGATGGACGCGAGCGCTGGTGACAGCGCGATGGACGGGGAATAACGGCGCCGAGAGACAGCGGGCGGGGGGGCTTCAGCACTGCGCCGACCGTCGTTCTGCGGCAACAATGCGTGCGTCAATGGCCGCTGTTGTGCTCCTGCGAGGGGCGCATGTACGACGAATGATAACTGCTGCTGCACGTTTCCCGTGAATCCAGACGGCTCGCGGGGGTGTGATTGCGGATCGTGCGTGCGGGCAAGCGGGCAAGCGGTAGCCCCCGAATGAATTCGGGGGCAGTGCGCGCCGCGAGAGCGACGCGGGCCATGCGCCGCAAGGCAGCGCATGCAGCAGACAAAGAGCACGGGAGGACCCGGCAAAGCGACGCGGGGCTCGCGACCCTGCAGGGCACGCAAGCGCGTGCGTCCATAGCCTGGCGCTGGCCAGGCTTGTAGCGCTGGGCAAGGGTGCAATGCCGGACTTGCGTGCAATCCAGCAAACAATACCTGCCCGACTCCATGCGACAGTTGTCGTCACTGCCCACTCGGCTCGCAGGTGGTCGCAGCGCGAGATAGAACGGCAGGTAGCCGTGCGGCGTTGGGTGTCTATCGCCTGGCCTTTTTGGCGCTCACAGGCTGCGAAGGACCTGTCTCCACACTGGAATCGAGTCGTGCTGCAATAAGGACTGTTCGAGGTGGTCGAGAGCGGTGCTCGACGAAAGTTCGACGCGTCCGTTTCGCAATTCGAATACGTAGGCGGGGGTCCTGGAGTCAATGCCCACGCTCCTCCGAATGTACGTAATGTGCTTCTGCGGAAACCAAACCATGGGGAGTTCAGGAAAGTCAACGACGGTGCTTGCGCAGAACCAGCGCGGATCAACGGTGGTTTGTTGGATCGCACGACGGATGCACGCAGTCATCGAGTTGTTGCTCGCTGGCCCCGCCGCCACCCAGAGCCTGCCTGCGGGCTCGATCAACACGCGATAGCGGTTCATGTTGCCACGCCAGTCATTCAGCTGATCCTGCGTCGAAAACGGAGCCAAGCATGGCAGTAGCGCCCGAGCGATCACTCGATGTGTCTCGACGTACACCTGCGCGTCTAGGCTATCTCCAACATCAAGCCCACTGAACTCAGCAGCCTCGACGGTTCGGACGCTGACGTTGGGTTGCCTCGAATCGGGCACGGTCACGCTGGTCAACGGTCGTCGAGGAAGGATCGCGCAGTGGTTGAAGCGATCGAACAGGGTGGGCGCGCGAGATGGTCCGGCATCGAGGGAGGACGGTCTCGCAATACGCCGCACGGTCGCAGTGTGACCGGAACGCCTTGCGGTTCTCGAAGCGCTTGTGGCGGGCTCGGAGCATGCCACGATCCACGTCATGGCGCAAACCAGGGTGCCGACGCACCTGCGCCACACCTGGGACTCTGCGGTCCGCACAAGCGCTACGCGGGCGTCTCTCAAGGCGTCGGGTCCACAGGGTCGATGAGATCGAAGATCCAGTGATCGAACTCACTTCCCCCACTGCTACTGTTATCGTCGGGCGCTGGGTTGATCGCGTTGAAGATCGCGGGCGCACGAGCACCGGAAAACCTCGTCACAAGTCGCTCCGCATACCCGAGTCCATTGAGTGATTGGAGCCTCATCCACAACGCCATTGCATCAACGGCATTGTCGAGCACCGCGCGATCACCAGGATCATCCGGATTGTCGCGTTGAACCCGGCGTGCGTTGTCTCGAAACGAAGCCGCGAGATTACTCCAATAGAAAGCTTGGTGGTCCCAGTATGCCACCTGGGAGCGGAAGTAGTCCAGCCAGTACTCAGCACCGCCGGCGGCTACGGGTGGTCCAGGAGTTTGCTCGGACCACAAATCGCGTTGTTGTTGCGCCTCGCTCCGTCGCGCGCGAGCCTCGTCCGCGCGGTCGTCTGCAGCCTCAGCGTCGTAAAGTGCCATTTGCTGGCGATAGAACGCACTTCGACCCGGATACGTGTTCTCCGCATCCTCGTTCTCGCCTTCTGTGACACGACCTCTGCCTCCGAGCAGAAGTCCTTGGATGAAGTCTTGCGGCGTTGTTCCTCGAATCCACAACCCCGTTTTGCCGATTGGAATCCTGCCGCGGTTTCCACCTCGGCCCCGTCCTGTTGTTGAATCAACCAGGTCCGTCCCCATCCGATTCACATCCCCAACAGAACCGCCCACGCCCCTCACCGCAAACGCCCCACCTGGTCGACCGACGCCGTTGCCCACAACGGTGTCGATCCTCTCCAGGCTCGCAGCGATGCTCTCTTCGACGCCCTCGACCATCGCGCGGTCTCTCGCGTTCTGCGCGCTCTGCTCGACGTCTCTCGCCGCCTCTGCGAGATTTCCGATGTGTGCGAGGGCCGCGTCCATCAGCGGCCCCGGCCTGCCTCGCACCATCGCTGCCACCAGCTCCGGCGCTACATCGAACTCGTAGTCTCTCAGTCCCATGACTTCGCCTCCGTCACTGCTCCGCTCGACCGTTCGACACTCTCGACGCTTGCATGCGCCCACCCGTCCGTCAACGCGAGGGCTCACGCTCCTCCATCTTGTGGCGAGCGAGGCCTCGTCGATCGAGACCTCGCTCGCCGTCCCTAGAGCGCTCGACCGGTCGCCGTGACAACCAGGTCCGAGTCGCCGCCAGTGGGGAGCTGGATTCCGAGACGAACGAAGGCACCGCGCGCTGGGTTGCCGGTCAGGGTCTCCGAGAGATACCCGGTCTCCAGCAGGCCCGGCGACAATGACGTTCCCGCCGTCAGTGTGCTGTAGAGCACCCAGTTCTGGTTGTCGCCCGAGTGATAGATGTTGATCGTCACAACACCGCCGCCAGTCGCTACCCGGTTGCTCACCCAGTGAAAGGCTAGCGCGTCCGCCGAGCCCAACAGCGCGTTGAACTCTTGCGGCGTGTACTGCTCCGTCGCGTACACCGTCCCTCGAAACACCTCCCGATTGAACAATCGCATGATCGCCTCTCCCTGCCGTCGCTGCGCTTCGACTCCGCCCGTCGTCTTTGCTCTCTGCTTCGTCGCTTCGAATCCCTCTGGGCGCGAACCGCTCGCTGCGTGGCGATCACGAACATACTCACAAAAAAAAACTGCACTTTCAAGGCCCGCTCTGCAGATTTCTCTCGGCACTCCTACAAGTCTCGGCATCAGCTCGATCTTCTCTTGTCCTTTCGAGCACCTATTGCCACAACACGTGCTTCGCGATTATGGCCGCGCAGCCTCGGCGCGATTCAGGGCAGATCCACCATCACCGCGGGCTCTGGCCGTCGCGCGCTCACACGGTTCGTTGCGCGAAGTACCTCGAGACATCGTAGTTGTGTTCGATGTCGACGCAGCACGGGGCCGCGAGGGCTTCGTCGATAGGGACGCGCGCGATCCGTCCGTGGGGCAGCGTTCCGCGGGCGGCGGTCATCGTCGCGAAGGCGCGGTCCAGGCACGCGTCGACCGCAGCGGACGCGAGTCGGTGTGCCATCACTCGGTCGAGCGCGGTTGGGGCGCCGCCGCGCAACGGGTGGCCGAGCGCGACGGCGCGGGCGTCCACGTCGGTGTCTGCGCGCAGGCGCTCGGCGAGAAGAGCGCCCACTCCGCCGAGCCGCGCCGCGCCGTACTCATCGGGCTCGGCGTCGACGAGGACCTCGGCCATTCCGATCGGCTTCGCTCCTTCGGACACGACGATGGTCGCGTAGCGGGGCGCTCGCTCGCCGCGAATGGGCTCGGGGCGCAGGCGCGCGTCGAGCTGGCGATAGACCTGCTCGAGCGAGAATGGGTGTTCAGGAATCAAGATCATCTGCGCCCCGCCCGCGAGCCCGCCCCACAGCGCGAGGTGTCCTGCGCGGCGACCGACGACCTCGACGACCTGCACCCATTTGCGCGAGCCCGCGGACATGCGCGATCCCGCGACGACGTCGGCGCATGTTCTCAGGGCCGAATCGAAGCCGATCGCGTAGTCGGTCAGCCCGATCTCGAGGTCGACGCTCTTGGGGATGCCCACGACGGGCGCGCCCATCGCCGCGAGCCTGGCCACGGCGCCGAGCGTGTCGCGGCCTCCGACGACGGCGAGCGCGTCGAGGCCGAGCCGCTCGATGTTGCGCAGGATCTCGTGGCTGGCGTCGACGCGACGATTTCCGCGGGCGCAGCGCATGGGGTTGGTCCGGGTGCACCCGAGGTTGGACCCGGCCTCGCGGTCCCAGAGCCTGACGCGATGGCGCTCGAGGGCGAGCACGTCGGGAACCTCGTCGCCCATGAGTCCCTCCCAGCCGTCGTAGATCCCGACGACCGAGCACGAGCGCTCGAGGGCGCGGTAGACGAAGGCTTTGAGGGCGGCGTTCATTCCGGGCGCGTCGCCGCCGCCTGTGAGGATTCCGAGACGAGGCATCGGGTCGGACCGCGAATGGTAGGGGAATCTGCGAGGCGGCTCCAAGCTCTGCGAGGGCGCCGCCGGGCGTCGTGCGCGGAGGCCCGAATGCGGTCACACTGCGGTCACGCTGCGGTGTCGCGGCGGTCGCGCTTCGGGTCGACGGTCGGATTCACCCTCGACGCGGGCGCGCTGTCAGCGGTACACCCCCGGCGCGCTCGTGCGCGCGTGTGAACGTTGAACACACGCGGACGCGAGCGGAGTTGCGAAGATGTTGAAGCGAAGGAGCGATGGCTTCGATGGCGAGCACGAAGGAAGTGATCGAGAAGGCCAAGACGTACGGGTCGCACAACTATGCGCCGTTCGACCTCGTCTTGACCCGCGGTGAGGGCGCGCACGTTTGGGACCCCGAGGGCAGAGAGTACCTGGACCTGCTCGGCGGCTACTCGGCGCTCAACCACGGGCACAATCATCCGAAGATCATGGCCGCTGCGCACGCGCAGCTCGAGAAGATCGCGGTGGTCGCGCGGTGCTTTCTCAACGAGCCGCTCGCAGAGCTGGCCGAATCGCTGGTGAAGCTCTCGGGGCTCGATCGCGTGATGCCGATGAACTCCGGCGCCGAGGCGGTCGAGAGCGCGATCAAGGTCGCCCGCGCGTGGGGCGTGCGCGTGAAGGGCCTCGCTCCGCACAAGGCGAACATCATCGTGTGCTCGAACAACTTTCACGGTCGGACGACGACGGTGATCTCGTTTTCGAGCGAGCCTTACTACCGCGAGCAGTTCGGGCCGTTGACCCCTGGGTTTACGCACATTCCGTTCGGTGACGCCGAGGCGCTCGAGAAGGCGATCACGCCCGAGACCGTGGCGTTTCTCGCCGAGCCCATCCAGGGTGAGGGCGGGATCGTGCTTCCTCCGCCCGGATGGATGGCGAAGGTCCGCGAGATCTGCACGCGAAAGAACATCGCGCTCATCTGGGACGAGGTTCAGACGGGCCTCGGACGCACGGGCAAGATGTTCGCGTGGCAGCACGAGGACGCGAAGCCGGACCTGATGACCTTGGGCAAGGCCCTCGGCGGCGGCGTGATGCCGGTGTCTGCGTGCGTGGGCAAGCGCGAGTTCATGGACGCGATTCACCCCGGAGAGCACGGCAGCACGTTCGGTGGATCGCCCTTCGGGATGACCATCGCCAAGACCGCGCTCGAGGTGCTCGTGGACGAGAAGCTCAGCGATCGCGCCGCGGAGCTGGGCCCCAAGGCGATGCAGCGCATCCGCGACGCGCGGCTTCCGGGCGTCAAAGAGGTGCGCGGCAAGGGCATGCTGATCGGCATCGATCTTCACCCGGCGATGGGCGGGGCGCACATGCTCTGCGAGATGCTCATCAAGAACGGCGTTCTCACCAAGGAGACGCGCAAGCACGTGCTCAGGCTCGCGCCGCCGCTGGTGATCTCCGAGGCCGACCTGATGAAGGGCGTGGACATCACGATCGAGACGATCCGACAGATGTACGCGCAGGCCGACCAGGGCGCGATCTCGGCGTCTCCCTGATGGAGGACAAAGGGGGCTTGCGGCCATAGGCGCCGAAAACTCCACGGCATAACAAACGAGTTGGAGTTGCAAATCGAGCGACGAAACGACGTTTGTCACCGAGCCGCGCGGCGGCCCGCGAGTGAGCAGAACGACGTTTGCCACCGAGCCGCGGTGCGGCCCCCACCCGCGCTGCCGCGCGCCCCGAGTGAGGAGAACGACGGTGGGCGCAGTGCTAAAGCCCCCACCCGCGCTG
>LNFM01012699.1_pt1 | contig 13413 bp, 16 predicted proteins | sample 596031 | NCBI WGS metagenome assembly LNFM01 (sample SAMN04254537, study PRJNA301005) | activated carbon metagenome | isolation source: dual media filters at the Ann Arbor, Michigan drinking water treatment plant | place: USA: Ann Arbor
TGCCAACCGCGGCCCATCGCTGCTCTACGTCTCGGCCTGGCCCAAGGATGGCATCCGCTCCGAAGTCAGCGTCAAACTCGGCTATCCCGTGAAAGCAGACTCGACGGTCACCGTCACCATCGGCACCGATACCTTCAGCCTCTTCCCCAAAGACGAGCGCGCCTTCGTCGCCGACGCGACCCAAGAACTCAAACTCGTCGAAGCGCTGAAAAAAGGCTCCAAAGCCGACGTCACCGCCACATCCGCCCGCGGCACCGAAACCACCGACACCTACACCCTGAGCGGCCTAACCCAAGCGCTCACGGAGCTGAGCAAGCAGTGTAAGTGATGTCCGGTTGAGCACTCTAAAATGCACAGCGAATACATTGTCTACGTAGATGAAAGCGGCGATCATGCACTTGATATCGTCAACGCCGAATATCCAATTTTCGTCTTAGCATTCTGCATTTTCCGCAAGGAGTACTACATCGAGACGGTCGTACCATCACTTCAAGAATTCAAATTCAACTGGTTCGGGCACGACTCGGTCATCCTTCACGAGCGAGAGATACGAAAACAGGTCCCACCCTTCCAATTTTTGACCAATCAAATAAAGAGAACGCAGTTTATGTCAGACCTATCAAGTCTGATGGAAAATGCTCCTATGGATATCATTGCCGCAGTAATTCGTAAGGATCAGCTGAAGAGAAAATACGTAAGACCATACAATCCCTATCACCTATCCCTGATGTTTTGCATGGAACGGCTTCAAGTTTTTCTCGAACAGCACAAACAAGCAAACAAAATAACTTATATCATTTGCGAACAACGGGGTGGCAAAGAGATGGGTGGTAAAGAAGACAAAGAATTAGAGCTTGAATTTTTACGAATAAAAGATGGAAAGCATGATTTGAATCCGACGAGAATGCCTAACTTAGAACTCAAGATAATAAGTAAGAAAACGAACTCACTTGGGTTGCAAATCGCGGACTTGGTGGCACGACCGATTGGTTTGAACGTATCCAGGCCAGAGCAACCGAATAAGGCTTACGAGATCATTAAACCAAAAATCTGGCATTGCCGCGTTTTTCCATAAGCGAAGGGCCCCGATGTCACCACCGAGGCCCAGCGCCGACCGGGTACAGCCCCCAGTCCATTTGCACGATATATAGCCCAAAGTAAGTCGAAATTCAAGGCTCTGGCGCCTTTCATTCCTTTTGAAGGCGGAAATTCGGTCCCCCCCCTACCCCCGCCTCAAATGCACATAAAGCGCCCCCGAGCCCCCGTGCTCGACCGCCGCTTCCGTGAAGCTCACGATCAGCCCGCGCACCTCCGGCTCGGAGAGCCACATCGGAACGTTGCGCTTTAAAACCCCGCGCGGCACCTCCCCGAATTGGCGCTCGTGATCATCGTCCCGCGCGCGTGACGGCAGGCCCTTCCCCGTAATCACGAGTACCCACCGCCGCCCCATTGCCGCCGAGCCGTGAATGAACCGGATCAGCGCGTCGTGCGCCTCCGCCTGCCGCATCCCGTGCAGATCGATCCGCGCCTCGATCTCGATCTTCCCGCGCTTCAGCTTCTTCACGTTCCGCCGGTCGAACGCATTGAGCTCCGGCGTGGCCTTCTTGGCCGCGGGCTTCGGCACGGCCGCCGGCGCGTGATCCTTCTTCCCGTGATGGCCGGCCTTCGTCTTCGGCGCAAACAGTTGCGCGAAGTCCTCTTCGCCGTCATAGGCGTCGAGCACATACCCCTTCGGGTTCTTCAACGGCGACAGCGATTGCGCCGTGTGCTCCCAAACCTCGTGATCCTCATCGGTAAGCAGCGTCTTCTTCCCGCCCCCGCGGCCCGGCTTCTTGCTCACGGCACGTCATCCGGAACCAAGACGAAAAAATTCCCCGGATGCTTCGTGCACCCGGCCTTCGCGCCGGCGGCGTCGCCCGTTCCAAAATAAATATCGCCCCGCTCCGGCCCGCGAATAGCCGAACCCACATCCTGCGCCACCATCAGCCGCGCAAACCCCTCAGCCCGCCCCGCGTGCGTCAACGTCGGCGACACCACATAAACCGGAGTCCCGAGCGCGTGATACCGCGTGTCCACCGCCAGGCTGCGATGATCGGACAGCGGGATCTCCATCGCGCCAAGCGCCGTTCCGGCGGCCTCCCCCGTCAACTCGCGAAAGAACACATACGAGCGGTTCTGCCGCATCGCCGCCATCCCGCGCGCACCATTGGCCTTCAGCCAATCCTTCAGCGCATCGAGCGACATCTGCTCCGCCGGAAACAACCCCGCATCGATCAAATACCGCCCCACCGACGTGTAAGGATGCCCGTTCTTGCCGTCATAGGTGATCCGCGCCGTGGTCCCACCCGCGAACGCGATCATCCCCGACCCCTGCACATGCAGAAAAAACGCATCCACCGGATCTTCAAGCCAAATGAACTCGAGCCCCTGCCCCGATAGCGCGCCCTCTTCGATCTCTTCGCGGGTCGCATACGGCTCCGTTCCGCTCGCCGTTTTGCGCAAGTGCGTGAACGCCTCGGCCTTGGCCCCGCGCTCGCTCTCTGAAACGACATTCACAAGATCGCCGTCCGCACCCGCGACCCTGGGATCACCGGCTCATAGTATCCTGTCAGCAGTCCTTGGGGATCGCTATGCACCACACGATGCGGCACGAAATGCGCTTCAAAAAATATGCGCGCATCATCGGCTGATTCAATATGCGCGCATCCATCCACCGCGATCCGCGCCACGCGCAACAGCGCCTCTGGGCTCTCCGGCTTAGCTCCCTCGCGCGCCCGCTCCAGAAGCCGCCGCGCCGACACGAGAAACGCGGCGAACGCCGCCGCGTGATCGTCCTCAGCCCAATGCGGCACATCGGCAAACGTCACCGGCGCGCTTGAGACATCCGTGTCTGACATGACCTCACGCGCCTCGCCCTCGGCTTAGTGCGCGTCTTGCGTGGCGATGAGACGCCAATTCGGATTCGACCGCGCCCGCGCCGTCGAGATATCGCGGCTAAACGTCCAGATATCCGTCACGTCCGAAATCTTCGTCGGATCGCCGGCCACCACCGTTCCCGCCTTGTCCCGCGTCGCGGTAATGAGCTGGCTCACGAATCGGATCGTGATGTTCGCAACGCCGCTCTTCACTTCCGCTTCCAGAATATCGGCCTTGTTGATGCCGACGAAGTTCTGCTCGATCCGCTCTCCGCGCGCGTCGCGCTCGTTGATGGCGGCCGTGAAGCCATCCAGCACATCCTTCGACAACAGATCGCGCAGCGCCTTCTTGTTGCCCTCGCCAAACGACGTCACGATGATCTCGTAGGCCTGCCGCGCCCCATCGACGAATTCACCCGGCTCAAAATCCGGATCGAGCTTGCGGATGGCAAAAAGCCCGTCCGCCACCGTCTCATCGCCTTTGGCGAACTGACGCACGCGTTCATCCGCCTCCGCCGTATCGACGCGAGCGTCCGCAGCCGCCGGCTCCTCGCGATCCCGCCGCGGCAAACTCACGACCTTGTCGGATTGAGCGCCCGCCGTCGCCGGATTGCGAACATCCTCCCGCGCCTTGCGCTCGATACGGGCATCGTCCTCATCGCTGCGCTGACCAAGAACGTTCCTGAGCTTTAGGACCGCGATCACGGCAACGATCATTGCCAAGAGGGTAAAGACGTCGATCTGGCCTTCCATCGGCAACTTTCCGGATAAGAGTTCGGGCGGGTGGCCCATGTTATGTAGGTGGCGGACCCAGGAAATCACAGCTCAATAAGGCTGCCCCGGGCAATTGGACCTGTGACAGGTCCGTTTCGGTTTGCGGTTGGTGTTGCGTTTGACCTTAGGGCACAATGGCATAGATGCCAACCATGTCGCGACCGCCAACCCGCATCACGGCAGTCGGCGGATCGGTCAGATGGTGCGGAAAACAAGGCCGTAGGTTGGCCAGGATAAAAGAATGCGCCTCGCTCTTCTGCTCGTTTTCGTCGCATATCCGCTCCTGGAACTGGCGCTGCTGATCCGCGCCGGTCAGAGCTGGGGCTTCTGGCCAGTCCTGGGGGTCATCATCGGCACCGGCATCCTTGGCGCCGCCATCCTCCGCCGTCAGGGCTTTAAGGTGGCCGAAAAACTGTCCGCCGACTTGAACGCCGGCCGCGCCCCCGTCGCCCCGTTGGCCGACAGCGGCTTGATCTTCGCCGCCGGCGCAGCCCTCATATCACCCGGCCTCATCGGTGACGCGCTCGGACTACTCCTTATGCTCCCACCCATTCGCGCGCTCGTCCGTACCGCATTGGCCGAACGCCTTGACGACACCTCCACTGTTGTCGTCCGCCGCTCGCGTGTGCGCCGATGGCGCAACAAGCCGCTCAATCCGGAAGAGCCCCCCGTCATTGACGGCGAATGGGAACGCATGGACGACGACAAGGGAAATCGCTCCTGATTGCTCTCCGCCCCGCCGCGTGTTAGCGCTCCCGCCATCTTCGACCCCAAATCAGCGAAAGTCCCATGGCAGACGAGACCAACGGCGGCGCCGCCGCGACCGAAGCCCAACCCGCCGGAATGCAGATCCAGGTTCTCGGTCAGCACATCAAGGACCTCTCGTTCGAAAATCCGAACGTCGGCAAAGTCCAGATCAAAGAGGGCGAAAGCCCCGCCGTCTCGCTTGAGGTGAATGTCGACGCGCAGCGCCTCGGCCCCGATGTCTACGAAAGCGCCATCACATTTAACGCCACGGCCTCGCACACGGGCGGCACGATCTATGTGCTCGAACTCAACTACGGCGGCGCCTTCCGCCTTCAAAATGTACCGCCACAGGCTATGGAACCGTTCTTGCTCGTCAATTGCCCGACGCTGCTGTTCCCGTTCCTCCGCCGCATCGTTGCCGACATCACGCGCGAAGGCGGCTACCCGCCACTCTGGCTTGATCCAGTCGACTTCGGCGCCCTCTACATGCGCCGCCAACAGGAACTCGCGAAAACCGCCGAAAAACAGTAGCGCCCGCTACGACGTCTTATCCGTCTCGCCCGGCGGCTGCGGATAAAACCGGCGCCACAGCGCACTTGCGCCCAGCGTCTCCACAAACGCCCGATGCGCGGCGTCCATCTCGACCGTCAGCCGCGACGGCAGCGGTGCGGGCCGCTGGGCCGCCTTGCGTTGCGCCGCCCCCGCTCGTCGGGCCGCGCTCTCCTTCGCCGCCGACTGCGCCAATCCCAGCGTCGCCTGCCGCTCACCGAGCAATTCGACATAAACATCCGCCAAGAGCAGCGAGTCCATCAGCGCGCCGTGCTTCGTGCGCTTGGAGTTGTCCACCCCATAGCGCTTGCACAGCGCATCGAGATTATTCGGCCCCGCCGGATGCTTGCGCCGCGCCAGCGCCAGCGTATCGACCACACGGCTCATGGCGATGGCCGGCTTGCCCAGCCGCGCCAACTCAGCACTCAAAAATCCGACGTCGAACGATGCATTGTGAATCACGAGCACATCGCCGCCGATGAACTCCAGAAAGTCCTCAGCCACTTGGTGAAACCGCGGCTTATCCTTCAAAAACTCCGTCGAAATTCCATGCACCGCTTGTGCCTCTGCCGGCACATCGCGATCGGGATTGACGAAGCAGTGATACTCGCGCCCTGTGGGAATCCGATTGAACAGCTCGATGCAACCGATTTCGATCAAGCGGTCGCCTTTGGTCGGATCAAGTCCCGTCGTCTCCGTGTCGAGTACGATTTCGCGCAGCATGTCGAAAGGCCCCCCGGCCACAATGCAGTTCCGTGTTATGGCGACCAATACCGCGCATAGGCCTGCGCACGCCGTCCCCCCAACACACCGAGAATAGCATCCAGCTGGTCGAGCGAGACCCCCGGCGGCCCGTTCGTATCCACAACGAAATGCGCCCGCCGCCGCTTTTCTTCATCGGGCATCTGCCGCGCGAGCAATTGGTCCAGCTTTTCCGGCGTCATCCCCGGCCGCATCAACGCCCGTTCCCGCTGCGCCTCGGCACAGGCACTCACCACGATCACCGCATCCAGCGCCGTATCAAGACCTGTTTCATAGAGCAGCGGCACATCCAGCACCGCGACCGTGGCACCTGCGTCGGCCGCAGCCCTCAAAAACGCCACCTCCCGGTCCCGCACCAGCGGATGCACGATAGCCTCCAGCCGCTTGAACCCGGACGGGTCGGCCTGCAGCGCCTCCGACAACCGCACGCGATTGACGCCCGCAGCGTCCGTCGTCCCAGGAAACGCAGCTTCGATCAGCGGCACGGCCTCATCTCGATAGATTTCATGCACGCTCGCATCCGCATCGAACACCGGCACACCGCGCGACCGCAGATGCGCAGCCGCCGTCGACTTCCCCATCGCGATTGATCCGGTCAGCCCTACAACCACCATCACGCTGGCCTTTCGATATCAGCGCGCACCAAATCAAAAAGGGCATCCGTGACCTGCGGCCGCACACCAAACCAACGCTCAAACCCGGGCACCGCCTGATGCAGCAACATGCCGAGCCCGTCGACCGTGCGCAGTCCGCGCCCCCGCGCCGCCGCCAGAAACGCTGTCTCCAGCGGCACATAGACAATATCGCTCACCACAGTATCGGGATGAACACCCGCGAAATCGATCCCCGGATCGCCAGCGCCCTTCAGACCCAGCGTCGTCGTATTGACGATCACGCTGACCTCCCGCGCCGCACCGTTGCGCGCTTCCCAATCCCACGCTTCCACGCGCGACCCGAAGTGCCGCGCAAGATCCTCACTCCGCACACGCGACCGGTTACAGACACGCACCCGCGCCACGCCGGCCTCAAGAAATCCATGCACGATCGCCCGCGCCGCGCCGCCCGCACCCAAAATCAAAACCGGCGCATCCCGCATCGCCCATTCCGGCGCCTTCAGTCCCAGATAGGTCATGTATCCATAGGCATCAGTGTTCGACGCACACAGCCGGCCATCCTCCAGCCACAACGTATTCACCGCGCCGATCGCCACCGCGGCCACGTCCCGTTGATCCGCCAGCGCCAGCGCGGCCTCCTTGTGTGGCACCGTCACATTGCAACCGGCAAACCCCCGCCCACCAAGCGAGGACAAGAAGTCCGCGAGGTCCTCCGGCTTCACCGCTTCGCGTGAATAGTGACCCTCGATACCCAGGGTCCGCAGCCAGTATCCATGAATAATCGGCGAGCGAGAATGTTCGATTGGCCAACCGATGACGCACGCGCGCTTCATGCCGGCACCCCGTCCATCCGCCGCAATTGCCCCAACAATGGCAACAACGGCATCCCCATGATCGTAAAATGATCACCCACCACCCGCTCAAAAAAGCGAATGCCGGCCCCTTCGATCTGATACGCCCCGACACAGCCGAAAATGCTCTGACCCGCCGCGTCCAGATAGCGCTCGATTTCTTCGTCCCTCACATCACGCATGGTCAGCGTCGCTGTCTCCACCGTTCGCCAAACAAGATCGTCATCCACCGCAACCGCCACAGCCGAATGCAGCCAATGCGTCCGCCCGCGCAGCATCCGCAGCGTCTCCCGCGCGCCCTCCCGCGATCCAGGCTTCGACAGGATACGCTCACCCGTGCTCAAGATCTGATCCGATCCAACCACAATCGCTCCCGAATGCGCCGCCGCCGCGGAAAGCGCTTTCGTCTCCGCCAGCACCACGGCAATCTGCTGATGCGGCGCGGCCTCCATCATCACGTCGCGCACCGCGTCCTCATCAATGTCGGCCGGCACAACATCGAAAACCAATCCGGCATTCGCCAACATCTGCCGCCGCGCCGCCGATCCGGACGCGAGAATGAGCCGTCGCGCCATCATCGCCCCACTCATGGCGACGTCTCACCCGCGCGCGTCTCCGATCGGCGATCATTCATCATCAGGATCACGGTCGCCGCCGTCTCCTCGACAGACTTGCGCGTCACATCGATCACCGGCCAGCCATGGTCCGCGCAGATTCGACGCGAATAGGCGATCTCTTCCGTAATCTGCGTCCGATCCGCATACGCGTTGATATCGCGGTCCGACATAAGCAACGCCCGGTTCCGCCGCACCTCCGTGATGCGATCGACGCTCGCCACCAGACACACAACGAATGCCGAATGCGGCTCCGTCAGAGCCACCGGCAAGGGGATCTCTGGAACCAAAGGCAAGTTCGTCGTCTTGTACCCGCGCTGCGCCAGATAAATGCTCGTTGGCGTCTTCGACGTGCGCGAGATGCCGAGCAGCACAATGTCCGCTTTATTGAGATCCTCCGGCAGTCGGCCGTCGTCGTGCTGCATCGTGAAATTCAACGCATCGATCCGCTTGAAATAGCTCGCGTCGAGCACATGCTGCCCGGCCACTGTTGGTGTCTGCGGCGCGCCAAGATACGATTCGAACACCTGCATAATCGGCTGCAGCACAGCGTGCGCCGGCACGTTGAGATCGCGGCACCGGTCCTCCAGCGCCGCCACAAGTTCGCGATTGACGATCGTATAGAGCACGATCCCCGGCGCCTGCTCAATTTCCTGCAACACGCGCTTCAGCTGCCGCGGCGTCCGCACCAGAGGATGCATATGCTCGATGGGTTTCAGCGTGGCGTATTGCGCTGCCGCCGCCTTGGCGATTGCCGTCAGCGTATCGCCCGTCGAGTCGGACACAAGATGCATATGGTAGTAGCTGGGCGGGCTGTGCGGCATCTGTGGACAAAAGACCGGGTTATCAACGGCAGGGATCGACCGGCCGACCCCCTCCCCACTCTGCTGTGGACTTGCCCTGCCAGATACCCACATTCGGCCTCGCCGGGATAGCCCTCACCCATTTTCCTCTCCTCCCGTGGATATCTGGTCTCCACCTCGGGTCTCCACGTCCTATCCCCAGCCCCTCCCCCACAGTTGCCGCCACACCGTTTACCGCAACACACTGACTTCCAAAGCCGCATCTGACCCTGGTAGACTGTCATCACGCGATGCCACTAGATGGTGTCAGTCGTGCCGTGCACATCGAAGATCTGTTGGAGAACCTGGGGATGACACATCAATTCCCGCAATCCCTCGGTCTAAGAGTCAAAGAAGAAACCTAGAAAGAATCTCTCTCAGTATTTAAGGGACCGGAATGTCGAGTGCGGGGGCCAAAGGCCAAAACGATCGCAAACTGCTCAAGGTGCTTGGCGGTGAGGTGCTTCCAACCCCGCCGATTTGGCTCATGCGCCAGGCCGGCCGCTACCTCGCCGAATATCGCGCCACACGCTCGGAGGCCGGCGGCTTCCTCAAACTGTGCTACACCCCAGCACTGGCCGCAGAAGTCACGCTGCAACCCATTCGCCGCTACGGGTTCGACGCCGCCATCTTGTTTTCAGACATTCTGATTGTGCCCGACGCGCTTGGTCAGTCCGTTGCCTTCCTCGAAGGCGAAGGACCCAAGCTCGAGCCCATCACGTCGACCGCCGAACTGACCCGCCTTGATCCCACCAAGACCGGCGAAAAATTTGGCCTTATCTGCGAAACCGTCTCCCGCCTGCGCCAAGATCTGCCGAAAGAAACCACGCTCATCGGTTTCTGCGGCGCACCCTGGACGGTCGCCACGTACGTCGTCGGCGGCGAAGGCTCTTCCGACCAGGCCGCAGCCCGCCGTTTTGCCTACCGCGATCCAAAGGCTTTCCAACAGCTGATCGACATCCTCGTCGATACCTCCGTCGATTATTTATCCCAACAAATCGAAGCTGGCGCAGACACGGTCATGGTCTTCGACAGCTGGGCCGGCACCTTGCCCGATCATGAATTCGCCGCCTGGGTCACCGCTCCAACCGCGCGTTTGGTTCGCGATCTAAAAAAACGGCACCCGACCGTTCCCGTCATCGGTTTTCCACGCGGCGCAGGGTCCCATGCGCTCGGATTCGTCAAGCAAACCGGCGTTCGCGGCGTCGGCTGCGATACCGCAATGCCACTGAAAGACATGCGTGCCCTTGCCATCGATGCAGGAATCGCGGTTCAAGGAAACATCGATCCGCTGCTTCTCGTTGCTGGTGGTGATGCCCTCGATCGCCGCATCGATGAAACGTTGGAAGCCATGCAAGGCCTGCCGCATATCTTCAACCTTGGTCACGGCATCGTGCCGGATACGCCGCCCGCTCACGTTGCTCGCCTCGTCGAACGTGTCCGTGCCTTCAACAAGGTCTCTGCATGACCACCGCGGTCGAAGAGAAGTCCGCCGCCGGACGTGCAGGCACAGCGCTCGCCGTCACTGTCGCGATCACCGCGCTGACCATCTGGCTCTTCGGGGACGCCGCGTATCTCTGGATCAAATCGATCCATGTCGTCGCGATCATTTCGTGGATGGCCGGCCTACTCTACTTGCCGCGTCTGTTCATCTACCACTGCGACGCGCCCAAAGGTTCCGAGCAGTCCGAGACCTTCAAGGTCATGGAGGCCCGCCTCCTCAACATCATCATGACCCCGGCGATGGTGATCTCCTGGGTCCTCGGTCTCTGGCTGGCCTACCAAGCCGGATACTTTTCCGCCGGCTGGTTTCACGCCAAACTGGCCCTGACCATCGCACTATCTGGCGTACACGGATATTTCTCCGCCTCTGTCCGCCGCTTTGGTCAAGATGCCAACGAAAAGCCACCCCGCCACTGGCGCTTCGTCAACGAAGTCCCAACCCTCTTGATGGTTGCGATTGTGATTCTTGTGATCGTAAAGCCCTTCTGACCCAATCACAGGGCTTCGCAGGAATTGCTTTGAAATCCGTGACGATTCTGCTACCACTATCCCGTCTCTACAAAGGCTTCGCGGTCTCTCCGGCCGCGAATAGGTTCAGGTCGGCCCCAGTCAGCGGCTCGCACCGGCCAAGCAAGCTCAGCACAAGACTGAGCTTTTCCTCCCCCACCTTGACCCCGGCGCGCGGCCACATTTTCCCTCCATCGCCGCAGCCCATGCGGAGCCATTTATGAGTGAAGTAAAGCTCGAAGACCTCAAGCGCAAAACCCCGACGGAGCTATTGAGCTTCGCGGAAGAGGTCGGCGTGGAAAACGCGAGCACCCTGCGCAAGCAAGAATTGATGTTCGCAACGCTGAAACAGCTCGCCGCCAAAGAGATCGAGATTGCTGGTATCGGCGTGGTCGAAGTCCTCCAGGACGGCTTCGGTTTTCTCCGGTCACCCGACGCAAACTATCTCCCTGGCCCTGACGACATCTACATCTCACCCAGTCAAATTCGCCGCTTTGCACTCCGTACCGGCGACACGGTCGAAGGCCAGATCCGCAGCCCGAAAGAAGGCGAACGCTACTTCGCCCTCGTCAAGGTCAACAAGATCAACTTCGAAGACCCCGAAGCAACCAAACACAAGGTCCACTTCGACAACCTGACGCCATTGTACCCGACCAAGTGGCTCAAGATGGAAATCGAAGATCCCACCATCAAAGACTTCTCTGCCCGCGTCATCGACATCGTCGCCCCGCTCGGCAAAGGTCAGCGCGGTCTGATTGTCGCCCCGCCGCGCACCGGCAAAACCGTCCTTCTCCAAAACATCGCTCACGCGATCTCGACCAACCATCCCGAGTGCTATCTGATGGTGCTGCTCATCGACGAGCGCCCGGAGGAAGTCACCGATATGCAGCGCACGGTGAAGGGCGAGGTGATCGCCTCTACCTTCGACGAACCGCCCTCGCGCCACGTCCAGGTCTCCGAAATGGTGATCGAGAAGGCCAAGCGCCTCGTCGAACACAAACGCGATGTGGTCATCCTACTGGATTCCATCACGCGCCTCGGCCGCGCTTACAACACCACCGTCCCCTCATCCGGCAAGGTCCTGACCGGCGGCGTTGACAGCAACGCCCTCCAGCGTCCCAAGCGTTTCTTCGGCGCAGCCCGCAACATCGAAGAAGGCGGCTCGCTCACCATCATCGCCACTGCTCTTGTTGAAACCGGCTCGCGCATGGACGAAGTCATTTTCGAAGAGTTCAAGGGCACCGGTAACTCGGAAGTCATTCTCGACCGGAAGGTCTCCGACAAGCGCGTCTTCCCCGCCATCGACGTTGCCCGCTCCGGCACCCGCAAGGAAGATCTGCTCATCCCGAAGGATCAGCTCAAGAAGGTCTATGTCCTCCGCCGCATCCTCAACCCGATGGGCACGATGGACTCGATCGAATTTCTCATCGACAAACTCAAGTCGACCAAGACCAACAGCGAATTCTTCCAGCAGATGAATACCTGACGCTGGTCCTCGCCGTTCGACAATCAAAAAGGGCCGCTGGTTTCAGCGGCCCTTTTTTGATCTCCAAGCGATATCCAACCTATCGCGGCGCGCCCTGCCGCGACGCTTCGCTATGCTGTGCAATTCCGGCCTTGTCGTTCACATCCGCCAGTTCCAGCGTATCGTCTTGCACACTGATCTCCTCACCGGCCAAAGCGTATCTCGGTCCGAGAACCTCCACGATCGACGGCGCGCCAACACCACCCTGACCCAGCACCCCATGCACGACCCTGCCCTTCTCACGATACTCCGGATCGTTGAGCAGCACCTCGTGCAGATCCTTCAACTTGTAATGCGGCACCGAGCAATAGATGTGGTGCGGCAGGTGGTAGTCCATGCCCCACGGAAACACGAGCCAGCGCACCACCGGGTTCACGAAAAAGATCCGCGAATTCGTGAGCCGCCCGCGATCCGCATTGCCATGCTGCACCCACTCGCGCGCGATCATGAACAGCGGGAACGTCGTGAACAACGGCAGGATCCACAACAGCCCATACCAGCCCCACGCCGGCGCGCCTGTCAGATAACACGTCAGCGACAGTGCCCCGTAGAGCAGCGCCAGGAAGCCCATCCGCCCAAGCGCCGTCACCCGATGCGACACGATCGGATTGATCCGGCTCTGCGCAAAGTCCTCTTCCGGGATCAATGCATAGAACCCAAGCACCGCGGCCGAGATCACCAGATGCGCGATCAACGCCGCCAGCCAATCCTCATGCATGATGAGCGCAATCGCCACCACCGGCATGAACACCGCGTAAAACGCCCCGACGCGGACCGTCCATGGCGATCCCATCCGCGTCTTGTCGGCATAGGGGTTATCGTCCGACCCGATCGCACTATAGCGCGCCCGCGCCATCACATACCTGACCAGCCGGATCGGATTGAGCTGCCGGATGACAGCCATGAGCAGTTCGAACTGCGTCAGCGGAAAATCCAGCCAATGCCCCGACATCTCGGCCTGCGCGAAATTCGGATCGCGCACCGGATCGTTGACGAACTGATGGTGCGCGAGATGATGCAGCCGAAAGGCATACGTGGACGTGTAGATCGGGAACGCGGCCAGCCAATCAGAGACAATTTCGTTCTTCCGGCGATCGGCGAACAAAATGTAATGCGTGCCCTCATGCACCGCTCCGCCGAGCTGATGCTGGAATCCGCCGATAATGATCACGGCCATTGCGCCCACCGGAACCGTGAGCCATGCGCCCAG
>LNFM01010141.1_pt1 | contig 13411 bp, 7 predicted proteins | sample 596031 | NCBI WGS metagenome assembly LNFM01 (sample SAMN04254537, study PRJNA301005) | activated carbon metagenome | isolation source: dual media filters at the Ann Arbor, Michigan drinking water treatment plant | place: USA: Ann Arbor
AAAACTGAACCAAGTCATTCACCGTGTCCACCGAAGACAGACGTTCGCCGTAAGGGGGATTCGTGATGATTAAAGTTGGACTATTCGCTATCTTCAGCGAAGCGGTCGCACAATTTGAAGCCGTGTATTCAATCGCAACGGGCGTTTGAAACATTTCTTCACACCTCTTTGCATTTCGCACTGCTTTTTCTAACGTGTTCGCGTCTAAATCAATTCCTAGCACAACTTTTTCAGAACGAATCGTTTTTGAACTCGCCTCGGTTGTTTTCATCCAGAAATAGTTTTGAAAAAAAGTAGAGGACTTCATGATCGCAGGAATCGTTTTCCAAGTCTGAAAGGCATATGATCGCTTAGAATTCAGTTTTGAATTTAAAAAACCCTCTGTGAGCACCGTCCCGGATCCACAAAAAGGATCGACAACTTGCCGTGGTTCTTGAATTTCTTGCTCGTGATAATACTTTCGAATCTTGGCCCACATTAGAGCCGCCAATGTTTCACGGATTGGCGCCTCACCTTGCTCGGTTCGGTAGCCCCGTCGGTGAAGATGAACACCACTTGAATCCAAACTCACCGTGACAAAATCTGAATCAATTCTGATAAAGAGAGTTTGTGATTCTGCATTCACAGATGCATCCAAAACAGAACTGTCGACAACATAGCCTTGCTTTTTTAAAGCTCGCGATGCGGATTCGATCAAGTTCTTTTCATGATTCAGTCGCGACTTATGATGAGAAATGGAAAGTCGAATCTTTTCCTTTTCATCCAAAACAGCCTTAAGCTTGAGACTGGTCAGGCTTTTTTCAAATTGATCATAATAGCGCGCTTTAAATCCCTCAAGCCGATACAACACTCGATTGGCTAAACGCAAAAAGAAATTTAATTGTAGTCCAAGATGAATTGGAACATCCATTTCAATTCCACCAGGGATCAAATTCATGTCGGGAAGGGATGATCGTGTCGGAAGACCATCTAAATCCAAAAGCAAAAACCAAACCGATTCGATTTCACTCTGAAGGTCAGCTTCGGCCGCAATTTGAGTTGTGATAAAAAATTGCGCCATTAAAATCTCCAGTACAGGTCAAAGAAGCCGTAGTAACCATCTTCAACATCTAATTTGAATTTTGTGATATCCGTGGAGTTCATCGACGCCTGGATATGAAGTCTGTCAAAGATCCAGATATAAGACAAAAAGCCACCCAAAGTTTTCTTTTCAAAATTATAACTGGGTCCAATGAGCACGCGGTCCCAATCATCTTTGATCAGCTCATACCCTGTTTGAAAACTGCTCGACGTGAGCATCTTAACGGCCGAAGATTCAGCCGCGCGATCCCAACGAATGAGTCCCAGACTTAACTGGGTATGTGAAATTAGCGCATCCGAAGAAAACGAGTCCCAATAAAAATTCATGTTCAAAACAGTTTGATTCTCTTTATTGAGCTGAAGATAACTGAGTCCCGTACTTAACGTGGTCGCTTCCGATTCAAAAAATTTCGCATAGATGTTGGCATTGGGTCCGACGAAAACATTCGCCGGCGCATTTGTTCCTAACGTCAGCCAATCCTCAACACCAAAAAACGCAGAACCAAAATAATTGAATAGTAATTCATGTTTGTAAAGAGTCTGAGCCGTTTCCCCGATGCTGGGACCTTGGTAAAAAAGCGGCCGGTATTTCGAAGAAATATTCATGTCGCTGGCCTTGATCAGTAAATCGGTGCTTCCAATGTAATCCGGATTTGAAAGAGTCAGATCCAGGCGCTCGACCGAATCTCCGGCCATGATAAAATAGCGTCGGGACTGCCGAACTAATTTTAATTGAACTTCAGTTCTGGAATCCATCCGGGGTCTGGTCCCTTCAACTTCAACAAAAGCAAAAACCCCAATGCGTGCATTTTGTGAAACCACGGCGACGATTTCGCCTACCCGCCAGTTGGAATGTTCCGAAATCGCGATCAGTCGATCTTCCGACGTCACACGGTCTACAATTGCGCCTAAGCCCAGCGGCAAAAGTGCCTGAGAATATCCGCGTAAAGTCGTCAAGATAATGAGGAAGAAAAAAATAATTCTCATAGTTTTTTAGGATGAAAATTAAGACAAAATGCCGATAGAAGAAGGGCTGCGACCCCGATGGCAAAAGCCGCACGGACGCCGCCGAAAGAATCTGTAATGTAGCCGGCCCCTAGATGCATACCGACAACAGATAGACTTTGCATTGCCATCGCAAACGTCAAATAAGATCGCTCACTTTGTCCGGTCCTTTGCGAGATGTAGGCGACGCTCAGTGGATAGTAAGGCGCCATCATAAGACCGACGATAGCTAAGAAAAAAGGGTGAATCCAAAGTCCCAACATAAGCACGATCAAAGATAACATTAAGGAAAGATTCATTTGAAGTCGGACCGAGCCCGGAATTTTAACCATGGCAAAAATCAAACGGCCAACAAACAAAAAGATGAAAAAATAAGTCACATACAGGCTTGACGCATTGAGATCCATGCCAAAATTTTCCCGCATGTAAAGTGCTAGTCGCGTTGAAACAAGAATTTCAGCCACCACGTAAAATGCAAAAAGTCCTGCGATCATGTATTTTGCAACCCAACTAGCAGGATGTAAATTTCCAGCTTCCACTGTTGGCGGTGCCTTGATATGTCGTAGCCTTCGAGAATTGAAATAATTGATGACGACGAGTAAAAAACAAAGGCCACTTGCGGAAATAAAGGTGGCTTGCCAATTTGAAAAAAGAAGCGTTGCTTGGGCTGCAAAGAGTGGAGCCAGTAAACTTGCTAGACCATAGATGCTATGAAGTCCCGACAGCGCTTTAGGGCGCACATCGAGTGGCACATTTTCGGAAACCAGTAAGTTTTGCGACACGCCCAGTCCGCCAATTCCAAACCCGAGCACAACAGCCGAACAAATAAGGATCAAATAATTTGGAGAGACTCCAATTCCCAACAAGCTGAGTCCAATCAAAAAAAGTGAAAAGTTCAAGAGCCCCTGCATAGATCCGAATTTCAAGAACCGGAGGCTAATAATGCTTGCGACAAAAGCTGCAAAAGAAGTCGAAGCATAGAATAAAGAAGAACTAAATCCCGTTAAACCAAAGGTTTGAATGATTTCAGGGAATAGTGGTCCACGAATGTTATCGGCAACGCCCAATACAAACATACTGGAAAAAGCCACGAACAGAATTAGTCTCATGGCTTAGATGCTAGTACAGACTTGAGCACTTTAAAAGTATTAATCATCTCGGAGCGATCAACAGTTCCTTCAAGTTTTATTGGATTATCGCCAAAGTTACAATTGTACACAAAATCACCTGCATCAATTTTCAACTGACCATTCAGCAGTAAGTAGATAAACATGTCTTGTGCTAGCTTTCGCTCCAATTGTTCTTGTGTTTGGTCACTTGGACGACACGCTCGGGTCAAGATTCCTTTCCAATGAATGTCCCATTTGCGCACGTCCCACCAGCGTCCGCCCGCTTCAACTTTGATAAAATCCCGCGTTGAATCGTTCAAGGCATCGGCTTTTGTCGTCTTGGCAAACCCATAAACAAAGCTCTCGAATCTTGGATAACCAGCCCTGAGTTCTTCAACAGTTAACTCACCACTTTGATCTATATCTAAAGCTGTAAAGAGAGATTCAACATAAGTGATCAGCATAATAACAGTTCTTAAATCTGCACTTTCAACCCATTCGCCCTTTTTAGACTGATCCGTGCGGGCCGCATCCAAAACACCTCTAAAGAAATTTTTCTGCCCCGGAGGAATATTTCGAGAACGCATAAAGGAGCCAAACCCATTGTATCCATTCAGATTGGAAAATAAGTTATGGTGGTTCGCAACCAAAACATCCAAAGCACACTCTTCAGCCACATACTTCAACCCAAACGGATCATCGACATCACTGACACACTGATTCTGCTCAAGCCACGTCCAAAGTTTTTGAAATTGGATGCCTCCTCCGGTGGTCAGCATCGCAATATACTCCACGGCTTCGCGGTAAGACATTTCAGAATTTCCATCACCACTCACCGTAAACAGGTTTGCCTCTAGCAAACTGCGTTCTCCACCGTTTCCAGTACGCGGATCAAAACTCTTTATGGCTACTCCGTAGGATCTAAAATCGGAATACCATTTCGAAAGCCCTCTGCCATCAATCGAACCTTTTTTCACATCACCCCAGCCTCGAATCAAGAGACGCGCTAAACTGCGGACATAAAATCCCCTGAAGTGACCAATCCAAGTGCTCTTAAATTCCAAATAATTCCTCGATAAAATGTAACCATTTGAAAAATGCACGGCGGGCCTGTTTGTAAAGTTATCGATCGTTAAAAATAAATACCGGGCTTGCTTTTGAGATTGCGGATTCGTCGAAGCATTCCAGGCCGCGGCCTGCTCCTGTAAACTGTTCAGGATTCGGGCCCGTATTGTTTCGCTTTCTTGATCGGCTTGCTTTTGATTGACGGCCTGCTTTCCTTCATTGATTCCCACAAATCCTTTATCAAGAGCGATCGCTATCGCTTTGGTGAGTTCCATCTCTGATTGAATCTGAAGAAAGCTTTCGCGACTCAAGTATCCGCTACTAAAATCCGGATCATTTGCTTTGACGAAAACTCGAGCCAGCATCGTCCTGTAAAATTCTATGAATACTTCACTGCTCACAACAACCGGGAATAGCTTTTGGGAGATCAGTGCCCTAACAATATGATCGAGCTCCTTCAATGAGACACGATTTGACTTTTGCATCGAAGGGGACTGCATAACCAAATTGAGAACTTCTTGAACTGAAATGATTGTCGAAACAAGCTGGTTTCGCGAAGTCATCTCGACTTTCATGTGCCCGCTGCTCGAGAGCCGATAAATCTTGAGGACGTCGACGTACGATGCTGCGAGCGCCATTGCATCTTGAATCGTGGTAAACTCCTCATCACCCGTCAGAAAGTAGTGAACTGATTCAATGAGCTCTAGGTTTCGCTCATATGAGTCTTCCTGATTCTGACCAAATATTTTAGTAAACACTTTGGAGAGAACTTTTTCTTCAAATTCATTGAAACTCAGGCGGCTACCAGCAACATTTGTCTTCGGCAAAATCTTGTTCAAGACATTTTTGAGTTGTAGGCTCGCACTTTGAATTGGGACGATCGCCGCCGGTTCGTTTGAAAAAAGAATTTTTAAAGATTCGAAGAGCCCCTCGACTTCAGGCGCCAATAAGTCCAGCAAGCTTAGAAACTTATCGACCTCGTCTGTTGTCAGAACCATCGACTCCCCACCAACAAGAATCACTTTAAGCCGATAAGCCCAATCTGGAATGTTCAGGTCAACTTTATGAATCGGACCCAAAGTCTTTACAATCTCATCGATTTTAATTCCTTGCTTCCCCGAATCTAATTTTTGCAACATCAATGGCAGGCGACGCACGGTCGTCGTGATCGTCTTCACTTGATCGACCATGTGTTGAAAGCTCTTCGCGTCGAGCGACTTAAAATCAAGCTTGTTTTGATGGTGCTTGGAAAAACTTGAAATTGTATTCATAAGACCGATGTAGTGGCGTGCGGACTGAATCTCGCGTGGTGTCAGCTTTTGGATATCCGCACCTAAGAAGGTCTTATAGACAGACTGTATCTGACTGATCTTAAGCCCTGCGCTCGATAATTCGCTCTCAAGCAAAGTCAGGATTCTCTTCAAGTCGACTTCACCCTTGGCCTTCATTTGATCTGACGTTTCCAAAAATTCAAGTAGGTTTTTGATCTGATTTAGGTCAAAGTTTTTGCTTTCAGTTAACTTCTGTGAAAGTAACAAAGACCCGCGCAGCGTTGAAAGTATAGAAATGAAATCCGCGTCTTGGCGGATCAGACGATCCGCAATCAGAGTTTTCAAGACTTCTAAATAGCGCTTATTCAAATTAGGTTGAGTCACAACTAAGACTTCAAAAAGTTGCTCAATGATTTGATGACTCGAATCCGTGTTTCCAAAAAAGTCAGACAGCTTGAGCACGCTTAAAATATCGTTCGGCTCCCACTTCATCAAGGACTCTAGAGAGAAAGGTGAAGCTGACTTCTCAACCAGGATTGAAACCTGTTGAAACATCGCGGTCATCCGATCTAACGTCTTGATATCAAAATGAGCGAAATCAATTCGCGGGAACAAAAGGACTGCTACCTTTTTTATAGTCTCGATACTTTTTTGGCTGAATTTGACTTGCTTCAAAATATTGTCTGCCGAGATTGATTTTTTCTGCTGAATTTTCAAATGAACGTTGATCGTGGTCAGTAGATTGACGATTTCCGCAGGCTTCACGGAAGACCCGCTTTCAAGAACGCGATTCCAAGCCGAAATCATTCTGATTGTTTGGTTGGTTGTCTGCAAAACTCGTTCTTCGGATTCAAATCCCAATGGACTAAACAACTCATCGAATAAAGCCAAAAAAAGATTTTTATTTTCATGTTCTATGGAACCAATCAAAGATCTTATTTTCGAAAAAACTCCCGGAGCGCCACCGATTTTAGCCACCGCATTGTCGTAATAGATCACATCGAAAACATCGACCAACAGGTCATTTAAACCACCCAGGGACTCTTCAGAAATGGGTCCCGACATGGCTTTAAGACCCTCTACTTTTGCAACGACTTGGCTTGCCACTAAAAGAAGGGGCGAAATTCTTTTTTCAAATGATTCAAGCTCTTGCTTTGTCATTATATGATCTTCACCACCTAAGATCAGAACCTTCGCCATTTTGATAAAATCAAACGAAATTTCCATGCGAAAGTCACCTTGGTGAAAGGAAAGTGGAAATAAAAGATTCAATTTAGAAAGATCCATTTTGCTTTGCGCTTGAATTGCGGGTGTGTTCTTCAGTATCTTCACCATACGCAAAAGAAGCTTTTCCAATGATTTAGATTTAATCGCAGCTAGATCCACATCAACCTGTAAATGGCGATTGGCGACGAGTGCTCTGACTTCAAGTAGGTCCACCAAGGACTGAGAAATCTCGGCGTAGGCATCACCCGTAATTGCATCAAAATGACCCGCGATGAATTCAACAATCGACACTAGTTTTTCTTCGTGACCTGCAAATCGCCCTAAGTCAAAATTGAAGCTTTTTAAAAGACCAAATAGATCGTGAACTGAATATCCAGACCTCGAAAGAGTCGATTGCTTGATCACCTGACTCATCGAGGTGCGAAGCTGTTCGTATCCGATTTGAATTTCCTTTTCAGTGTACTGCTTTGCTTGGCCATGAAAGATAATAAAATGTGGTGATAAGTTGATGAATTCCTTTTTAAGCTCAACCAGGATGGTTTTCAAAGTCTCGACATCTGTCTTTGAAAGTGATTTTTCACTTCCACCGACCAGAGCATATTTAAATAGGATCAAGTGATCCGTCATTTCTTGAGTGATCTTAAGATCTTTGAAGAAAAAATTAAGTAATGATTTGACCTCTTGGTTCGAAAACTCTTCATCGCTGACATGGCCTCGAAATTTTTCTTGAAACTTCGTTAAGGTCAAATCGACGCAAGCAAACGAGTCCGTGATTTTTTGATCTGAAAGTTTGGAATTGAAAACTTCAACGATGTTTGGCTTGAGCTCTTTTACACAATCAAGCTTGGCTTCGACGCGAATGCTCTCATTCGGCGCCGTTTTCGGTTTCAAAAATTCACCGCAACCAAAGGCACTGAATAAACCAAGACCAACGATACACTTGAGGATGAATTTAGAAGTCATAAGTCACCCCGAGCCATAATTGATCCAAATCTTTTAAATTATAGACTGGGCTTCCAATCGTTGTGCTGTCGACAAAAAATAAGTCTAAGGTCAAGGCCCAGGGACCACGAAAATCAAATCTATTGTGCGACTTAAGCTGTCTAAAATCGCTCGAATAGGATTGGGTCCACGAAACTTCGGTCACCCACCGAAGATCTTTAGTGAGTCGCATTTTTAATTCGCCCGCAAGCTTCACTGCATTTTGAAGCAGATACTTTGAGCTCAGTGCCGGTCGGTCCGCGATCGCATCAGGGCCTAAATCCGTGACTGGGGTGCCGCTCGTCTGGAGATGAGCAACGGAAACTTCAAAAGGCATCTTTCCTCTGCTAGAACCATGACTCAGTCTCAAACCAAGCAACTCAGTCTTTGAGAACAAAGGTTTGGTGAAATCAGAATTAGCCTCGACTTGCTCTGGGCGATTTAAAATATAGGAAACACTCGCTGCCGATTCGGTCGATCGGAATCCGAGATCGAAACTCGTTGAATGTTCATAGTAGGACTTGGGAACGACTTCCACGTCCACCGCAGGGGCTGGATTCACCGTCGCTTTGTACGAAAGAGCGATTTGATTTGAAGGCTTGTACATGGACGCGATCTGGCCAAAAAATCCGACCTTTTCACCCCATTCAAACTGCGCTCCATAAGAAGGTTGATAGAAAATATCTGACAGCGGTGGTTCAGTAATTTGATACTGAATGGGAACTGAATCTGTGCCGAATTGTGCATTTTTTGGAGGAGAACTAAACCACGGACTCGATTTTTTGAATTCCCCGTCCTTTAGTTCATAGCTAGCCGATTGATCTGGGATGAACAAAGGCGATCCAAACATCGAAAAGCCCCAACTATCAGACTTCACTTGCCAGAATAAACCGGTCAAGCCCTGTGCTGTTGGATGAATGGGATTCCAACGAAATTGAGGTTGATAAAGTCCTAGATTCCAAGTTGAATCAAGCTCACTCCAGTCGACCATCCGTCTGCCAATGATGAATTGTGATTTCACGCTGGCACGTGAAGAAAGCGGAGCATGAATAAAAAGCTCTCTGACATTCAAGTAACTTAATTGCGGGGATCCGAATGCATAAAGTCCCCCCAGGTTCGCTTTCAAAAAATCATTTTCTGAATCGACAGATTTGATTTGCACACCAACCATTGAAAAGTTGGAACTCTGCGTGTTCGAAAACTCTTCACTCACAAAACCCAAATTATGCGCCCGGAATGTACTGGCAAGACGAGCCTGTGCACCGCAAACCATAAAAAGAGTCGCACTCATCAGAATGACGAAATGAAACAACTTGTTCCATTTTGAGACATTCAAATTGACGACATGGTTCGAAATGGGCATTTGTCCAACCTATCAGTTAAAACGGGTTTAGCTTTCACCTTACCTAGGTTCAACGATTGTGCCGTGTTAAAATCAGGATTGAATTTTATTGAATTTTAAATCGATCTGCTTTGAACCTGTACGTGATTAAAGCAAGCATCGTTTAAAGTCGATGACAGCAGCCGTAAATTGTCTTTACTATGTAAGCCGTGAAGCTACTGATCATTCGTTTTTCAAGTATCGGAGACGTGACACAGTGTTTGAGCATTGTGTCTCATATTCGTCGTTTTCATCCGCAAGCTGAGATTCATTTCTTAACTCGTTTTGATATGGAAGACATTTTTAAAAGTGTCGCAAGCGTTCAGAAAGTTTGGGGCATCCCCCGTGGGCTTTCATTTTTTGAATTACTTCGTTTTTGTTGGAGCTTACGTTCAGAAAAATTTACCCACATTTATGATGCCCACAATAATTTGCGTTCAAGACTTGCTCGAACGGTCATTACCAAAGACTTTCTCCTCATTAATCGCATCGATCGTTGGAAGCGATTTTTACTTCTGCAATTCCATATTAATAAGTTTGAAAAGCCACTATCGGGACAACGAGAACTTTTAAATCCACTTAGGAAATGGGATCTACCATTTCAATTTCCGAACGATCTTCCAACAACCTCGTTGTTTCAAATTGAAAGCTCACGACAAAATCAAGTCCGAGAAAAATTTAATCTGCCCGCTCAATTCGTCGCACTGGTTCCTACTGCCGCCTATGAACTTAAACGCTGGCCCATCGGGCACTGGAGTGAATTGATCCGCAAAAATCCAGACCTACACTTTGTTGTTCTTGCGGGTCCTTTGGATACATTTACAAGTGAATTAAGCGTTCACAAAAACGTTTCTAATTTAACTGCAAAAACCACATTGCAAGAATCACTCATTTGCTTATCGTTAGCGGATGTCACGATCGCAAATGATACGGGCCTTATGCATATTTCAGAACAATTGGCCCGCCCCACGATTGCATTAATGGGACCTGCGCCTTTTGGTTACCCGTCCCGGCCTTCAACAAAAATTTTAGAATTAGATCTTTCATGCCGCCCCTGCAGTAAACATGGCCAGGGCCCTTGCACGAACCCTGATTTTCAAGCCTGTTTGAAAAATATTGAGCCAACTCTCGTGAGCCAAGTCTTGCACACGTGCCTGAACGGGAATGTTAGAAAATGATTTTTCTCTTCACGTATCGAGCACTACTTCGCTTTATTAAATTCTTATTTCAGCTTTTCGTTCATCAGCTTCCATTCTCATTACGTGAATGGACACTATTGAGAATCCAGGCGACCAAAGATTTGACTCAGATACCAAAATCACCGGCCACCGCGAAAACAATCTGGTTTCATGTTGCGAGCGGAGAAATCGAATACGTGAAGGGCGTGATCCGTGAAATGCGATCTACCAATCCCGATGAAAAAATAGTCCTCACGTATTCTTCACCTTCTGCGAAAAGACTTCTGTTCAATATTGAAAAAGAAATCGATCAGATCCTCCCACTTCCCTGGGATGAGGCTCGGCCCATCGCCCACTTGATTGAAGTTCTGCAACCCAAGTTGATTGTTTTTGCTAAAACAGATTTCTGGCCAGAGCTCATTCATCAGGCGCGTCTTCAAAAAATTCCCATAGCCGTTGTTTCAATGACTCTTCTAGATCAGAAAAAACCTAACCGACTCGCGATGTGGGCGCTCCCAAAGTTCTCCAAAATTCTTTGCGCAGACGAATCGACGAAACAAAAACTAAAAGCTTTAAATGTTGAAAGTGAGGTCGGAGGCGACACCCGATTTGATCAAGTTTTTTTTAGACTTGCCGGTCCCTCGCGAATTCAAATTCAGCGGAATGGATCCCAAGAAAACAGGAAAAGGAAGTGTCTGGTGTTCGCTTCGACGTGGCCCGCGGACGACCACGTTCTCCTGCAGGCGCTTCCAGAGTTGATCAAAAATGGATACCAAATCATTTGGTGCCCACACGATGTCGGCTTAGAACGGGTTGAAAATTTATCGGCTCAAATTCTAAACTCCGCCGCTACGTCCATCATGAGGCTGAGCCATGCGATCAAAGATCAACCGACAACAACCACGTCCATCACGCTTTCTTCACCTGTGTTACTTGTGGATCAAGTCGGATTTTTAGCGGACCTGTACCGCTTCAGTTCTTTTGCTTTTGTCGGTGGCTCCTTTCACTATCGTGTTCATAGTGTTATGGAAGCCTTGTGTGCTGGAAACACCGTTTTCGTCGGCCCGAAATATCGAAATAACCTTGAGGCCATTGAATTTAAAAACCATGGCTTGGTTCGCGAAATTCATTCCCATCAGGAACTTCTCAGCCAAATTCTGAATACGACCACTGAAGATATTGAAAAAAACCATTTTGAAATCCTCAATCTATGCAATCAAAGGCGCGGAGCTGCTAAAAAAATAGTCCAATCCCTATCCATCTTGATACAAAGAGCCTAACTCTTAGCTCCATTGTGATCATTTTTCTTATCATTTGAACTCGACTCATACAGGATAGACCCCATATGGAAACTTCAAAAAAACCGATGAACCCCTCTTTGAGTCCAGAATCGTTCCCAACGTTTAAACCTATTCGTCAAAAGCCAGCTGCCATTCCTTTTAAAAAAGGAGACACACTTGTTTTGATTGGCGAACTCTTTTCTCGCGGGTATGGCAACGGATTGGTTGAAGAAGCTCAAAAGCATGGATTAAAAATCATTCGGGCGACAGTGGGCAGACGTGATGAAAATCAAAACTTAAGGCCATTGAATGCAACCGAGCTTGCTGAAATCCAAAATAATCCGGCATTTCCAAATTCTCCAGTGATCAATGTTCCGCTTGAAGCTGGGTTTGACCTTGAACCCGATCATACAGGCGCAAGAATCGTCGATTACTTAAAAGGGTTCAAGCTGAGTGAATGGGAAAAAGCATCCGTCCCTGCGGACTCGATCGCATCAGCAAAAGAATCATCACGACTTCGGTTTCGAAAAAATCTGACTCAGTTCATGAATGAAGTCACTCCGCATATTCAACCCGGATCTCACGTGCATTTTGCCCACTTAATGGCCGGCGGTGTGCCGCGCACAAAAATTGTGATGCCGCTTTTGAATCGCGTCTTCAAAGGCACAGGCGAACGCTACCTAAGTTCTAAAGTTTTTTGGGAAAGTTCAATCGGGACCCTGCTGCAATCTAATTTTATTGAAGTCACGGCCAACACGTTTGATGATCTAATCCGTGTTTCGAGCCCCTTACGAAAAATTCAAGAAGCGAGCGGCGGCTCCGTCAGTTACGTCGCCTACGGATATCACGGAACCGAAACTATCATTAACGGTGAATACCAATGGCAATCATACGCGCCGTACGTTCAAGGTTGGGCCAAAATTGAACTAGAGGAAATTTCAAAGCGATGGTCTAAGGAAGGCGTTCGCACGTGTGTTTACAATTGTCCTGAAATTTTAACTAATTCGAGCTCCATTTTTCAAGGCGTCGAAATTCCACTTTATAATTTGGTTCGTGCTCTTAAAAAAGAAATTCCTTCGAATCCCTTAACTCAAAAAATAGAAACGGAAGTTCGCTCTCACTTAAAAGATCCATCGGATCTAGAAAAGATTTATGGTCTGGTCGATACGATCGTCGCCGACATGGTGACGAGCGGAACCTGCGAATTTTCAACATGGCCGCAACACTCGACCCAAACGCAGCTGCAACAAATGCTAGAAACCTCGGATGCGATTTTTGATTGCCAAAAAGAACAGAATTCCGTTTTACCGACAGTACTGAGCGAACTGATTTTCCGATCGTGCGGCTATATTATGCTTCACGATGGATATCGACCAAAAGACCCCGTCGCGTGGATCGGGCATGACATTGTCGCTCGGTGCTTAGAATAGTATGGCAAAAACGATTCGAAAAATTGCCCTGACCGGTGGCCCGTCTGGCGGAAAAACGACCTTACTAGATGCGCTGAAAAAAGAATTCGGTTCCCGCATTAAAATTGCTCCTGAAGCGGCCACAATTTTATATCGCGGTGGCTTTCCAAGGATCGCCACCTACTCTGGTCAGTACCATGCACAGATCGCCATTTATCAAACACAGTTGCACTTAGAATCTGTCTTGGAAGAAAATTTTCCAGATCGACTATTGGTTTGTGATCGTGGATCTTTGGATTCATTGGCCTACTGGCCAGATACAGAAGAACATTTTTTTAAAACAATTGGATCGACAAAAGAAATCGAATTTTCACGCTACCCATGCATCATTCATCTCGATACAGCTTTTGAGGCCGACTACGACA
>LNFM01018432.1_pt1 | contig 13408 bp, 12 predicted proteins | sample 596031 | NCBI WGS metagenome assembly LNFM01 (sample SAMN04254537, study PRJNA301005) | activated carbon metagenome | isolation source: dual media filters at the Ann Arbor, Michigan drinking water treatment plant | place: USA: Ann Arbor
CGTTCGGGCGATCTGCCGCGCCCGTGCGTCGACCGATGGGAGGGAATCACTGTCCGGCGTGCCTGGCTGGCGGCCAGATGGCGTCGGATTGGCAGCCCTCGCTATCCCGGAAGCAGCCCGCCCACCCCCGAACCTCTCGGTACGCACCGCGCCGTCAGGAACGCATAGCTCGCGCAGCATCCCAGTGACGCTCTCGACAAAGGAGTTGCTGCCACAGACATAAGTCGCGGCTGATCCTGATGCGTCATCCCCAAGTCGCTGAAGTGCTGCAGCAATATCGGCTGCACGGAGTCGACCAATGCGATCCTGTGCACGAGGAGCTGCCACGTCCCGCGACAGCGCAAGCCGGCTATGGAATCCTCTTCCGAGCGCTTCCCATCGCTGCAGCTCGGACCACATGACCACGTCCACCATCGTGCGTACCGCCACGATCAGCACCATTGGTGATGTGCTGCGGGAGTGAACATGGTGCGCCGCCATGGCAAGTAGAGGCACAACTCCCGAGCCGCTTCCAATCAGCAGTGTTGGCTGCTCGTCCTCAGATCGCCAGACAAAATGAAGCCCGACCGGACCAAGAATCTCAATGGAATCGCCGACCTGCGCTGAGTCGTGAAACCAAGGCGAAACCTCACCGTCTGAAAGCCGCTCGATTGCTAGCTCGTAGACCCCTTCACGCTCCGGTGGAGACAACAGAGAGTAGCCACGCTGAGCCTGATATCCGTCAGGCGCGGTCAGTCGAATGTCCAAGTGCTGCCCAGCAAGGGGGCGATGCCATGCCTCTGGCCGCAGGACCACTCGCGAGATGCTCGGGGTCAGTTTGTCGATGGACTCGATCCGGGCTGATTGCCAACCAATCCGGTCAGAAAACTGTTCGGCTTCAACCATAGCGCTCCTCCTTGAAGGGATCACCACGCATGTGATACCCACGGAGCTCCCAGAAGCCGGCCTCATCCGCCTTCGTGAACTGCAGGGCAGTCACCCACTTCGCCGACTTCCAGAGATAAAGGTGAGGCACAAGCAGACGAGCCGGTCCGCCATGGATTTCCTCCAGCGGCTTGTCGTCAAAATGAGTGGCAACCATTGCGCGCCCGCCGACCAGATCCGCCAGCGGCACGTTGGTGCTGTATCCGTCGAGTGAGTGGGCCAGCCGGCTGATGCCAGCAGATCATCAACCAAGACGCCTCGCCACCGCGTATCGAACTTAGACCAAGTCGTGACGCAGTGGATGTCCACCACCTGCTCAGTCTGCGGCAACTCGTGGAACTGCTCCCAGTTCCACACATGGACTTTCTTCGGTCCAACCTTCAGCGCCAGCTGCCAATCTCCTCGCGACAACGCGCGCGGTGTCGGACCTGCTGTGAGCACGGGGAATCCGTCGGTCAGCGACTGCCCTGGAGGAAGCCGACCGCCGTGATTGTCTCCGCCGCGGTTGCGGCCCATGAATGATCGGTTGATTGGCATTACCGAAATCCTTCACCTCAGGTTGGAGATGATGATCACACGCAGCCAATTTCACCGCTCGCTCCGCCCTTGCTTAAGAGCCCGTATGTCTTTACCCAGCGTCTGCGCGACCGCTAAAACTCATCTCAGAGCGGCAGACACGAGCAATTTGCGAGTTTTCGACAAGGCAGCCATGTAGGCGATCGCCAAGTACAGGCCGCCTTGTGGCGGGTCGATCGTAGGCAACGACCACGCCCCCACAAGCGCCCTTCCGTCTCAGTTTCTTTGCCTATCGTGCCTATCCCAGCATGCACGCGAAGCACGCACCGATTGCGGATCGTGACTATCGACAATCGGTAGTCCGCAAGCGTCACCGTGCCTCATGACGAAATCCTCTGACGACGCCCCTGTCAAGCCGAGCCACTTTCTGCGCACGATCATTGAGCGTGACATCGAAGCGGGAACCAACGCAGACCGTCGGTTTGCGGGGTCACCCGGCGACGCTGCGCACCACGCCAGTGCACCCATTGATTCCGCTCCTGTGCGCCTGCGGTTTCCCCCTGAGCCAAACGGGTACTTGCACGTCGGTCACGCAAAGAGCATCAGTCTGAACTTTGGCTTGGCTCGCGACTACGGCGGCGCCTGCCATCTCCGCTACGACGACACAAATCCGGAGAAGGAGGAGCAGCGGTTTGTTGACTCGATTGCCGATGTCATGACCTGGCTGGGCTGGAGCTGGCAATCGAATGGGGCGTCCCATCGATACTTTGCGAGCGACTACTTTGACTTCATGTACCGTGCCGCTGAGCACTTGATCAACGCAGGCTTGGCCTACGTTGATGAGCAGTCGGCGGACGAGATTCGCGCGAACCGAGGCGACTTCACGTGCGCTGGCGTCCACAGCCCGTTCAGAGCGCGCACCGCAGAGCAGAACCTTTCAAGGTTTCGCGAGATGCGCGCCGGGAAACACTCGGACGGTGCCATGGTGCTTCGCGCCAAGATTGATATGGCTTCGCCCAACATCAATCTGCGAGATCCAACGCTATACCGAATCCGGAAGGCGACCCACCACAACACGGGTGACGCATGGTGCATTTATCCCATGTATGCGTTCGCGCACCCGATCGAGGACGCCCTGGAGCGAGTTACCCATAGCCTGTGCACGCTTGAATTCGAGGATCAACGCCCTTTCTACGACTGGCTGCTCAACGCGCTCGCCGATGGTGGTTTGCTGGCTCGTCCCCTGCCAAAGCAGTACGAGTTCGGCCGGATCAACATCACCTACGTTGTTACCAGCAAGCGCAAGCTACGCCAGCTGGTCGAGGAGGGCCATGTGAACGGCTGGGACGACCCGCGCCTGCCCACCTTGGTTGGCATGCGCCGCCGTGGCTACACCCCAAAGAGCATCCGCGACTTCGTGGAGGCCAGCGGTGTGACCAAGCAGAACTCCTGGTTGGAGTACTCGATTCTCGACGCGTGCCTCCGCGCCGACCTGGAAGACAAGGCCGCGCGGGCTAGTGCGGTGCTTGCCCCTCTGAAACTCAAGCTGGTGAACTTCGCTGATGTTTTTGGCAGCGCGGATCATCTGGAAGCCTGCAGCGCCCCAACGTACCCGCACGCACCGGAGCTTGGATCACGCGAGTTCACGCTTGGGCCGGAGCTTTGGATCGAGCGCGATGACTTCTTGGAGGTCCCCCCCAAGGGATACCACCGCCTGTATCCATCCAACAAGGTGCGCCTCAAGGCCGGCTACGTCATTGAGTGCATTGGCTGCGAGAAGGACCACGAGGGCGGCGTAACTGCCGTACTTGCAAAAGTTCTTCCCGACACGAAGAGTGGTACGCCAGGTGCTGCTGCCGTCAAGGTCAAAGGCGTGATTACATGGGTTGGTGCACATGAGGCCATAGCCGCAGAGGTTCGCCTCTACGATCGCCTCTTCACAGAGGCTCATCCAGACGCTGATGGACGCAACTTCCTTGAGTTCATCAATCCCCACAGCTTGCGCGTAGTGCACGCGCTGGTAGAGCCGTCACTGAAGAACGTCGCTGCCGGAACCCACATCCAGTTTGAGCGCCACGGCTACTTCGTGGCAGATCGATGCGACCATGACGCGCCGGCAAGACTTGTGTTCAACAAGACGACGGGACTGAGGGAATCGTTCGCGAGTTGATCAGCCACTCCGATTGGCAGATCGCCCCTTCAGTCTCGGAAACTCAGCCCTTGAGCGTCACGAGCTCCTCGGCAATCGTTGGATGTAGCGCGACCGTCTGCCGGAAGTCCTTCCAAATGGCATTTGCGGTGAGCGCAATCCCGACCATCTGGATCATCTCCGCCGCGCCATCCCCTAGGAGGTGGACACCGACAACGCGGTCTGTCCCCTCATCAATCACCACCTTGATGAGGAACTGATCGTCCCGCCCTGCGAACGCGGTTGCCATGGGTCGAAACTGTGTCTTCAGCACGCGGACGCTCGGAAACTGCTTCCGTGCGAGCTTCTCAGAGAGCCCCACAACTCCAACCTCCGGCGTCGTGAACACAGCTGTAGGAACTCGCGCGTAGTCAATCCCAGCCACTTCCAGGTTGCCGTAGTGCCGATCTGCGAACGCCTGGCCCTCGCGTATGGCCACCGGGGTGAGGTTCAGCCGATTGGTCACGTCTCCTACCGCGAAGATTGAGGCGACACTGGTTTGACCGAGGCCGTCCACAACAACCGCGCCGCGGCTGTCGATATCGACCCCAACCGCATCAAGCCGTAGGTTGCGAGTGTTGGGGTGCCTTCCGGTGCTCATCAGTACGACGTCAGCATCGAACGCCTGTCCGCTTGCCGCCGTGATGTGTAACGCACCGTTCTTGCGGCGAATCTGCTCGATGGTGTCATCCCTGCAGATCCTGACTCCCCGCCGAGTGACCTGCGTCTCAAGCACGCTGACGATGTCGTCGTCGAACCCTTTCAAGAGCGATGGCCCGCGAACGAGCTGAGTGACCTCACTTCCGAGACCGCTGAATAGACTCGCAAACTCGGAGGCGATGTAGCCGCCGCCGACGACCAAGACCCGCTTCGGCTGCTCTTCGAGGTCAAACACCTCATCGGACGTGATGGTGAGTTGCGATCCCTCGAACCGAGGGCGATCGGGCACACCTCCGGTTGCGATCAGGATCCTCTCCGCGGTGACTCGCTTGCCGCTCACTCGAAGCTCGACGGTATGCGCATCAACCAATGATGCATCCTCGCTGAATGTCTGCACACCAGCGCCCAGTAGTGTTCGTTGGTAGATGCCTTCCAACCGCGCCAACTCGGTGTTCTTGTCGGCAATGAGTCGCTGCCAATCAAAGTCGGCAGCCCCCAAGGTCCATCCAAAGCCCTCGCCGACTTTGAACTGGTCGGGGAACCGGCTTGCGTAGACCAGAAGCTTCTTCGGAACGCATCCGCGATGGACACATGTTCCGCCGTAGTTAGCCCCCTCAGCGATCGCTACTCGAGCGCCATGAAGAGCTGCCACCCTTGCGGCACGAACACCCCCGGAGCCCGCTCCGATGACGAACAGATCAACTTCGTACTTGTTCACGAACCCTCGCTCACCGGTAGCCGGCTGAATCGCAAGAACTGGGCGGCCGCGTTGTCGAGGTCGCGGTTGCCACGGGACGGAGGTGCGCCAACCAGCGCACCTTTGAGCCACGAGCGATGCTCAACGCTTGCGAAGCGCGGCCGCATTCATGCAGTAGCGAAGACCGCTCGGCTTCGGCCCATCCGGGAAGACGTGCCCCAGATGAGCGTCGCACACGTTGCACGTCGTCTCAATACGCGTCATTCCATGGCTGCGGTCAGCGTGGTACGCAACAAGCCCCGGTGCAAGCGCCTGGGTGAAGCTGGGCCAGCCGCTCTTGCTCTCGAACTTGGAGGACGCGTCGAAGAGATCGGTCTCACACCCGCCACATGCGTAGATGCCCGGTTCGAAGAGTTTGCACATCGCAGAGCTATGTGCGCGCTCGGTTCCTGCTTGGCGCATGACACGGTACTGCTCCGGGGACAGACGTCGATGCCACTCAGCATCACTCAGCTCGACTCGGCGTGGCGGCTTCGGATTGCCATCGCGAGCCAGCTCAAGAACACCGCGCCAAGTGAGGATGCTTGGGTCAGGCGCCTTGACAGGCGGCGCTGCCTCCGCCCGCTTCAGCGCGGCGACCACTCTGTCGGCATCGAGCTGGAACTGGCTGTAGATCACTACTCCCTCCGGATCGATGATGATGAACCACGGAGTTCCGCCGTTCTGATAGCGCTGCATCAGGATTGAGCCGGCGCCCGGACGCCCCTCACCCGCGTCGTGCCCAAAGACAATGGGGAGCGCGTGCTTCTTCTGCGCTTCCACCATCCGCTCGAACGTGTTTGACTCGAAGTTCTCAAAAACAGTCTGGACGGCTGCGAAGCTCACAAACGAGGACCCGCGGAACGCATCCACCAGACGTGCAAGCGCGGGAAAGCCATCCAGGTGGCAACCAGCGCAGGCGTCCTGGAAACAGAAGATCACTTTGTACGAGCCGGGCATCTTGTCCAGCCCAAAGGAGGCCAAGGGCTGGCCGGACGCGTCAATCCATTGAGTCACGCCGAGTTCAGGTGCGAGCTCATCAGTAATGCCGGTTCGTGTCGAAAGAGTCGTCATCATCGGTCCTGTGTTGAGGTCAAGTCGGTGGCGGTGGCCAGTTGCGGAGCAAGTGCCGACGGGCCGAATCCTTGTGACCGCGAATTGGCGGTCTCCGCACCGTCATCTCGGATCTCGTCGAACGGTCTTTGCAGGGTCGTCAAGAGCCGCCTGAATGGCTCAAGGTCATCACGAGCGGTGGCCGCCGAGAGCGCCGAGACGATCTCGTGGTTCCTGGGGATATATGCGGGGTTCGCATGCCTCATTGAAGCAAGCCGCTGAGCGACGTCTCCAGCATCAGCTCGCGTCCGCTCAAGCCATCGGGAAAGCCACGGTCTGATGGACTCGGAGGCTTGACCGAACAGCCCCACCAGGGGCCTGCTGTTACCGACAGCCGCATCGGTCAGGTATCTGAACGCGCGCGTGTAGTCGACCCGATGCTTATGGAGAAGTATGAGGAAATCTGTGGCGAGCAGGTGATCAGCGGAGTTCAGCCTGGTAACGCCAAGCTTCATCGCCAGCACCTCCCTCCAATAGGAACTGAATCGCTCAGGGAACTGGTCAATGACGGCAGATGCTCGCTCCGCCGCGGACGCACCTGACGCATCTATGAGAGGCAAGAGCGTCTCGGCGAACCGAGCCAGATTCCATTGGGTTGCCTCAGGCTGCTGGCCAAACGCATAGCGCGCTGATGGGTCTCCAGCATTGAACACAGCATCCGGGTCATACGAATCCAGGAACGCGCCAACGTTGTAGCCAAGAGTCTCCCCAGAGATCGACACGTTGTCCGTGTTCAGGAGGCCATGGACAAATCCCACACCCATCCAGCTTGCAACCAGCTTGGCCTGACGGTCAACGACGTTCTCAAGGAAGCGCTCGTAGCGGGTGGGCGTTCCAACCAAATCCGGGTCATGGCGGGCGATAGCGTAGTCAGCCACTACGCGAAGGGCAGCAGCGTCCTTGCGCGCAGCGACGTACTCGAGCGTGCCAACTCGCAGATGGCTAGATGCCACCCGCGTGATCACCGCCGCAGCCTGCGCTTGCTCTCGCTTCACCGTTTCACCGGTGGATACAACCGCTAGAACACGCGTTGTTGGGATTCCCAGCGCGTGCATCGCCTCGCACATCAAGTACTCGCGCAGCGCCGAGGCCAGGGTTGCTCTTCCGTCGCCGCGCGAGAACGGAGTCCGTCCAGCGCCCTTGTAGGCGATGTCACGACGCACGCCAAGAGGGTCAATCAACTCCCCCATCAGGAGCGAACGGCTATCGCCAAGCACCGGAACGAAGCCACCGAACTGATGGCCCGCGTAAGCTTGGGCTAGGGGCTCTGCGCCTGGCGGAACAAGGTTCCCAGAAAGGACGGCGAGGCCCGCTGCACACTTCAACTCAGTCAGGTCTAGGCCAAGCTCCGTCGCCAGCGCTTCATTCAACTGGAGCAGACGCGGCGCGGGCGACCGCGCCGGCTGCCATTTCACGTACATCCCCTGCATATCGCGCGCATAGCTGTTGTCAAACCGCATGCGCAGCATGTAGCTAGACGCGTCATCAATCTGGTCACTGTGGGGCGACCTGACAGTGAACTTGGGACAGATCGTCATTGCTGGCAGCTAAGGAAGGTGCTCGTCCGCCGACCGTGCTCGGAAACCATCAAGCGGGGACGGGACTTGCTGTGATGGATCAGCAGGTGGGTAGCACCCACAGATCCATCACGAGGTGGAAATGGGGAGGAGCACTCCCCTTCTCTCACTTGGCCGACGTGTCCGACTTAGCGGGCAACTTCCAGTGATTTCGCGGGTAGTGACAGGTGTAGCCGTTAGGTCGCTTTTCCAGGTAGTCCTGGTGCTCGGGCTCTGCCTGCCAGAAATCTCCGGCCGGTGCCACCTCAGTCACCACCTTGCCCGGCCAGATGCCTGACTCGTCGATGTCGGAGATGACTTCCTTCGCAACGCCGTACTGCTCGGGCGTCGTGTAGTAGATGCCCGAGCGATAGGAACCACCGCGATCGTTGCCCTGCCGATTTGGCGTGCTCGGATCGTGGATCTGGAAGAAGAACTCAAGGAGCTCGCGATACTTCATCCGCTCCGGGTCGAAGACAACCTCGATGGCCTCAGCATGCGTGCCGTGATTCCGGTAGGTTGCGTTCGGCACGTCACCGCCGCTGTAGCCGACGCGGGTGCTCGTAACGCCCGGCAGCTTACGAATCAGATCTTGCATCCCCCAGAAGCAGCCTCCGGCAAGGATCGCGGTTTCAGTCTTGGTCATGTTCAAGTCCATGGTTGGTGGATAAGTTGCATTCAGCTGTTTAAACGCCAGCGCTTCGACAGCGCGCATCGAGTCAGCAAGTTGGGCCAACGATCAGGCCGAGACTCCGGCCGGCCGCACATCCCCATCTTTCGGTGGATCGCTGAAATCACCGCTCGACATGTGCAGGCTACGCATCCCCTGCCTCATCGTCATCAGCTGAGCTTGGAATCTGCGGCATCCGTCGCAAACATCAAGGTGCCGTCTTAGCGCATCACCTTGCTCATCATCCAACTTTCTGTCCATCGCGTCGGGCAGCATCCTCGACATCCGACTGCAGACACTCATGACCAGCCCCCTAGGGTTCCCACTAGCAGCTATCGAACAGGTCGCATCTTTCGACAGTGATAGTAGGCCGTCATACTAGGGCGCATGAAGTCAACGCGTCTCATTCTGTTTGCAGCGCGTACAGCAAATGAAAGCTCAGGGCGAGTTTGCCGACTCCATAGGCCAGCGATACCTAGCATGAGCGCTGCGCGCCATACACGCTCACCCGACCGGCCCGCCAGCAGGCGTGGCGAGCCGTTGCCCCGTGGTTGCCGCATACGCCGCCATCATGGCCAGGACCAGAAGAAGGGCCGCCAGCCCCATCTTGGCGATGGCCCGCAGCAGCCAGCGGATGTTGAAGCCCGCGGCGCACAACACCGCATGCAGCGCGTCGCCGTCAGCGCCCCTGAGCCAGCACCGGTCCATCCGGTGATCGGCCTTGGTGTGGCCGATCACCGGCTCGATGGCCTGGCGCCGGCGCAGCCAGCGCTTGTGCTGCGGCGTCAGCGACTTCGCCTTGCCGCGGTGGATCACCTGCACCGGCGCCACGTCCTTGTCCACGCCCCGGTAGCCCAGGTCGACGATGGCCGTCGTCGGCTTCGCGCCGATGTCCTGCAGCAGGTTGTTCGTCTGCTCGATCTGCGCAGCCAGTGTGTGGCCGTCGTACGGGTTGCCGGGGAAGCTGCGCGCGCCGACCACCAGGCCGTGCTGGTGCGTGACCGCCAGGCTCACCTTCACGCCGAACTCGTAGGGCTTGCGCGCCTTGCCCTTGCTGATGCACTCGGCCTCCGGCGCGTGCAGCGCGTACAGCTTGTTCTTGTCGTGCGGACGCTGGCGGTGGATGCGCTCGGCGCGCTGCACCCAGGTGTCCAGGCGGGCGCGGGCATCGTCGGCCAGGCCGCCCATCTTGCGACGCACCTCGCGCAGCAGCCGACCCAGGATCGTGCGCTGGCGTTTGAGCACGCCGCGCAGCCGTTTGAACTGCTTGGCATGGGCGTAGCGGCCGGCCTGATGGCGCAGTGTCTTGCCTTCGCGCTCGTGCGTCTGCTTCAGTTGGATGCCTGCGCTCTTGGCCAGCCGGGCGATCTTCTCGCGCGCCACTTCCAGCAGCCGGCTGTCGGTGGGGTGGGCGATCGCCTTCTCCTGCACCGTCGTGTCGACGATGACGCGCTCGAACTCGGTCTTCTTGACCGCGCCCATGGTCACCGCCGCCTCGATGGTGGTCTTGAGCAACTGCTCGACGCCGGCTTCGCCCAGCACGCGACGGAAGCGGCTGATCTGTGCCGGGTCACAGGGCAGGCGCGGCTCGAAGTAGACCTGCCCACTGAAGAACTGGAAGTACACGTCCTGCGACCAGCGCACCACCACCGACTCGTCGCTCTCGTTGTAGGCGTGCTTCAGGTACAGCAGCGCGACCATCAGCCGGATCGGCAGGCGCGGTCGGCCGGCGTTGCTCACGCCCGCACCAGCAACGGCCAGCGTCGGGCCGAACATGTCCGCGCCTTCGACAGGGCGACCCTTGCGGTCGCGGTGCGCGAAGGCCGGTGCCAGCGCCGCTTCGATGTCTGGCCACGGCATGCGCGAGCCCAGCACCGCAAGCGGGTGGCGCAGGTCGATCATCTGGTCGAGCCGCGCGCGGAAGAAGTCGTCGGTGGCCATCGGCGGCAATCCTCAATCTCTCAGGAACTGCACTCCATTGGATTGATTGCCGGGAGATCGCGCCATCGGAAATCACCCGAAAGTCGTTGTAGGACAACGGGTTATCCGACTTGCAGGGACGACTACCTACCATTGCGAGAGGCACATGACCTATATGGATGACCCCCTGAACACACTTTTCACCCGTTTCCGACCAACGGCCAAGATGTCGTTGGCACCTGCATCTCATGCGGAAAGGAAGCATGACGGTGCAACCTCGAGGTGGCACCGCTGTTCATCTAGGCGAGCCGGGTATGGTCTTCTTGCCGCGCTCGCTGCCGCATACACTGACAGCTGATGAAGGCAACGATGCGACGTTGCTATGCGCGACTGTGGAGATTGGCCAGCAGGCTGGATCCCCGTTGGCTCTGGCGCTCCCCGAGGTTGTGGTGCTTCCCTTTCGCAAGATGCCCCCACTTCATCCGGCACTGGAGCTCCTTTTCGCCGAATTCGCCACTGCCGGCAGCGGGCGTCAAACTGCGCTCGAAAGACTGCTCGAGTACATCATCATCTTGGTCCTGCGCCATCAGATGGAAGCTGGCGGCGCCAAGACAGGTTTGCTTGCTGGCTTGGCCGACCGTGGTCTATCGCGAAGCCTGACAGCGATGCACCATGATCCAAAGAGGCGGTGGAGCCTTCAGTCACTTGCCGAGGAGGCTGGCATGTCACGCGCACGCTTCGCCGAACGCTTCCATGAGGTCCTGGGAACCACTCCCATGGCCTATCTTGGTGCATGGCGGATGAGCCTTGCGCAGGACCTGCTGCTGCAAGGCAGACCTGCAAAGTCGGCCGCAGCAGATGCCGGCTACACAAGCGCTGCAGCTTTTACGCGCGCGTTCGCGCGAAGCGTAGGAAGGTCACCGACCCAATGGCTCGCGGAACGGCGTGACTCGGAAGAGTCCTAGGACGCTGATATCGAAGCGACCAGACTCACTCCTTGCCTGGCAGATGAAGTCACTACGGGTGTCCAGCGAAGCTGCATCCCAACGGCTGGATGATCAGCTCTGCTTCGCGGTCTACTCCACCGCGCATGCCCTCCAGCGAATCTATAGTCGATTGCTCAAGCAGCATGACCTTACCTATACCAGATACTTGGTCATGCTTGTCCTGTGGGAGCGAAATGCGTTAACGGTGTCGGAGATTGGCGAGCGTCTGTTCCTTGACTCCGGAACAACCACACCGCTGCTCAAGCAACTTGAAAGAAGTGGGCTGATTACACGACTGCGCTCCGCTTCTGACGAGCGGCAGGTCATCGTGTCATTGACGGAATCTGGTCGAACCCTGCAAGAGTCGTGCAGTTCGATTCCCAACTGCATCGCCGACGCTATGAAGATCGGCCAACAACGGGCGAAGAATCTCCAGGTCGACCTGGAGATGCTCCGGACCAACATCGATCTATCTGACTTGGCACGTCCCCAATAGCCATCGATGGCTATCATCAGTCTCATGAGTAGATGCACTGCACCAGTTCGCGGACATAGTTCATCGGCAGCCGCTGCGGCCTGTCCTCAATGCCGCTACCGTAGCGGCTACTACGGCGGATATGGCGGCAACCGTTCTTACTCAAGTCCTTCGTACCCATCGTCCGGTGGCAGTAGTTGGGCCGCTAGGAGTTCTGGTGGCGGCGGATCCGGAAGCAGTGTTCGGCCTCGCTGGTCTCGACCAGGATCATCTGTGTCGTACACACCAGCCCAGGTTCAGTCGCTTACGCCGATCCGCCGCACGTTCGAAGAACGCGCGACGGTGCCGAGTCTTCGGGACATCTTCCTGTGCCATGCGTGGGATGACCGTGCGGGCGCTGCGAAGGAGCTGCATGACTTGCTGGAGTCGCTCGGCGTCACAGTCTGGTTCAGCGAGAAGGACGTCGGCCTTGGCGTTCCGCTGATGCGGGCTATCGACAAGGGCTTGGCGAACTCGCGGATCGGGCTTGTGCTGGTCACGCCGGCGCTGCTGCGCCGCCTACCCGCAGAGGGCATCGCCGACAGGGAGCTTTCGGCGCTCTTGGCGCGTGATCAGCTTATCCCTGTCGTTCACAACACAACTTACGAGGCGCTCCGCGAGGTGAGTCCATTGCTTGGCTCCCGAAGCGGGCTGAATACCGCCGAGGAGCCCATGGCGTCGGTCGCAGCCAAGCTTGCTGAACTTGTCGCAATCGTTTGAGTTCGGAGGCAGGCTGACGGCCGACCCGCCGCCACGAGCTGGAGTTCGCCTATGAAAGCGCACCTCGGCGGTGACGAGAACTAATGCGCCGGCGGGCAAATAAATGAGGCGCCGAGGCTTGTTTGCTCTGCATTCCAGTCTCATCATCCAGCAGTCACTATCCCTGCAGAGGACAGCCGATACCCACTTTCGCCGCCCAGCACCCCTCCGCCGTGGATGCCCTGGCGCCGCGAAGGTCAGGCCCAGTCGCCAAGCGAGGCAGGACGACCTCAGCCCTGCTGCGCAGGTTCCGCGGGCAAGGCGCGCCGGCCAGGATGCCGCCACCGGCGCCCGTGACCGCAGAAGCCACTCGGCTCGAGGCGCTGTCCAAATACGACGTCCTCGACACTGAAGCTGAACCTCAATTCGATTTCATCGTCCGATTGGCTAGCGAGCTGACCGGCAGCCCAGTCGCCGTCCTCAACCTCATCGCAGAGGACCGCGTCTGGACCAAGGCTGCCGTTGGCCTGCCCCAGGGCCGGCAGATGATCCGCGAGCAGGCCTACTGCTCCCTTGTCATCGACAGCCCGCAGGGCCTGCATATCGTCGATCTGCGCCAAGACGCGCGCACCCAACACCTGGCGCTGACCGTCGACAAGGGTTTCGTCATGTACAGCGGCGTGCCGCTGTGCGCCTCCTGCGGCCGGCCTATCGGCACACTCGCCGTCCTGGACACGATTGCACGCCGCCTGACTGACCGCCAGCTTGACTGGCTGGAGCAACTCGCCCACCAGGCCATGGCGCTGCTTGAGCTGCGGCGCAAGCAGCGTGAGCTGCAGGAGGCCCAGGCAGAGCTACAGCGGCTCGCCAACACCGACGCGCTGACCGGCTTGATGAATCTGCGAGCCTGGCAAGAGGCCAATGTG
>LNFM01010142.1_pt1 | contig 13406 bp, 12 predicted proteins | sample 596031 | NCBI WGS metagenome assembly LNFM01 (sample SAMN04254537, study PRJNA301005) | activated carbon metagenome | isolation source: dual media filters at the Ann Arbor, Michigan drinking water treatment plant | place: USA: Ann Arbor
CATTTTCAAGGCAGATCCATGGCCGAGCCGCAAGAACCCGTCTTCCAGATCCAGCGCGTCTACCTCAAGGAGGCCTCGCTGGAGCAACCCAACTCCCCCGGCATCCTGCTGCAGAACGAACAGCCCGCCGTCGACATCCAGCTCGGCGTCGAGGCCCAGCCCGTGGCCGAGGGCGTGTTCGAGGTGTCCGTCACCGCCACCGTGCAGACCAAGATCGCCGACAAGACCGTCTTCCTGGTCGAGGCCAAGCAGTCCGGCATCTTCGAGATCCGCAACCTGCCCGAGAACCAGATGGGGCCCATCGTGGGCGTGGTCTGCCCGCAGATCGTCTTCCCCTACCTGCGCGGCAACGTGGCCGACCTCGTGCAGCGCGCCGGCTTCCCGCCCGTGCACCTGCAGGAAATCAACTTCCAGGCCCTGTACGAGCAGCAACAGCAGCAGGGCAACGGGGCGACCCAGGTTCAGTAAGGCTGCTCCCGGCAGCAGGCTGCACACAGACCATGAAGATACTTGTGCTCGGTGCCGGCGCCTGGGGCACGGCCCTGGCCATGAGCGCCAGCCAGAACGCCCAGGCCGGCCATGAGGTACGGCTCTGGGCCCGCGACCCGGCGCAGGCGGCGGCCATGCGCACGGCACGCGTCAATGCGCGCTACCTGCCGGAGCTGCCCCTGCCCGCAAGCCTGCAGGTGAGCGATGGCCCGGCCGACGCCCTGGCGGATCTCTGCCGTGGCCAGGACCTCGTGGTGGTCGGCACACCCATGGCCGGCCTGCGCGGCGTGCTGCAGCAGATCGGCCGCATCGAGGCCCCCGTGGCCTGGCTCTGCAAGGGTTTCGAGCCGGCTGGCGAGGGCGCCCAGGGCCTGATGGCCCACGAGGTCCAGGCCCAGGTGGCACCGCAACTGCGTGCCGGTGTGCTCAGCGGCCCGAGCTTTGCGCAGGAGGTGGCGCGCGGCCAGCCCACGGCCCTGGTGGCGGCCAGTGTCCATGCGCTGGTGCGCGAGCGTCTGGTTGCGGCCTTCCACAGCCCCAGCCTGCGGGTCTACGAGAACGAGGACCTGGTGGGCGTGGAGGTCGGCGGTGCGGTCAAGAACGTGCTGGCCATCGCCACCGGCCTGTGCGACGGCCTGGGGCTGGGGCTGAACGCGCGCGCCGCGCTGATCACGCGCGGCCTGGCCGAGATGACGCGCCTGGGCCTGGCCCTGGGTGCGCGGGCCGAGACCTTCATGGGCCTGTCGGGCCTGGGCGATCTGGTGCTGACGGCCACGGGCGACCTGAGCCGCAACCGCAAGGTGGGATTGCTGTTGGCCCAGGGGCAGACCCTGGCCCAGGCCGTGGCCTCGCTGGGCCATGTGGCCGAAGGTGTCTATTGCGCGCGCACCGTGGTGCAGCGTGCGCAGGACCTCGGGGTGGAGATGCCCATCGCCCAGTGCGTGGTGGCCTTGCTCGACGGCCGCATGCAGCCGGGCGCAGCGGTGGCGGCCCTGATGGGGCGCACACCGGGCGCCGAAGTCCGCTGACCCGCTGACCCGCTGACCCGCTGGCCTCAGGCGTCGTCGCGCGCGACGCGGGCCGCGATGTGGGCGATGGCTTCCTCGACCTGGTCGACGAGGATCAGGCAGAGGTCGCCGGCCTGCAGCTTGTCCATGGCCGTGTCGATGGCCAGAAACTCGCCGCGGATCTCGTGGACCTCGCGGGTGCGCTGGGCTTGCGACAGGCCCTCGCGCAGCAGCGCCAGCACCTCGCCGTCGGCACGGCCGCGCTGGCAGGCGTCTTCGAACAGCACGATGTGGTCGAAGGCGTCGCCCAGGATGCGGGTCTGCGCGCGGATGTCCTCGTCGCGCCGGTCGCCGGCACCGCTGATGACCACGGCGCGGCGCTGGGCCGGCATGGCTTCGACGGCCTGCACCAGGGCCTGCATGGCATCGGGGTTGTGGCCGTAGTCGGCGATCACCGTCGCGCCCTTGTAGCGGTAGAGGTTGAAGCGCCCCTGGGCATTGTTGGCGTCGTTGTCGAAGCTGGCCAGGCCCTGGCGGATCAGCGCCCAGTCCAGGCCCAGGGCCCAGGCGGCGCCGACGGCGGCCATGACGTTCTCGACCTGGAAACCGATGCTGCCGCCCAGGGTCAGCGGCACCTCGGCCAGCGGCAGGGTGTGGCGCGTGGCGCCCTCGGCCGCGACCAGCAGGCCCTGCTCGACAAAGACCGCACGCTTGCCCTGGGCCAGGTGGGTGGCCATGACCGGGTGGTGGGGATCGGCGGCGAAGTAGCTGACCTTGCCGCTGCGGCAGTGGCTGGCCATGGCCGCGACGATGGGGTCGGCGGCGTTGAGCACGGCGGTGCCGGTCTCGGAGATGTTCTGCACGATCACGCGCTTGAGCACCGCCAGGTCTTCCACCGTGGTGATGAAGTTCAGGCCCAGGTGGTCGCCCTGGCCCACGTTGGTGACCACGGCCACGTCGCAGCGGTCGAAGGCCAGGCCCTCGCGCAGCATGCCGCCGCGCGCGGTCTCGAGTACGGCCGCGTCCACGTCCGGGTGCTGCAGCACATTGCGTGCGCTCTTGGGCCCGCTGCAGTCGCCGGTGTCGATGCGCTCGCCGTCAATGTAGACACCGTCGGTGCTGGTCATGCCCACGCGCAGCTGCTTCTGCCGCAGCAGATGGGCAATCAGGCGCACGGTGGTGGTCTTGCCGTTGGTGCCGGTCACGGCCACCAGCGGGATGCGGCCATTCTCGCCCTCGGGGAACATGGCGTTGACGATGGCCTCGCCCACGGGACGGCCCTTGCCGTAGGAAGGCGAGAGGTGCATGCGCAGGCCGGGCGCGGCGTTGACCTCGACGATGCCGCCGCCCTGTTCCTCCAGCGGCTTGAGGATGCTGTCGCAGACCATGTCCACGCCGCAGATGTCCAGCCCCACCATCTTGGCCGCGACGATGGCGCGGTGCGCCACCTCGGGGTGCACATCGTCGGTCACGTCGGTGGCACTGCCGCCGGTCGAGAGGTTGGCGTTGTGGCGCAGTGAGACCCGGCGGCCCTTGGGGGGCACGGAGTCTGCATCCATGCCCTGGCCGGCCAGGCAGGCCAGGGCGATGTCGTCGAAGCGGATCTTGGTCAGCGAGGTCGAGTGGCCCGTGCCGCGGCGCGGGTCCTTGTTGACTTCCTCGACCAGCTCGCGGATGCTGCGTGCGCCGTCACCGACCACGGTGGGCGGATCACGCCGCGATGCGGCCACGAGCTTGTTGCCGACGACGAGCAGACGGTAGTCGTTGCCGGGCAGGAAACGCTCGACGAGGATCTCGTCGTCGTACTCGGCGGCGGCGGCAAAGGCCCGGAGCAGGTGTTCGCGCGTGGTGATGTTGACCGTCACGCCCTTGCCCTGGTTGCCGTTCTTGGGTTTGATCACGACCGGCAGGCCGATCTCGCCGGCCGCGGCCCAGGCCTCGTCGGCCGAGGTGATCTCGCGGCCCAGCGGCACGGGCACACCGGCGCTGGCCAGCAGCTTCTTGGTCAGCTCCTTGTCCTGGGCGATCGATTCGGCGATGGCGCTGGTGACGTCCATCTCGGCCGCCTGGATGCGGCGCTGCTTGCTGCCCCAGCCGAACTGGATCATGCTGCCGCGCGTCATGCGGCGGTAGGGGATGCCGCGGGCCACAGCCGCGTCGACGATGCAGCCCGTGCTCGGGCCCAGGCGTTCGTCCTCGTCGAGTTCGCGCAGCCTGGACAGGGCGGCATCGAGGTCGAAGGGGGTGTCTTCGAGCGCGGCCTTGCACAGTTCCTGGGCCAGCTCCAGCGCCAGCCGTCCCACGGCTTCCTCGCTGTACTCGACCACGACCTGGTAGACGCCGGGCTCCACGGTGGCCGTGGTGCGGCTGAAGGTCACGGGGCAGCCGGCCTGGGCCTGCAGGCCCAGGGCTGCGAGTTCCAGCACATGGGCCAGCGACACGGTCTCGTCATGCCCCGTGGGATTGAGCGGCAGGATCTGCGGGAAGCGCGCGCGCAGGCGCAGGCCGAAGTTCTGGCGCGGGCTGAGTTCGCACTCGGCGGGGGTGCAGTGCACCACGGCTTCGATGGCGGTGTGGTGGCTCCACAGATTGGGGCCGCGCAGGGCGCGGATGCGTTGGACTTCCATGTCAGTGATCGCTGGAGAGGTTGGCCTTGAAGGTGCGCAGGCCGGCGCCTATGAGTTCGGGTTTGACATCCAGGGCCCAGGCCGCGGCCACGGCGGCCATGACCATCTCGGGACGGGCGGCCTTGGTCGGGGCCAGGCTGTCGAGCGGGATGGCGCTGATCTCGTCCTGTCCCTGGGCCAGCACGATGTGACGCTCGCGCAGGTAGACGCTGCGCAGGCCGGCCTGGCGTTGTGCGGCAATCGCCGGCAGCTGGGCGTCAGGGCCGTAGAAGATGACCTGGCCGTCGCACAGCTCCGCCATCTCGACCACGCGCGGGTCCGCGGCATTGAGCACGGCCGTGCCGGTGGGCAGCACCACGTCGACCTGGGTGCGCACCACCTTGTAGAGCTGGTCGCTGTGGTCGATGTAGAACTCGCCCAGTTCTTCGAGGCCGTCGAGGTCGGTCACCACGCCCACGGTGCAGCGGTCGTAGGCCAGGCCTTCGCTCAGGATGGCCCGGTGCGTGTGCTCCAAGACCGCGGCCTCGAGCGAGCGATTGATCAGCAGGCGCTGGCCGGTCGCCCAGTTGGCGCTGTCCTGGGTGTCGACCTGGCGTGCGCCGAGGAAGTAGCCGTCGCGGCAGGCCAGGCCGACCTGGGTGCCGTTGATGTGCAGCAACCAGTTGACCAGGCGCGCGATGCGCGTGGTGTGGCGCGTGCCCGTGATGCCGACGATGGCGATGCGCCCCTGGTCTTCACCGGGAAACAGATGCTCGACGATGGCCTGGCCCACATTGCGCGGCCGGCCCTCGGCGGGCTTGAGGTGCATGAGCAGGCCCGGGCCGGCGTTGACCTCGATGATGGCGCCGCCCTGTTCGGCCAGCGGCCGGGCGATGTCCGGCGTGACGAGGTCGATGCCCGCAATGTCCAGGCCGACCACGCGCGCGGCCAGCGCCGCGGCAGCGGCGACCTGGGGGTGCACGAGGTCGGTCACGTCATAGGCCAGGTCGCCGTGGCGGCGGATCAGCACCACCTGCCCGGAAGGCGGCACGGACTCAGCCGTGTAGCCCTGGCGCGCGAGTTCGAGCTGGGAGATCGGCTCCTTGTCCAGGATCAGCGGCTCGAGCGGGAACTCCTCTGCCTCGCCGCAGCGCGGATCGCTGTTGATCTGCGCGTCGATCAACTGCAGGATGGTGGAGCGGCCGTCACCCCTGACGGTCTGCATCTTGCCCTTGGTCGCGGCCACCAGGCGCCGGCCCACGACGAGCAGGCGGTGGGCATCGCCCTCGATGAATTTCTCGACCAGCACGCCGCTGCCTTCGGCGTCGGCGGCCTGCCAGGCCTTTTCGATGTCCTCGCGCGTGTGCAGGTCGGTGAAGACCCCGCGGCCGTGGTTGGCGTCGGTGGGTTTGACGGTGACCGGCAGGCCGATGTCCTGCGCCACGCGCCAGGCCTGCTCGGGGCTGTCGACCTCTTCGCCTTCGGGCACGGGCACGCCGGCGCTGGCCAGCAGCTCCTTGGTGAGCTGCTTGTCGCTGGCGATGCTCTCGGCAATCGCGCTGGTCTGGTCGGTCTCGGCGGTCCAGATGCGGCGCTGGCGCGCGCCATAGCCCAGCTGCACCAGATTGCCGTCGTTGAGGCGGATGTGCGGGATGCGGCGGTCGATCGCGGCGTCGACGATGTGTGCCGTGCTCGGCCCCAGGTAGTGGCGGTCGCAGAGCGCACGCAGGCGGGCCACGGTGGCGGCCACGTCATACGGCCGGTCCTCGATGGCCGCCATCAGCAGCTCGTGCCCGGCCTGCAGCGCGGCGCGGCCCACTTCTTCCTGGCGGGTGCGAAAGGCCATCTTGTAGACACCATGCTGCGAGGTGCTGCGGGTCTGGCCGAAGCCCGTGGCCATGCCGGCCAGGGTCTGCAGCTCCAGGCAGATGTGTTCCAGGATGTGGCCGGCCCAGGTGCCTTCGCGCAGGCGTTCGAGAAAGCCGCCGATCTCGCCGACGCCGCAGCGGTGCTGCATGAGCCCGGGCAGCAGGGCCGTCAAACGCTCGTAAAATCCGGGGATCTTGTTGGAGGGTTGTTCCTCCAGTTCCCCCAGGTCCAGCCAGGTTTCGATCACCGGCCGGTACGTCCAGATATTGGGGCCACGCAGATGGTGGACCCGCAGAATTTGAAGTTGGTTCTTGCTCATGAAACTAGACAGGGGCTCGGGCCGGCCTGCGGTGGTCTTGCTCGCTGACATGGCCTTTTCTTCAGCGCATGCAATGAGTCTCCGGTGGGGACAAGGTAAAACGGGGACAATCGGTGTGAGCAAATCCCTACCCAGGCTCTGGATTCCATGACCCGCGCGACACCGTCGGCCCTCCCATTATCTTTCACCGACCTTCCCGAGCAAGGGCTGGCCGACATTCAAACACAGATGCACCCTGGGGAGAACGTCCTGGCCGTGCTGATGGTTGACCTCGACAGCCGCTTGCGCTTTGGCCGCGGCCTGCTGGTGGCGACCGAAAGCCGCCTGCTGGCCCGCGAGCCCGGGCAGCGTGCCTGGCAGAGCTGGAACTACCGGACGGGCCTGCAGCTGACCCGGCACGACCATGCGGGAGTCGGCCATCTCGAGCTTTCGGACGACCAGGGGCGCCTGGCGCACTGGTGCTACACCCTGGGCCAGAACCTGCACGCCGCGCGCCTGGCCGAGCAGGTGCAGCGCTGCCTGCACAGCCTGCGCACAGGCCAGCCCCTGCCGCCGCCGGCGGCCCAGGACGGCCCGATCGACGCCGAGCCCACGCCGACGCCGGTGTCGACCTGGAACCTGCTGCGGCTGTGGCGCTTTGCCCGGCCCTACCGGGGCCAGTTGCTGCTGGGCTTCGTGCTCACCTTGCTGGGCACGGCCGCGAGCCTGGTGCCGCCCTACCTGACGATGCCGCTGATGGACAACGTGCTGGTGCCCTACCAGAACGGCCAGGCCATCGATCCCCATCTCGTGGCCTGGTACCTGGGCGGGCTCTTCCTGGCCGCGCTCGTGGCCTGGGGCCTGACCTGGGCCAAGACCTACATCCTGGCCCTGGTGTCCGAGCGCATCGGCGCCGACCTGCGCACCACGACCTACGACCATCTGCTGCGTCTCTCGCTCGAGTACTTCGGCGGCAAGCGCACGGGCGACCTGATGACGCGCATCGGCAGCGAGACCGACCGCATCTGCGTCTTCCTCTCCTTGCATCTACTGGACTTTTTCACCGACCTCATCATGCTGCTGATGACGGCCGCCATCCTGTTCTCGATCAACCCCTGGCTGGCCGTGGCCACGCTGGTGCCGCTGCCCGTGATCATGTGGCTGATCCACGCCGTGCGGCGCAAGCTCAAGACCGGTTTCGAGAAGATCGACCGCGTCTGGTCCGAGGTCACCAGCGTGCTGGCCGACACCATCCCGGGCATCCGCGTGGTCAAGGCCTTCGCCCAGGAAAAGCGCGAATCCGCGCGCTTTCACGAGGCCAACCGCCAGAACCTGGCCGTCAACGACCGCATCAACCGCATCTGGGCCCTGTTCTCGCCCAGCGTGTCCTTCCTCACCGAAGTCGGCCTGCTCGTGGTCTGGGCCTTCGGGGTCTGGCTCGTGGCGCACGAGCAGACCACGGTGGGGGTGCTCACGGCCTTCATCGCCTACATCAGCCGCTTCTACGGCCGGCTCGATTCCATGAGCCGCATCGCCTCCTGGGCCGAGAGCACGGCCTCGGCCACCAAGCGCATCTTCGACATCCTCGACCATGTCTCTAGCGTGCCCGAGCCGGTCCAGCCCGTGCACCTGAAGGAGGTGCAGGGCCGCATCGAGGTGCGCAATGTGGGCTTTCGCTACGGCAACCGCGAGGTCAACCGCGGCATCAACATCACCATCGAGCCCGGCCAGATGGTGGGCCTGGTGGGGCACAGCGGCTCGGGCAAGAGCACCCTGGTCAACCTGATCTGCCGCTTCTACGACGTGACCGAAGGCGCGATCCTGATCGACGGCGTGGACATCCGCTCCCTGCCCGTGGCCGAGTACCGCCGCAACATCGGCCTGGTGCTGCAGGAACCCTTCCTCTTCTTCGGCACCATCGCCGACAACATCGCCTACGGCAAGCCCGACGCCACGCGCGAGCAGATCATCGCCGCCGCGCGTGCCGCCCATGCGCACGAGTTCATCCTGCGCCTGCCCCAGGGCTACGACTCCATCGTGGGCGAGCGCGGCCAGGGCCTGTCGGGCGGCGAGCGCCAGCGCATCTCGATCGCGCGCGCGCTGCTGATCGACCCGCGCATCCTCATCCTCGACGAGGCCACGGCCTCGGTGGACTCCGAGACCGAGAAGGAGATCCAGAAGGCGCTGGACAATCTGGTGCAGGGCCGCACGACCATCGCCATCGCCCACCGTCTCTCCACGCTGCAGCGCGCCGACCGCCTGATCGTGCTCGATCGCGGCCAGGTGGTGGAGGAGGGCACGCACGACGAGCTCATGGTGCGCCAGGGCGCCTACTACAACCTCTACCAGGCCCAGGCCCGCAACGTGGACACCGATATGGACGACGCCGAGTCCGGCCCCAACCCCGATCGCAAGGACGACGCCAAATGAACCCCCGCACGGTCTCCGATCTGCGCAGCGTGGCCGATGGCCTCTCGCGCAACCCCTGGGGCAAGCTGGTGCTGCGCGGTGCCGACGGTCGCGTGCACGAAGGCGTGGTGCCGGTGCGCGCCTTTCCCATCCAGGCGCCCGAGCATGACATCTCCCTGCTCGATGCCGATGGCCACGAACTGGCCTGGATTCCCGATCTGGCCGCGCTGGCCGAGCCCGCCCAGGGCCTGGTGCGCGCCGCGCTGGCCGAGCGCGAGTTCATGCCCGAGATCCTGGCCATCCTGTCGGTGAGCAGCTTTGCCACGCCCAGCACCTGGCAGGTGCGCACCGACCGTGGCGAAACCCAGTTCGTGCTCAAGGGCGACGAGGACATCCGCCGCCTGTTCGGCAACACCCTGCTCGTGACGGATGCCCACGGCATCCAGTTCCTGATCCGCGACATGACGGCCCTGGACCGCGAGAGCCGTCGTCTGCTCGATCGCTTCAAATAGTCTGCCATGACCGCCGTTTTTGATTTTTCCGAAGCTGTGCTGCGCCGCCTGGCGCAGGACGATGTGGCGCGCGCGCTGGCCGAGGACGTGGGTCCTGGCGACCTGACCGCCGGCCTGATCGACCCTGCGCGCCAGGCCCATGCGCGCATCCTGGCGCGCGAGAGTGCGGTGATCTGCGGCGCGGCCTGGGCCGAGGCGGCGCTGCAGCAGGTGGTGCCCGAGGCCCAGGTCCGTTGGCAGGTGCGCGACGGCCAGCGCTGCGCCGCCGACCAGGTGGTGCTGGAGCTCACCGGTCCGGCGCGCGGCCTGCTCACCGCCGAGCGTACCGTGCTCAACTTCCTGCAGCTGCTCAGCGCCGTGGCCACCAAGACCGCGGAATATGTGGTGGCGGTGGACAGCGTGCCCGGCAACCGCGCCCGCATCGTCGACACCCGCAAGACCCTGCCGGGTCTGCGCATGGCGCAGAAGTACGCCGTACACTGCGGCGGCGGGGTCAACCACCGCATCGGCCTGTACGACGCCGTGCTGATCAAGGAAAACCACATCGCGGCGGCCGGCGGCGTGACGGCCGTGCTGCAACGCGCGGCGGCCGTGGCGCCGACGGCCAAGTTCGTCGAGATCGAGGTCGAGACCCTGGCCCAGCTGCAGCAAGCCCTGCAGGCCGGCGCCTCCATGGTGCTGCTCGACAATATGGATCTGCCGACCCTGCGCGAGGCCGTGCGCCTCAATGCCGGGCGCGCCATTCTTGAGGTCTCGGGGGGCGTGAACCTGGACACCGTGCGCGAGATCGCGGCCACCGGTGTGGATCGCATCTCGATCGGGGCCTTGACGAAGGACGTCAAGGCCATAGATTTCTCCATGCGCTTTAGTTCCGACTCACTTGAGTACAAGTAAGTCTCCACTGAAACGACGTTTTACGGAGCTGTGATGAATACCGAAGCCAAAGTCATCGACGTCGAGTACGAGCAGCCCGAGGGCGCGGTCTGCGCCACGCACCATGCCTGGGCCCGCGTGCCGGTCGAGCCCAGCCAGGCCGAGCGCGCGGCGCTGAAAGACAAGATCCGCCGCCTGCTCAAGGAGAAGAATGCGGTCATGGTCTCGCACTACTACGTGCACCCGGACCTGCAGGACCTCGCCGAGGAGACCGGCGGCATCGTCAGCGATTCGCTGGAGATGGCGCGCTTCGGCCGCGACCATGCGGCGCAGACCCTGGTGGTGTCCGGTGTGCGCTTCATGGGCGAGACGGCCAAGATCCTGAGCCCTGAGAAGCGCATCCTCATGCCCGACCTCGATGCCAACTGCTCGCTGGATCTGGGCTGTCCCATCGATGAATTCAGCGCCTTCTGCGACGCGCACCCCGATCGCACCGTGGTGGTCTATGCCAACACCAGCGCGGCCGTGAAGGCGCGTTCCGACTGGCTCGTCACCTCCAGCTGCGCGCTCGATATCGTGCGCGCGCTCAAGGAGCAGGGCCACAAGATCCTCTGGGCGCCGGATCGCCACCTCGGCGGCTACATCGAGCGCGAGACCGGGGCCGACATGCTGATGTGGAACGGCTCCTGCATCGTGCACGACGAATTCAAGGCCTTCGAACTCGAAGCGCTCAAGAAGGAGCATCCCCGGGCCAAGGTGCTGGTGCACCCCGAATCGCCGGCCGCCGTGGTGGCCCTGGCCGACGCCGTGGGTTCGACGTCGGGCATCCTCAAGGCGGCACAGGCTTTCGACGCGCCCGAGTTCATCGTGGCGACCGACAAGGGCATGATGCACAAGCTGCGCACGCTCAACCCGGGCAAGACCTTCATCGAAGCGCCGACGGCCGGCAACAGCGCCACCTGCAAGAGCTGCGCGCACTGTCCGTGGATGGCCATGAACGGCCTGGCGGGCGTGGCGCACGTGCTGGAGACCGGGTCCAACGAGATCCAGGTCGACCCGGCGCTGATCCCGCGCGCCCGCCTGCCCATCGACCGCATGCTGGCCTTCACGGCGGCGCTCAAGGCCGGCCAGCCTGTGGGCGGGCTGGTGCCGAATATCGGGGCGGCATAATCGGCGCGAACCAGGAGCCCGTCCATGTCCCGCAGCGTGCTTGCCGTCTACCCCGGTACTTTCGACCCCATGACCCTGGGGCATTCGGACGTGATCCGCCGCGCGGCCCAGCTTTTTGACCGGGTCATCGTGGGCGTGGCGGCGGCGCACCACAAGAAGACCATGTTCACGCTGGACGAGCGCATCGGCATGGTGCGCGAGGTCATGCACGACCAGCCCAATGTCTCGGTCGAGAGTTTCTCCGGCCTGCTGCGCGATTTTGTCGTGGGCCGCGGCGCCAAGGTCGTGATCCGCGGCCTGCGGGCCGTGACCGACTTCGACTACGAATTTCAGCTTGCCGGCATGAACCGCAGCCTCATGCCCGAGGTGGAAACAGTCTTTCTGACGCCCGGCACGGCCTACCAGTTCATCTCCAGCACCCTGGTGCGCGAGATCGCGACCCTGGGCGGCGAAGCCGAGAAGTTCGTCGACCCCATCGTGGCCACGCGCCTGCAGGAAAAGATCCGCAGCCTCGGCCGCGGCTGAACCTGAAGCATCCGGTTGCAAAGCCGTGGCCCGTCTGTCATCGGGCGGCCATGCCTGCGTCGCATAATGGACGCATGACCGAACTGATCCTGATCCGCCACGGCGAGACCGACTGGAACCGTGAGTTGCGTTTCCAGGGCCAGCTCGACGTGCCGCTCAATGCCATCGGTCTGGAACAGGCGCGTCGGGTGGCCGAGCGTCTGGCCTTACAACCCCTGCATGCACTGATCAGCAGCGACCTGCAGCGGGCCTTGCAGACGGCGCAGGCTCTGGCACAACGTGCGGGTCATGCAGCGCCGCTGACGGAGGCCGGTTTGCGCGAACAGCATTTCGGCATGGCGGAAGGGCTGCGGGTGCCCGACATCCAGGCCCGGCACCCGCAGGCCTGGGAGCAATGGGTGCGCTTTGACGAGCACTATGCTTTTGAGGGCGGTGAATGCACGCGCGACTTCCATGCCCGCGTGCTGGGGGCCTTGCGCATGCTGGCACAACGCCATGCGGGCCAGACCCTGGCCGTGGTTACCCATGGCGGCGTGCTCGACATGGTCTACCGCAGCGCACGCGGCCTGTCCCTGTCGGGGCCGCGTGTGAGCGAGATCCCCAATGCCGGCATCAACCGCGTGCGTCTGCAGGGCGAGGCCATCGAGATCCTGGATTGGGCTGACACCCGGCATCTGGCCGACCTGCCGCCGCAGCCGGTCTACGACCAGCAGCGCCTGGCACGCGAGCGCGAGACTGCAGCCCAGGCAGCCGATAGCGCCTGAGATCACCGTGGTTTTCGGACCCGGCGGATAATCGGAGGCACCATGGCCCTGATGATCACCGACGAATGCATCAACTGTGATGTCTGCGAGCCCGAGTGCCCCAACCAGGCGATCTATCTCGGGCCGGAGATCTATGAGATCGACCCGTCGCGCTGCACCGAGTGCGTGGGCCATTTCGACCAGCCCCAGTGCGTGCAGGTCTGCCCCGTGGCCTGCATCCCCGTGAATCCGCAGCAGGTGGAAAGCCGGGAGACCCTGTGGCAGAAATACCAGCGTCTCACGGCTGGCGCCCAGACGCCGGCGGCCGGCAAGCCTTCGACCACCTGATCAGTTCTTGGCCGGCGGCGCCCGGTAGGCCGGGATTTTTTCCTTGCTGCTGTCTTTTTTCTTTGCGGCCGTTTTCTGCGCCGCCTTGTCGGCTGCACGCTGAGCCTTGTCGGCCTGTTCGGTCGCCTTGCGCGCAGCGGCTTCTTCCTTGAGCCTCGTTTTTTCCAGCGCATCCCCGGTGCGCTTTTCCTGTTGGACACTGGCTGCATGGGCCTTGCGCTGTTCAGGCGTACGGCTGTCCGTGGCGTCCACGGCGCTGCCGCCGGGGCAGGGGGTCTGGCTGTAGCTGCTGCCGCAGCGGTAGACGGTCTGCGCCTGCAGGCCGGTGCACAGCGTCATGGCAGCGAGCGCGAGGATAAGTGGCAGGGTCTTCATGCGGGCTCTCCTTCCCTGGGGGGCAGATCGGCCGGTCGCGGGGGCTTGGGCCGGGGCGGCTTGCTGGTGTGGATCAGCAGGGTGGCCTTGCTCATCTCGCCGGCCAGCAGATCGGGCAGGGCCTTGAGGGAGCGCGCGATGCAGTCTTCGATGGCGGCACGGTGTTCGGGCGAGGGCTTCTT
>LNFM01010143.1_pt1 | contig 13405 bp, 19 predicted proteins | sample 596031 | NCBI WGS metagenome assembly LNFM01 (sample SAMN04254537, study PRJNA301005) | activated carbon metagenome | isolation source: dual media filters at the Ann Arbor, Michigan drinking water treatment plant | place: USA: Ann Arbor
TTTGTTAGTCTCCGACCGCGGGGTGGAGCAGCCTGGTAGCTCGTTGGGCTCATAACCCAAAGGTCAGAGGTTCAAATCCTCTCCCCGCAACCAAGTTTTTTAACTTGGCCCCGACCGCAAGCTTCAACACCCCTTCAAATCGCCCATTTAGAACCGCTTCAAGGTAGCCGTTTGCCGTGGGAACAAGCCGGATCTCGCCAATCAGCTCCCGAAGCTGTTCCCTGGCCTGCGCGACATGCTTCCGTGACAGACCGGCCAGGTTGTTGACCACCGCCCGTATCCGCTCCTGTGCCCCAGGTAACAGCGTCGTCACCTTGTCCGCGTTCGTGTCCCGCCTCTTGATCACTTCTTGGAGCCGCCGCTGTTCCGCCTCGGCCTGCTCTAGTTCGGCTTTCGTGCTGGCCGTGAGAATCCCCGCCTTGATCGCCTTCATGATATTGCCGATCTCGCTCTCAACTTTGATAAGCTGTCTCTGCGTGCGCTCGATTTCCGGCTGACGTTCACGGCTTCGGGCTGCCAGCAAGCGCGTGGCCTTCAGGACAAGCCGCTCCACCGTGTCGGGGGTCAAGAGTTCGTCCCTCAGCCCCGCCAAGCAACGCTCCTCAACCAGCTTGCGGGATACCCGATGATCGTTCTTACAGACGGACGCCCCACGGTTCAAATGTCCTCCGCAGGCATACCGATAGTAGTCCGCGATAACGAAGTTGCTGCCGCACTCGTCGCACTTCAATAACCCTGACAGGAGGAATTTCGGCCCTCGTCCGACGCGAAGCTGCCCGTTGGTCAACTGGCCGAGAGCTAGAGCCTTGCGGCGCTCCTGCACTCGATCCCATAATTCTTGAGGAACGATGCGTAAGTCCGGCTGTTCCGTGACGATCCACTCGGATTCAGGACGCACCCTCGGAACCCGTCGCTTGGTTTCGGGATTCATGACCCATTCGCGCCGATTCCACGTCACCCGTCCGATGTAGACCGGATTGTTCAACATGCCGGTGGAATGTTGGAGATCACCATGAAACGTCGTAGCCGTCCAAGTACCGTAGCGTCGTGAAGGGTTCTTCCGGCGATAGGCAGCCCCAGGCGCGGGCACGTGTCGCTGATTCAGTTCGTCGGCGATGTCTCGCGGAGACCGTCCGTCGGCATACCACTCGAAGATTTGCCGCACCCACTTTGCTTGGTCCTCATCAACCTCCCGCCGCACGGCCAGGATCTTCGGTCGTCCAAATTGGTCGGTCTCCGTCGGGTGATAGGTCGGGACATGCCGATAGCCATAGAGCCGCCCGCCGCAGTTGTTGCCCTTCAAGGCTTGTCCGGCAAGTCCGCGATGCGTTTTCTCGCGCAGGTCGTCGAGAAAGATGTCGTTCATCAACCCTTTGAAGCCGGACAGCGCCTTGTGCCCCTTGGCCGCCGTATCGATCCCGTCCGAGACACCGATCAGACGCACGCCCAAAAACACGAACAGGCGACGCACTTCTTCGGTCTTCATGCTGTCGCGGGACAGACGGCTCAGATCGTCCACCAAGAGCACATCGAACTGCTTCGCACGCGCCGCCTTGAGCATGGCCCCGTAGCCACTGCGTCCGGTTTCGTCCTTCGTGCCGGAGATCCCCTTGTCGTGATAGCGCTCGACAATCTCCCAGCTTTGACGCTCGGCATACCGCTCGCAGTTGCGGTACTGATCCTCGATGCTGGCTTCGCGTTGGCCTTCGCTGCTATAGCGTGCGTACAGGGCGACTCTCATGGCTCACCTCTCCTGTTCGTTCACGTCCTTCTACTCAGTCGCTTTTCGTGCGTAAAATGGCGGCGATCATGGCTTTACTTTCGTCATTGTGGTGTCACAAAGGCGTTATGCCTCGTCGCTTTACGTAAACTGAAAAAGCAAACTCAACCATTCTCAACGTGTTTCTGATTACTTCATGCATGAAATTCATAAACTCATTGATCTCCTTTTCTACACCATCTCCGAAATCATTCTTAAAGAACGCTTCGAGAACTATGGCGTGCGCGAACTTAAACCGTATGTCTTTGTAGCACTCACCCTGTTGAAATATTCCATGTGCTTCTGAGTCCATCCTAATGAGACCTTCTTTGATAGCTGTTTGCTTAACGTGACCGCCCGCAATCGTATTTCTTAGATCCTTGATCAACTTTTCATGCTTGAGAAGTGTCTCGTAAGATTCGATGAAGCGATCCTGGGCAGGTTTGGGTTCCATCGAAAAAGCTTCCTTAAATTCCCCCTGAGTCTGTAGATGATGCAAGGCCATGCGAATTTCATGTACGGTCCCAATGGAGCGCCGAAGAAAGTACAGCCTTCTCCACTGGGGAGAATGGCCATCCATTTCTTGGATAGAATTTGCCGCACCTCCGGTAGCTTCGGTAATGAAGTCCTCCCATAGAATGCAAAGACGTGCCATAGTTGCCGCGTAATCATCATGGGGCGGGAAGAGTTGTGCTAGCCTATAAGTCCAGTATCTGGTTCTTGGCATGGCATTTCACTGAAACACTAACGTTTCATTAAGGCTCACGGTTTTTTTCATCCCACCAACTCCCCCACCGTGACTTGCAGTGCCTTCGCCAGCTTCGCCAACGTGCCGAGCGATGGATCGTGCATGCCGATCTCTAGGCGCGCAAGATAGCCGTGCGACACGCCTGAACGCTTGGCAAGCTGTTCCTGCGTTAAGCCGCGCTCTTCCCGTAGTCGCTTCAGGCGCATCGCCAGCCTCTTTATGATTGTCCTCATTATTACCTATAAGTAATGTTAAAGTAAAGCCCGATTGTTCCTGCCTAGTGCGATTCTTGATGCGACTCTTGCGGATTCCGCGTTGGTTTCTGGACTCCAGAGCCCATCCCAGATTCAGCTTCAGATTGGCTACTCTGGATAAACTGCACGACTCCCTTGTCGTCGAAGTAGATCGTCACCGAGGACACGCTCGACGTAGCACCACCTGCAAAAAGACCAATGACCGGAATGAACGTCGCAGCGTTAGTTTCAACGCTGATATGCGTGTAGCCCCAGACCTCATAGTTGGAGTTTAGCGCGAGGGGGGCATGGGGAGCGGCTGGAAGACCGGTAGCAGCAGCCAAGTTTCCAGACCCCTTCCCGACAGAATTTGGCCTTCCAAGGAGCTTTCGGACCTCTTCTTTGGTGGTGACACCTATCTGAATCTGACCGGTGACCGCTTCGTCACGAACCGAAGGATTACCGCTTGCGACGCACCCCGACATAAGCAGCATGAGAACGGTCAGTACCCAGTGCATAACCCCTCCCCTGATACTTGATGAATCCTTGATTGGGTGTTGAGGCTACCATAGGTGGATAGAGAACACATCTTCACCCCCTCGTGATGTCTCGGACAATCAAAGCAGGCGTGCCGATAAGCCTTGTCGTGCAGATAGACCGTCTTGCAGTCAGGACAGGTGTACCGTTTCGTTTGTAACCACCGATTCATGGCAAGTCTCCCAATTCGTGTTTCAGAATACAGGATCCGGCAAGCATTTCGAGCGACAGCCGCACCAGAGCCCGCACATCGCCGGTCGAGACAGCCTCATCGAGCTGCGCATACATCAACGCCTTCGCGTTCGGGGCATCGAGTTTGTCCGCCAAATGTCGAACTGCGCCCGTCGCGTAGCGCAGCACAAATTCTTTCTCTGTGGCTGTAGGCGGCTGACACACGGGGCAGCGCGGCGGAATGCGAAGACCCCAGAAGATCCGCGAGCCGCCGCACGTTGGACAGGTCCAGGGATTCAGGATCGCGTCAAGCGGCAACTGCACGACACGCCCGACCAAGAAGATGCTGGGCTGACAACCATCGGACCGCCACAAAAAGATGGCCAGCCGCTCGCCCGTGGTTGTTCGCACCATGACTGCATCGCCGAAGACGTTCATATGCTTCTCCAGAATTAAGAGGGTCCGTTGCCGGTAGGAAGGCGCGACGCGGGGCCGGCAACGGTTTCAGCATCCGAGCGCCCCCCGAGCTCGGTATCCACCCGCGCCGCTAGAGCAGTCCCTTCGCCTCGGCTAGTTCCATTTGGAAGCTCACGATCTGGCCAGGCAGCAACGACGGAACAGGATGCTCATTGAGGTTTCCGCCACCATCGCCCACTGCTTGCCGAATTGCTTCAAGCTCCAAAGCCAACCGCTGCGCGTCTGTGATAAGGGGATGCAGTTCGGCCATGATCGACTTGAGCCGCTCACGGCCAGCCTCTTCCAGGCGGGCGCGTGCTGCTTGGGCTGCCGCTTGATACGTGGTGCGCAACTTTCGCACTTCTTCGCGAAGTGCTTGCGCCTCCTCCAAGAACCAGTTGCTTTGCGAACCTTTGCGAATGCTCAACCGCTGGTGCGCTTCCTCTATCTGGTCGTCGGTTGCACGATGTGCATCGGATGTGACAACACGAATCAATCGTTGCTCTTCGGCCTCGATTGCGTCGAGCCTTGGCTGCGCCTCCATAAGTGGCGTTGCAGCCTCTCGCACCGCCGCATCGTCTTCCACCGCAACCAATTCCGCTAAAAATGTTTTTGCAAATCCCAACATGTCGCCCTCCTTGTTAAATGATGTGGCTCAATAATCGATGATCCGTCCCCGTTGGTAATCCTGTTCTCGCCGTAGCGCCAAAGCGGCCTCGTTCTTGACCACCTCGCGCACGCTGGCCTTCACCGCCGCACGGGTTATGCGGGCAATCTCATGGTCGAATAGCACTGCGTCGTCGAGGATCAACAACCCGTCTAGCGTGTTCTTGCTACTGCACCCGCAGGCCGCGCTCTTGCTGGTCACCAGGCAAGTTGGACACGCTGGCAACGTCACGAGGCTGATCTCCAGCAACGACGTTTTTGTGAAGGTAGCGCCGTGCTGGTCGGGCAGGATCGGCGCACCGCGCTCCAGGACCTTGAAGCCGATGGATACCGCGTTGAGGAGACCGGCCTTCACATCGGACAAGACTTCGTTGCTCGCCGGACGGTCTGGGAACACCGCCTCACCGATCAGTGCCGGAGCTCCGTCGATCCGCGTCCGTCGCAGATTCTCCACGCGTGCCACCGCCGTCTGTTGTGATTGGTGCTGAAGACACAGCACCGGATTCCGCTGGAACTCGGTTGTGTCGATGCCCGCAATAAGAACGACCTCGCCATCACGATCCACTTTTTCATGGCTCGCGATAAACGAGATCCGCCGTCCGTCCAGACCCTTCACTTGAACTGTCGCCCATTTCGTTGTCATACCCCTCCCTTCTTTCCGCCGTGTTTGACGATCATGCGTTCAAGAAACTTCAGTTCCCGTGGACCACTGCCATTCACTGGCTTCGATTTCTTTGGTTTGCGTGTAGCCTTCATCGTTCCGTCCAATGTGCTCTGTTGAAGCGCGTTTGGTTCGGCCCAAGCACGCGCTTGGCATGTTGATAGATGAGATGGTGCTGCGCCAAGGTCCAGCCATGACGAGGGCCGAAGTTGCTCGTGATCGATTGCAGAAGGCTCGCAGCGCGGGCCAGCACTTCCTCGCCGGTCGGATCGCCAGGCTGCAACCCTTCAATTTCTGCAACCACTGCGTCCCAGGCCTGCGCCTGTTGCCAAGCCATCTCGCGATGCCACACCACGTTCCACGCCTGCCGCACGATAGGGTGATCTTGGTTCATTCGCGCCTCCCGTTATTCGCCTGGAAACCAGTACCCGCTCTTTCGGCAGGCTTCGACTATGGCCGCATCGCCGCGCTTGCCACGCTCCTCGATCGCATCGGGGTTCACATAGCCGGACACGTCGCCGAAGATGTCTTCGAGTTTGAGCAGGCGCTTGCCAACCGACAAGACCAAGGCTCCAGCTGCCGCGTTGCTGTGGTCGTCGTGCTCGCCGTTCGCATGATCGATCTTTTCGCCTTTGCGAATCAGGCCGATAAGCTGCGGGAATAACTTTGGAGAGTCGAGTAGTTCGACTTGCCCGCTGTTCAGGAGGGGTTCGAGCGCAGCGTAGATCTGACTGCGATTTTGCTCAGCCGATTGATACGTGATGCCGTGCTTCTGGAACGCCAGCACCGGCCATTGTGCGGCGTACCGATCACCTGTCACCGTCGCGCATCCGTACCCCTTCAGCACGTCGGCGAACTTCTTGACAGTCTCCTCCGGCGAGAACGTGCCGTTGACCCGCTGCCCCTGGTCAATCAGACAATCCAGGACCGCCACGCCTTCATGCGCATGTGCGATCGCTAGCGTCGCGTCGTCGGCTCCACCGCCGGACAGGTCACAGAAAGGCCGGTATGTCACGCCAGGTTGCGGCGGGAGCACCGTTCGGCCTCTGATGACAGCTTCCTCAACTTTGCCTGCATCGAAGGCCGCGCCATCCGGTTGGCCTGGGAGGTTCTGGCACAGGCGGCGAAAGATCCACGACGGCAACGACCGTTGTGCATCGAGAATGTCTTCCAGCGTCGGGCCGAGCGGACCGTTCAAGGAAGGGTTGGCTTCTTCGATAGTGCCGCTGTACCAGGACACAAAGAGCCTTGGATCAGTGCTCTTCTCGTGCTGCCGCAACATATCGTTGATCGGCACACCAGAGGCACGGGACAGGCTGGCGTAACTGGCAAACCACTGCTGCGCATCCGGTCGAGTACGGTCGATTTCCAGCGCTTCTAGGAGCCGATAGTCCTTCTGCGTGTGCAGTTCATCGACGACAACAAACAAATAGGTCTTGCCATGCAGACCTGGCGCATCACCGGCTGGCAGGATTTCGATGAAGCCTTCGCCATCCTTGCGCTCAATCACGTTGGACTTAACCGTCAGCTCCTCGTCCAGCATCGGGTTGCGCCGAATGATGAGCTTGCACAAGTCAAGGTCGTCGTTCGCCTGGCCGAGGTCGGACGCGACGAAGTAGACCTGATTGCCCCGCCCGCCGACTGATTTCCAGATGAGGCACTTGTAGAGACCGGCCAACACAGCATCGGTTGTCTTGGAGTTCTTCTTCGCCCTTCCCGTTAGAATGCGCCGGTATCGCGGTGACCCGTCAGGCCGGTATGTATAGAGCGCATTCTTATGGATCTCCTGTCGGTACGGCTCCATCACATCGAGCAACGGACGCCCGTCGATCCAGCGCAGCAGGCAGTAGAATTCCATCGGATCAACTTGCCGAATCACTGGTCACCTCAATGATGGTCTCTGTCGGTAGTGGCTCTCCTACTGCATTCAGGCTAGGCGAAGCGAACGACTGCGAAGATGACTGAGTATTAGCGCCAGCCGACGACTGCGACCTAAGACGATCCAGAGGAGAAATCTGCCTCGCCTTGCGCTCCAGCCCGATCCGGCTGAGGAGCGACGTGAAGCTGCTCAGTGCCGACAACCACTTGGCTTCGTCTACCGCTTGCCCTTGGAGCATCCGCTTCTCCTGGTCCTCGATCCAGCCTTCCAGAAACACAAACCGCCAGAGCAGGCTTTGCTTCTGGTAGCTCAATTCGTTGATACCGCCAAGGTCAGAAGCCAGCTGACTCCACCGCGCCTTTGCCTCACGGATAGGCTTGAAGCGCCCGTCCAGGTCGGACAGCGCATTGCGCCGGTAGCCGCGTGGGACGTTCACTTGTTTTGTAGACCGTTGCCCTGGCACTCCGGCCATATCGCTAGCCCATCCTTTGTATAGAATCGCCACCTGGATATTGTTGCGATGCAACGGAAACTGCTGGAAACGTTAATCATTACAATTGTTTATCAGTTAGACAATTCGCCTCACGTATAGAGAATGCGACGTTTTGCTGGAAGCCCCTTAACTACGGGTTGATCGAGCCAGCCTTTCCTTCGCAACCACTTCGCTGGCGCGGGGATGTATTTGCCCCCCTCTTCTTGCCAAGACTTGGAAGCTTTCAGTTCAACCAGTTTGGCAAGCATGACCGCGAGCAGTGCGTCGTCTGGCTGATGCTGCCGAAACCACGCTTCAACATCACCGTGTCCTGTTTGGAGAGGGTACGCTTCCCAAAACCTTCCGAATCCTTCTTTCCAAACAAAAGAAGAAAGCGCGGGCACAGTCTCGTCCACGTTTTGTTTTGTTAAGTCTGGTCTATTGTCCCCCCCACCCTGGTCCTCACCCTGGGTAGGCCCTGGGGGGCAGGGTGCCCCACACCCTGGTGGGAATGGTGGGAGGCGGAGTGCCTCGACGGCCTCGTGGAACACCCGCCGAAGATCATCTGAGAGGTCTGTCGTTTGGATAAGGAACTGCCTGAGCAATGGTGTCGGCGGCACGTCGAGGAGGTCTTGGAGAAACGCCGTCAGTGCGTCCCGATTCCCTGGATCGTTGTATCGCCACCAATCGGTGAGAAAGAGGACACGGGTCGCATGATCAAACTGCCAGCCAAGAGCGTCGCACACTCTCTGCAATGATATTTCAAATGCTCGACGTGACAACCCCAAATCGTCTGCGGCTTTAGCGGAGCTGAGCGGGTAGAAGCCTATGCGGTTGGTTTGCTCCGTCATGCAATAAATGGCGATCAACTTTTCGCGCTCAGATAACGCCCGAATGACCAACCAAAGACGCTTGGCCAACTTCCAAAATTTCCCGCGACTCATTCCGCTGCTCCTTTCCCCGTGCCTGATGGTGCCACCCCGTCCAGTTCCGCTTCCGCGAGGTACCGTTCGACGATCTCCTCCGCAATTACATCGAGCAATCGGTCGAAGGCTTCGGCTTGCGCTGGCGTCACGGTGACGTTAACGAGCATGCTGGCCTCGCGAATGTTGCCGCGTGATCGCTCGCAGGACTTTTCGAGCAACTGCGGGCCGCATTGGAAGGCGCTCGTGAAGAATTGCCGAGAAAGTGGCAGGATTCACATCGCAGGCCGCAGCCAGCTTGTAGAGCGGGCCGGACCAACCACGCGCAATTTCTGCGCGAAGATCGCTGGCGGTTTGTATGTGCGGTTTCCCCCTGAACATCATGGGGAAACCTTATCCGCCAGGCAGGGTAATTAAATAATTTAAAAAGGACGGACTATCGTCGCGGGGTTCTTATATTCCGGCGGGTCTTTATATTTCGTTGGCGAGCCGGAGGCCTGAGGAGCTTTTTCCATTCGCGGTAGGCGGTGTGAATTTGAGAGCCGAGGACCTTAGGTGAGACCAGTCGTGCCGGAACCAGCACAGCCTTCGCAAAATCATAGAACGGCCCCACAAACCGCTCCCCGCTTTTGCCATATGAAGACGGATAGGCTTTTGGATCTTGACCGGTCGCGTGTTCAAACACATACCACAGTTCGCGCACCGCGTAGCGAATGGCTCGTTCCTTCAGTGCGCCGGTCGTTGGAACATCCTTGAGAAGGCCTGGCGCGGTAGCCTGTTGCGCGACAGCAGCGAGTAATCGTGGAAAACGAGTCGGGTCGAGCAACTTACGCAAGGCTGATCGCTCCCCTTCAAGAAGAGAGCTGACCAGGAGCGGGTCTATTCCCTCGACGGGCATCATCGAGAAGATTTTGAACCGTGTCTCTATCGGCATGTGCTCTAATGCATCGATCGCCTCACTCAGCGCCTTGACGAACCGATAGCGTTGGTCCTTGATCGCCCCAACGTATTGTGTCGGATAAAGAATATCTCGATCCTGTTGAAGCTTCGCGTTGCGGACAATGTGTGTGATCTCTCTTTTGAGGTTGGGCCATTCTGACTTGCGGGAAAAGCTCGCTTGCACTAGTGTTTCGCGAATGGCCTTTGCTTGCTCGGACGTGTACTGAAATCGGTAGGATGTTGATTGATACATGCGCGGCTCTTCTCGCGCCTCTCAAGTGAATGGGCCGCAGCCAGCGAGAGTAACCAGCGTTCGGGAGCTACCCTAGCGGCCCAGGGCTATTATAAGGGTTTTTGCTAATAAGTTAAACACGAGGGTGCCAACATGCTATGAGCTAGCGCTTCCTTTGCTGCTATTACACAATCAGCAGGCAATCGTTGCAGGCATCGAAGCCCTGCCGCTATGATTGCGGCCGGAGCAGAAGTTCATTCCAAATCGAAGGAGTGTGTGGTGAAGGTGCACAACCTCAACAGTTGGGAAGAATTTGAAATTAGCATCACAAGCCTACTCAGTGAGATGGAGGAACTTAGAAAAACAAAAAAGCCGTTGCACGTTTCCAAGCCCATTTTTAGGGGACAATCAGATGCATCCTGGAAGTTAGAGACCACGTTAGAACGCTTTGCCAAACGCAAATTTGGAAGGGAAGAATACTTCGCCGCCATTCGTGCTGTAAGGCCAGCCGTCATTTCACTCACGGGAAAAGAGTGGGACCTCCCCCAAAGTTTCGATCCTGAAAAAGCAGTACCTGCAGGATATGAGTTCATGATTTACTTACGGCACCATGGGTTCCCATCACCTTTGCTTGACTGGACGCGTTCCCCGTACGTTGCGGCATATTTTGCTTTTCGTTCAAACGACGGCCCCAACGAAGGAAAAGTTGCCATCTACTCCTATGTTGAATATGTAGGTGGAGCGAAAGGTTGGGCATCAGGTGAGCCTAGCATTCATGGGTTGGGTCCTTATGTAATTAGCCACAGGCGACACTATGCCCAACAATGCGAATATACAATTTGCAAGGTAGATATCGATGAAGGGCATTTCTACACGAGCCACGAGAGTGCAGTTGCTATGAGCGGGAGCGAGCAAGATGTGCTGACAAAGTACGTTCTTCCGTGGACTGAACGGGATAAAGTTCTGGGAATTTTGCAACGTATGAATGTGACAGCATTCTCTTTGTTCGGCAGTGAAGAAAGCCTCATGGAGACGTTGGCCCACCAGGAAATCGGAAAAGACAGAGGGGAGTAAGTCTCGACCAGGCCTGAATCGGCGGTCTTCAGCAGTCCCCAGTGCTTGGGGCTCTCTAACCAAAGCGTGCACAGCGCTTACCATTCTCGGCTCTTGCGCCTCCTTCGACACCCTTCTAAAATGGCCCGCGAACGCGGCCTTCATGCCTTTTGCGATTCGTTCCTGCATTTGCTTTTCCGTGCAATGTATCGTCACGTATACCGCTGATCTAAGAGTTGCAAACTCGTATAGGGCGTCGACTAGAGAGGTGCCAGAAAGGCCGCGATAGACATGATGATCTCGTGGAAACATAAAGTCTTCGCATTCGCATCTGTAACCATTCTAGTGTGGTGCTGTTGTATTGCTGTATCTGCCGATGAGCCTCCCCCAATCGATTGGATTAGCGGGCCCCGTGGGGCAACCGTCGCCCTAGGCACAATTAGGAAGGCCAAGGTTATAAATCCGGATGGAACACCATCACTCAACCCCGATGGAACACCAGCCGAAAAGGAAATCTTTGCTATCGTTGGAACAGGAGTTATCACCGGTTTTACGAATGATCCGTTAAAGACCCCATACCTCGTTACTGCCAAACACGTGCTGTTTGATCCTGACAAGAAGTGGGATCCAGCAGTCATTCAGTTGCGATTCAGCTGGTTTGATTCTAAGCCAGTAGATCAGTACCTCGGAATCTCTGTTCCGCTGAAAGAGGCCTCGCGGCGTCTTTGGACAGCGCACCCTGACCCGAACGTCGACTTGGCTGCAATCCCAATCCATATACCCAAACGAGTCATAGGGCGGGAATCAATCGAATCCATACCTCTGGCAAATTTTGCGGTCGAGGAAGATCTCTACGAAAGTGCGCCAGTTCTGGTCCTTGGGTATCCTGGCGCAGTTGGCCCTTCGTATTGGAGTCGAGCTCTGGCTCGCTCAGGAATTATTGCTTGGGTTCACCCTACAAAGCCAACTCAAGAGCCGTTGCTAGTTGATGCAATGGTTTTCCCTGGTAACAGTGGAGGGCCAGCCTTCAAGTTACCGACTGGCATGAGTCGCCAAGGGGCCCTTTCGGTCGGCGGAGCAATTAAGTTTTTAGGGATCATTACGCAGGGACGTAATGAGTTTTTCCCTCTCGTTGCGGATGGCAAGTCGATTGAAATTTCAGGACCATCAGGGCCAATGAAGATTGTTAGCCAGAACTCAATTGGTATCGGTGTTGTTGAATCGGCAGCACGAGTCCAAGAGGTCCTGGAGGCCGCGAGGGCGAGCATGGCTTCACTTGAAAAAAAGACTACTATCCCTGAGCAACAAAAATAGTATGAGCCAGGCGATACGGTGCTGGAGGGGCCACAAAAGAGCGTGAGAGACGGGGAGAGGTTTGTGGGCTGACCCACAGCCATTGCCGCCATCGGCGTGGCGGAAACGACAGTAACCAGCTTGAATCGCGCTTATGCCAACAGAGCTATATGTGGATTGATAGTGCACTCACCGAATGTTCTTAAGCTTCTCAAATGGAACGTCGATCAATAGATAGCGCGCTAAGTATGATCTGTTGGTGTTTTGTAGAAAGCGTTTCGCTTATTGAGACAGCTTGCATGATTTCTTGTTGAGTGTCAGGGTGAATAACTCCCCACACTTTGCCCATACCGTTTCGCAATTGATAATCAATGGACTCCCACGAGAATTCTTTGCAAACCTCTCCACAGTTGATCCAGGAGTCTTTCTTTAGGAAAGAGTGTTTGGACAGCGGAACCTGAACCTGGACAACCTTGAGTTCGGGGGTTACCTCGGCTAAAGCGTATTTATTCGAACTGATATAGAAAAGTAGAGGGTCGGGGTTGTCGCCGACCACGAGAAAGTATTTGCTCTTGTTCAACCAATGACAATCTAGCGTGATTACTTGTCTTGGAGATGGGCGAGGCATTAAAAAAAGGGAAGCTCAATTTTCAGTCAGGAGCGTACATGTATTGAAGCAGAGCATCCCTGTTTGGAAGAGTAGAAATGATGTCTTCGAGGGTGATGTCAAAATTCTTCGACATTTTCCAAACTTCGTCATGGCTATTGTCGGTCAGTTCTGCAAATGACATTGAACCATACTTTTCAATTGCCGCATCGAGACACTTCAAATCAGTCTTACTAAAAACAGCCAAGTCAGCACCGCAAAGCGGTTCAAATTTCACATCACCGTTTGCTTCTACTTTGAATGAATTTTTCGCAGCGAGGGCTATGTCTGGATTCATATCCAAGAAATGGCTATTTCCGCGGTTAGCAACAAGTTTCAAGAGATCGTAGGACCGAGTCGGGACTGGACCCCACTGCAATCGTTTGTAATCGTCGCCAATAATCATCCGGCCGTATCTCTGAAGATGATCCTTCTCGGCGAAATATAGGATCTTGACTATGTGAATATAGTCCGGTTTGGGTGCCTTCTTGGCAATATAGATGAGAGCTTGGACGGCCTTCTCTTTGTCGAATGAGGTTTTCATTTTTGAAGGAGAATCAGGAATCTTGAAAGGCAAATCTTCAACTCGGCAAGCTCATTAAAAACATAGTCTCCTTCTGCCAAGCTGTCAATACCCCATGAATTTTTGACTTCGCTCAAGTAGGCCCCCTCACACTGAACCTAGGTAAAAAGCTATTCCCACACATCCCCTAAGAAGCCAACCTCTTAAGACTTAT
>LNFM01010144.1_pt1 | contig 13403 bp, 12 predicted proteins | sample 596031 | NCBI WGS metagenome assembly LNFM01 (sample SAMN04254537, study PRJNA301005) | activated carbon metagenome | isolation source: dual media filters at the Ann Arbor, Michigan drinking water treatment plant | place: USA: Ann Arbor
ATCTTTCAGATCGACCGCATCGCCACTGACGTCGGCACGTTCGCCCCGTGGTCCGTGGTCGAGAGCAATGGTCTGATCTATGCGCTGAGCCTAAAAGGCTTCGTGCGCCTCGCCAGTGACGGCAGCATTGCCCCGATTGGGCACGAGCGAGTAGACCGGACGTTTCTCGCTGATGCAGACCAGGCCAAGTCGAACCTTATCCAAGCCGTTGCCGACCCGGCAAACAACCTGATCCTGTGGACGTACAGAGACATTGCCTACGCTGGCGAACGCTTCAGCAAGGCCCTTGTCTACAACACTCAAGTCAATCGCTGGTCTCCTATTCAGCTTATCGGCTCGTCGATCGGGGCTATCGGACGCCCGGGCCTCACGCTTGAGGCGCTCGGCGCCATCAACGGTATCGACATATCTGGCGCGGCAAACAACGGCGCCGGTCTCATCCGCCTTACCGTCACGAGCACGACGGGCTGGACCACTGGTGACATCAAAGACGTTCACGAGGTTGGCGGCACGACTGAAGCCAATGGAACGTGGACAGTCACGGTCATCGACGGGACGCACATCGACCTGCAAGCCTCGACATTTTCTAATGCCTATACGTCTGGAGGCTATGTCGCTGGCGCGATCGACGATCTGGACATCAGCCTCGATGATTTCAGCAACGCCTCACTGAACAACTTGGGAATGTTCAACGACGACGACGAGCTGTCTTACTTCACGGGAACGAACAAAGAGGCGACGCTGACCACTGCCGAGCAATCCGGCATTGCCAAGCGTCTGTTCGTCCGCGGGCTCTATCCGATCACAGACGCGGACGATGCGTATTGCAGCGTTGGCGCCCGCGAAAGCATGAAGGTCGCAGCCTCGTACTCGTCGGAGACAGCGATCAACGCTCAGGGCTTCTGCCCTCAACGTGTGTCGACGCGGCACGCCCGCGCCAAGCTGAGAATTCCAGCCGCTGAGATTTGGACCTTCGCCTCTGGCATCGAGCCAGACGTTGCATACGAGGGGCGCCGCTGATGGCTGGCAATGTCCCCGCGCTCACAGAAACACGGCCCCAGGTCATCCTGCAGTCCATTCGCGACCTATTCCATGGTCGATCGAACGCGGTCGGCCGCGTGACGCTCACGGCCAGTTCCACAACGACTGTTGTTAGCGCCCTGAACATCGGCGCCGATACAAAAGTGTTCCTGACGGCAACGACGGCAAATGCCGCGGCTGAAGCTGGCGGAACGGCGCTCTACATCAGCTCGGTAGGCTCTGGCACCTTCACCATTACGCACGCGAACAACTCGCAGACTGATCGCACGTTCTTCTGGGGGGCTTGGGGATGAACAAGATCAAAATCCTCCCCATCCCGCACGACTTCTTGGGCGCCTTGTGGCCGCACGCGGTCCCGCATTTGAGCAAGGGCCTATCGGTCGCGACGAATACGAACATCGAAGAACTCACCACGGAGCTGCTCGAGAACAAAGCCACTCTCTGGTGCATCATGGATGGCATGGAGGTTGTCGCGTCCTTCATCACGAGCACATACCGCGACGAGAAGACGGGCAAGCAATTCCTGGGCGTCTATGCGCTCGGAGGATCAGGCCTTTCTGATTGGGCGGAACAGCTCGGCGAGACGATGGCTCGGCACGCTCGGCAGTCGGGCGTCAGCAGCGTCAAATTCGCCGGGCGGCAGGCTTGGGCTCGCGTACTGCCGACATATCGCATGACCGGGCGCATGAACGGTGAAGCCGTGTTCGAGAGGGCGACGACATGAGAAGCATGATGCGACCGACAATATCGTCGCGAATTCTGTTGCTTGGTGGCGAAGCCGCTGAGGAAGAACCGCCTGCCTCGGGGCCGGGCGGCATTGGGTCTCCGATCGGTCTCCTATTACTCCTGACAAAGGCGAGCTAACACATGGCCGACAACCTCGAAATTACAGCGGGCACCGGGACCACTGTTGCCGCCGATGACATCGCTGGGGTTTTGTATCAGCGCGTTAAGTCTGGGCTTGGCGCCGATGGCTCGTTCACCGATCCCGTAGGCGGCGCAGGATCAGTCAGCGCGGCTGTCCAGCGCGTCACGCTCGCAAGTGATGATCCTGCTGTCGTTGATCTTGCGGCGCTTGAGGTGCTCGTCACGGCAGGCAATGCTCTGCTGACCACATCGGCCGCGCTGTCCAAGGCCGAAGATGCCGCCCATTCAAGCGCCGACACTGGCATCATGGCGCTCGCGGTTCGCAAGGATACGTCAACGACTGGCATAGGCGCTGACGGTGATTATACGCCGCTGGCGGTGAATGCGAGCGGCCATCTCTACACGAGAGAAGCCGCCGTGGCGAAGCCACTCGCTGGACACTACGAGACGGTTGCCGCTTCGCAAACCGATCAGATGATGGGTGCCACGGGCGCGACTGGCGACTATCTAGCGGGCGTGCTCATCATCCCAGCGACGACATCGCCGGGCGCTGTCTCGATCGAGGATGGGTCGACGAATATCCCGATCTTCACGGGCGGCGCGTCGAGCGTCTCTAACCTCGTGCCGTTCTTCGTGCCGCTCGGCATCTACTCGGTGTCTGGCGGATGGGAAATCACGACCGGAACAAACGTGTCCGTGATCGGCGTCGGGAGCTTCACCGCGTGACCCTGATCGTCTTCCCGCAACGGTATCTGATGCCTCACGCGGCGCTACGGCCGGGGGCTGGTGGTGGCGCGTGGACGCCTGCGAGTTTAGCCAGCCCTTACGCATACTGGGACGTGTCGGTTCTGTCATCCCTATTTCAGGAGCGCACAGGCGGCGGCACGACACCATCGGCAGTGGATGGCGTAGTCGGCACTATCCGTGACCTTACCGGAAACAGTCGGCACCTTGAAGCTCGTGCCGATGGGCAAAGGGCGATTTTGCGAACGGCGGGCGGTCTCTACTACCTCCAATTCGATGGTTCTGACGACGCCTACACGATTGCAGGATTGAGCCCAGGAACGACGGTTGCGATGGGTGGCGCCTGGACCAAGCGCGCCACCTACGTGAACTTCACTCAAACATTCGGGTTTCTGACGACTGGCCTGACAAACGTCGCGACGTTTTTGCTGGGCAAAAGCAATACCGGCGACAATTCCGGCCTGTGGGCTGATGGAGGATACCGAGTATCTGCATCGGTCACGAGCGACGTTACCTACGTCGAGGACTTCAGCAAGGTCGGCACGGCGCTCAGTCGATTGCGCAATTCAGAGGCAGACGCGACATACACGATGGGCGCCGATCGCTCGATTGCTGGCGAGTTCAACGTGGGCTTCGCTCCGGCTGTCGGCAACAGCATGTACTGGTATGGCGCTCATGTGTGCCTTGGTTATGGGGCTGGCGAGCGCGATCTAGTCCGTGCCTATTGGGCTGCAAAGTCTGGGGTGACGCTATGAGCGTCGTTTCGGCAGTGCTCATCCTTCCGTTAGCGGTTCGTGCAGCTGGTGATGCGCTGTCCGTTGCCATGGGTCACGCCGATGAAGGCGTTAGCACCTATTGCACGCCACTGTATGCGATCAACGGCGGCGAAGAACCGACGCACTACGCTTGTCACGCTTGGGTGACGCCAGAGTTCAAGGCGACGATTGAGGCCGCTCAGGGCGGAACATATCCGCCGTGGCCAGCGCCGCTACTCGCGCTCGCGCAGTCTGTCATTCCGAGCCTGATTGCCTCATTCGGCACCAACGCGACGGAGCCGACAGAGCACATGGAGGCTATCACTGCGGCTAATGGGGTGGCGCATGTCCAACAAGCCTAGCGCTCGCGCACCTTTGGGTATCCGTCAGTATCAGGCGTTGGAGCCTTCTCAGTCGCAAGAAAGAACATGCAGACGGCGCCAATCGCTATGCCAGCAGAAAGCGTCAATAGATACATCATGGCAAGCCCCGTTTGAGGTGAAACAATGAGCCTTAACTTCGGCAGTTCTAGCCAGAAAAAGACCGAGAACAAGCAGACCGACCGCGACCCGTGGGACGAGACGATACCCTATCTGCAGGACTTCCTCAAGAAAGCGGGAAGCGCAGGCGGTATAGGTGAATCGCCAGACCAGACGGCGGCTTTCGATCAGCTCAAAGCTCAGGCCGGGCAAGGCAATCCATGGGCCTCACAGCAGGGCGGGCTGGCCTCTGATCTCTACAATACCCAAGACCGCACGGGGATGGTCGGAGACGCCTACAAGACGCTCCAGGGCCAATTGGGAGACTATGCGTCGGGCAAGTATCTGGACCCGATGAGCAACCCTCAGATGCAGGCCATGCTCACGCAGGTAGGCGACGACATCGCCAACCGTAACAACGCGATGTTTGCGGGTGCAGGGCGGGATCTCAGCGGCGCAAATCAGATGTCGACGGCCAAGGGCGTCTCGCAGGGCACGCTCGGCCTACTTCTCGATCAGTACAATAAGAACCAGTCGAACCAGATGAGCGCGGCGAATTCGCTCTATGGCGCAGGCCAAGCTACGGCGCAGACGCAGGGCGCGCTGGACGCACAGCGGGCGGGATTGCGCAGCCAGGGCGCAGGAGCGGCACAGACGGCGCTCGACATGCAGCGTCAGGGTTCAACCGACATGCTCAACCTCGAGCAGCAGCGCAAGTCTCTGCCCTATGACGATCTCGCGAAGTACGGGAGCATTCTGTTCCCGGCTGCTGGGCTCGGCGGGCAAGAGGACAGCAAGGGCGTCAGCAAGACGAGGGGCACCAGCATTGGCGCTGGCGTGAACCTGCTTTCTGACGAGCGCGCCAAGGATGACATCGAGGAAGTCGGGCGCATGGCCGATGGAACTCCGATCTTTCGCTATCGCTACAAGGACGACCCGAGCGGAACCATCCACATGGGTCCGATGGCTCAGGACGTCGAGCAGACAAGCCCGGAAGCTGTCGACGACAACGGCCCTGGTGGAATGAAGACCGTCAACATGGACGCAGCCACGCGCAAGGCCGCTGAGATCATGCGGCAGCGTTACGGAGGCAAGTAGGATGGGTCTGCTCGATACACTGTTTGCAGGCGGAATGCAGGGCAACCCGGAGCCTGATCCGCAAGAGGCTATGCTTGCGGATCTGTTCCGCAAGCTGCAGGCGTCGCAGCAGGTCCAGACACAAGGCGTGGTCAATCCAGGATCGACACCGGCACCGGACACGGGCCGTGTCGGCATGTTTTCTCCGAGTTCGGCTGCGGCGTCGTCTGCGCAACTCCCGCCTGCGGTGCCCCCACTGCAGGAACGCCCCGTGCAAGACGCGCCGCAGCCGGGCGTGCCCTACGCAGCACCGCCTCCTGGCATGGTGCCGCAGGACATCGCCGCGAAGATGCCGCCCACGCCTTCACAGGCGATGCAGAGGCCAGCCGCACCGCCACAGCGCGAGGCCAACGTCTGGGATCATCTCGGACGGCTCTCGCGTGGGTACAACAGCGGCGGCCTAGTCGGCGGCGTTGCCGACATGATGAATACGGGACGGGACCAGGCCGACACCAACCAGACCATTGCAGCTTTAGGCCAGCAGCTCGGCGATCCGCAAATGGCGCGGATGATCATGCAAGACCCGGAATTGAGGAAGTCTGTTGTGCCGCTGCTGTTCAAGCAGAAGCTCGGCCTGGGCGACGTGCCAGCCAATGTCCAAGAGTGGAAATATTACAACAGGCTGCCTGAGAAGGAAAAGCAGGACTATTTGACGATGAAGCGGGCGCAAAAGTTCTACGACACTGGCCTGCAACACGTCCAACCGAACGCCGTCAATCCTGGTGGACCTCCTGTAGCGACCATCGCTAAAGACCCAGCAGGCGTAGCGCGAGAGAGAAAAGTCGGCGAGGGGCTCGGTGAGAGCATCGTTGGCCTGCCTCGCGCTATCGAGAAGGCGACCGAGGCGCTCGCCGTTATTGACAAGATCGAGAAGCACCCAGGCCGCGCAACGGGAACCGGCCTCAGCTCCAAACTTGATCCGCGCAACTACATCTCCGGCACCGATGCCGGAGACTTTGCGAGGATGAACCGTCAGCTAGTCGGCAAGACGTTCCTTGAGGCGTTCGAGAGCCTGAAGGGCGGCGGCGCCATCACGCAAATTGAAGGCGAGAAGGCAACGGACGCAATTGCACGCCTCGACGTGGCACAGAGCGATGAGGCTTATCTTGAGGCGCTTAGAGACCTCCGTGGAGTTATCACGCGAAGCATTGCTATCGCGCGTCAGAAGGCAGGCCAAGGTCCGGCGCCAGACGCAGCAGCCGCGCCTCCGCAGCGACTAAAATACAACCCCGCAACCGGGGAGCTTGAATAATGGCGGTAGAAGTCGAAGGCCCGGACGGCACTGTCATTGAGTTCCCCGACGGAACAACCCCCGATGTCATCAAGGGAGTGATGGCTAAGCGGTATCAGCCGCAGGCAAAGCGCGAATCAGTTGGTACTATCCCGGCAGCTCTGGAAGGCGCTGCGCAAGGCGTGACGTTCGGCTTCTCTGACGAGATCGAAGGCGGCGCGCGGGCTCTTTACGGCAAGTTGACAGGCGATCAAAGGCCGATCAGTGAACTCTATTCCGAAGGCGTCGCCAAGCCACGAGAGCGGATCAAGGACGCCGCAGCAACAAACCCATGGGCTTACTACCCGGGAGAAGTTGGGGCTTCTCTGCTTGTGCCTGGAGGTCTTGCTAAGCTCGGCATTGCAGGCCCCTTGGCCAGTAGCGCTGGTCGGGGCTTGGGTGCTCGTAGTGTGGCTGCTGCGAAAGAAGGGGCAGGCTACGGCGCAGCCTATGGAGCGGGAAAGTCCGAAGGCGGCCCCGTAAACATGCTGACAGACGCTGCTGCCGGTATGGGCACCGGCGCGGCACTTGGCGCGGCTATTCCTGGAGCAGTCGACGTAGCGAGCGCGGTCGGTCGCCAAGTGCTGGCGCCATTCCGCGGTGCGATGCAGCCCAAGACGTTTGCGGCTGAAAAGTTTGGCGAAGCCGTAGCGCGCGACGTGCCGGCAGAAGTTGGCGGCCCGGCTCGGTTTGCCAGCCGGCTCGAGTCGATGCAGGAAGCCAACCCGTCAGCTCGTGCAATGGATGCTGGCGGCGAGAACGTGCGCGGCCTCATGCGCGCAGCCAACAACATGCCCAATGCGGCCCGTGACGGAACGCGGCGCATGGTCGACGCGCGCCAAGCTGGGCAGCACGTCCGCATCACAGACGAACTTGAGGAAGGCCTAGGCGCTGCGCGCGGCTTCTACGCCACGATAGACGAGCAAGTCGGCAAGATGGAGGAATTCGGATCTAAGGTGCTCCAGCCTGCGTTGAAGCAAGAGACGCCATTAACGCAAAAACTCTCTGACGTTTTCCAGCGCCCAACGATGCAGGAGCTAGCCAAACTCGTCGGCCGAAAGTTGCAGGATGAGGGCAAGGAAGTAGGCCCACTCACGCGCACAGAGCTAATCCATCGTGTCAAGATCGAACTAGACGATCAGATAGGCATGGCTATCAAAGCCCAAAAGATGGGCAATAAGCCACAGGCGGGATGGGACAAGGGCACGCTGGTAATTCTGAAGCGCGACCTCCTAAACGCGGTCGACAATCCGCAATATAAGACCGGCCTGCGACTCTATGCAGGCGAGGCGCGGCTAAAGACTGCTGCTGAGGAAGGCTTCGAGAACTTCCGCACGTCGGCGCCAGAAGAAATCACGGCGGCACTCAAGGCGTTCGACACGGACGCGGAGCGGCAGATTTACCGCATGGGCGCTGCGCGAGCGATCGTCGACCAGGTTCGCAAGGGCAATGCCAACCTCGACCGCACTGACGGCGTGTTCAGCTCGCCAGAAATGCAGATGAAGCTCAAGGCGCTGTTCCCGAGCCAAAAGGAATATCGAGAGTTTCAGAAGTCGCTCGTCATTGAAGCCAAGATGGCTGACAGCCGCAAAGCGCTGCAAGGTAACTCGACGACGGCAAAGCAGCTTGCGGAAGGCGGCGAGGCGGGCAAGACGGCTGGCCTGGTAACTTCAGTTGTGAACGCCGCTGGCGGCAAACTACAGCCAGCGCTGGACCTCATGGCGCGCGGATACAATCGCTTCACTGGCATGACGCCAAGGGTAGCCGAGGAAGTCATGCGCATCGGCGGCTCGCGCAATCCAGAGGCGGCAAACGCGCTCGTTAGAAAGTCGATCGAGTCAGCAAGTCAGGCGCCGGCTTGGCGGGCTGGTGTCGCAGAGTCAGGCATAGCCGCTGGCAACACCGGCCTTCTGTCCGATCTGATGCGCACGAAGCAGCCAACGGAAGTCTATCTGACCAAAGACGGCAAGCCGCGAAAGGAGGGCCGCTAATGGGTATCCTAGACGAGCTATTCCGCCGCAAGCCTGAAGACGAGTTCCTTCCGCAATATGCGAAGCCGGAAGAAATGACGATGGAGCAAGTCATTCAGGCAGCAGCAGCGCTCGCGCCATCTGTTCCGAAGTCAGAGAAGCCAGCCGACCCGCTGCGTTGGGCAGCAGATGCCGTGGGACAGAACAAAGACCTTCCCGCGCCTCAGTTCTTCATGGACCCGCGAGCATTGTCGGCAAGGAACATGCTGCACAGCGCACTGAATACGTCGGCCAACTGGCTCGATGGAACAAAAGACCCGAGTTTGGTCGGGCCGCAGGAGATGGTGTCGCCGTTCGGCCTAGGCGTTGTTGGCTCAATGGGTACTGGTGTCAAGAACGCCATGACCAAGCCTAGTAGAGATCACAGCATATCCGAAGCTCTTGGACGCCAGTATCCAAACGAGGTTGCTGGCGGAGAGATGCGTGAGGTTGGGCGAAAAATCGTAGTTGATGACGGAAAGCGTCAATCCTGGGCTGAAGACCCACACCTTGAGCGCGCATGGAACGCTGCGGGAGGACAACTGCGCCAGCGCAACCAGGGACGAAAGCATTTCATAGAGCCGGCCAACGTAAACACACCAGGGCCGTACTCTGTCATGGCCGACAACGCCAAGGGAAGCGCTCCGGGGACAATTATCAATTCTATGGCCGGTGACGTTGAAATGAGCGGCCCCCATTGGCGGGCTGTATCGCGAGATCAATCCGGCAATGAACTCGGCTTCGTCAAGGGAACCGTTCGCGACGGTGTTCTGGTTATAGACAAGTCGACGTTAAACCCTAACGAGGTCGGCAAGGGACACGGCCTGTCTATGTACCGTGCACTTGTCGACAAGGCACACGAGCAGGGGCTTCGCGTTGACTCGGCGTCAACCGTTTCTGGATCAGCGGCTAGAGTTTACGACGCATTGGAACGTCGCGGCTATCGTGTGGAACGCGGTCCGTCCGAAATATTGGACGATGGGCCACGCGGCCAAAAGGTCCAAACGACAGATTTCAATCGTCGCCCGTTTTCTATCATGCCGCTCGCCGACAACGCCAAGGGAAGCGCTCCGGGGACTGTCGTCAATTCTATCGCTGAAGGGGCAAGTAAGGACGGCCTAACCGCTGCTGAGCGCGCAGCCGTCGACAAGCGATGGGCCGACTACTACGCCCATATAGAGAAGCAAAAACAGCCTACAAAAAAGGATGCGGCGAAGGCAGAACGTGAGCAAGCAACCAAGGCCGAGAAAGAGTTTGAGGGCTTGCTAAACGACCCGCGCCATAGGGCGGCTGGACGCCCCGAAGATATACGCACGGATCCGGGACGTCCCCACACCTTCCGTCCTGGCGGAGGTGGTCGCGGTGGTGGCTTCCGCGCCGATCCCATGGCTTCCGCTCCGGGCCTCGCTGCGAACTCCACACAGCAGCCTAAAGACGCAAGCCAGTTGTCAGAGCCTATGCTGATGGAGCTTCTCCGCAAGCTTGAGGAGGGCGCATAGGTGGCTGGCCTTTCCCCACAGATCGAGGCAGCGATAGAGCGCACCGCACGGGCGCGGGGCATCGACCCTGCGACCTTGCGCGCGTTCGTCATGATCGAGAGCGGCGGGCGGCCTGACGTCACGACGGGAAGCTATCGCGGATTGCTCCAACTCTCCCCGCAGCAGTTCCGGGAGCACGGCGGGCAAGGCGACATCTACGACCCGCAGGCAAACCTGGACGCCGGAGCCGGCAAGCTCTCGGCAATGACGCAGCGCTTCCAGCAGCGCAACGGGCGCCCGCCATCGTCTGCCGAACTCTACCTGATGCACCAGCAGGGCGAAGGAGGCGCCGCAGCCCACTCGGCAAATCCGAGCGCTCCCGCATGGCAGAACATGGCCTCGACCGCTGAAGGACGCCAGAAGGGCGAGGAATGGGCCAAGCGCGCGATCTGGGGCAACGTCCCCAATGACGTGAAGGCCAGATACGGCTCCGTCGACAACCTGACTAGCGCCGATTTTATGAAGATGTGGGGCGACAAGGTTGCCCGCTTCTCAGGAGGCCCGCAGGAGCCCCAAGGAAGCCCCGTGACGCCCGTTTCTCAGTCTCCCGTCAGAACTGCCTCAGCACAAGGAAACGACGCCATGCTGCCGATGTTGGCCCAAATGCTTGGAATGGCCATCCCTGGAATGGGAACTGCTGCAGCCGCAGGTTCAACCATGGCTGGTGGTGGCTCTGCTGGAGCCGGGATGGGTGGATCTCCCATGGGGGGCGGTACGCCGTTCTCGATGGGTGGAGGCGGTGGAGGCGCTCCGAGCGGACCACAGGGCGACTCCGCAGGCGCTCAATCAGCCATGCGAACCGCCGCAGGCCAGCCGGATCAATCGATGTTCGCCGGACCTGCTCAGGCACAACGCCCCGTCGATCTGCAGCAGCTCATGGCATCACTCGCCAAGCGCCAAAAACTAGGCCTCGGAGGCTAATCGATGGGTATTGCTGACTGGTCAACTATCGCGATCGATAACGCGACTGCGGGCCTTCCTGGCATCAACTGGAGGGAGGGCCAGTCACCCGGTTCGGTGAACAATTCGGCGCGCGCGATGATGGCTGAAATAGCGGAGTACAGGGATGGCCTGCCCGCATCAGTTTCAATGTTCGGTGCGGTGGCCGGGGCATCGGCAGCGGCAAATACCACGGCACTGAACGCAGCAAACGCTTCGGCTGACTACGAGGCCTTGTACGTTCCGCAGGGGCGGTTTGACACGACGTATGAAACGCCATTCGCGCTCATGACAAAGCGGTACTACGGCGACGGTCAGATCATTCTCGACGGCTTCGCGCAGGCTAGGGACCGCTCGTTCTTCTTCACTGACCCCGGCGATCCAAGCGACAATCGGTATGAGATTTTCGACGGCTTGTCGCCCAAAGTTCAGCGCATGAGCTACGTATATGTTGACGATGCTGTCGGACAGGCAACCTCTGGTGGTTATCGCAACAATCCCGGCGTCGCGCAGGCTGTCGACATCGTTGATTATCTTGGTGGGCACAATACTGAAGTAGATGACAATGACGGTGGGCGCAGCGGTTGGGTCAAGGAACTCACGCGCATCTATCATGGTGGGCAAGGCGACTGCGGCGCGCGCGGCTTTTACGGGCAGGCCTATTCTGTCCTGCCGGACGTCGAGCACTTCCTGGCCAGTCCCGCCTTGTTCGTAGAGAACGGCAATTTCGACTCCGTTGTAGAGGGTGCGTATTTCCAGCACAGCGAGTACGTCTATACGGACGGCAACCACTCTGTCGCAGTCATTGATCGAGTGCGCAATTATTACCGATCACAAGCTGACGACACGCTTGGTCAGGTATGGCTGCACGATCGCCCGCAGTCAGTCGGTGTCGAGCCTATGGACGGTTGCTACGCTCCGGCCGGCGACTATCACAGGCTGTTCGACGCAGCCGCCGCCGATCTGGGTAGCGACCAAGCAGCTCTTACGTTGAAGACTGGACAACGCACTTACTACGGCGGCAGCGTCACTGCTGATGCGCACGGCCATATATGGAAAATGACGACGCTCGGCGAAGAATTCATCGAAGCTGTCAGCGGCGTCATGCGCTACAACGCCGAGTTTGCACACAGGTTCAACACGCCGGTTTTCACAGTGGACCAAGGCACATTCAAGTGGGAAAGCCGTTCGGCTCTGGCATCGCCATCTGACGGAGTAATCCGAACATATAACAACGCTCAGTCGGCCTACGCGCGCTTTGACAGCCTCCTGCGGATGCAACCCGGCACTCCGCCTGCAACTGCTGGCGCCGCTGGCGCGGCCGGTGATGTCTCTTGGGCATCTGGCTTCTTGTACGTCTGCGTGGCAACCGATACGTGGCAGCGCGTAGCAATCGCTACTTGGTGAGAAAAATGAAAACGCACACGCTCAAAATCACGGACGAGATTCTCTATCTGATCAACATGGGCATCGACGAGCTGCCCTCGAAGGCCCGCGCCCGCGTCCATGCCGAGATACAGCGCCAACTAGCTGAGCAGGCCAAACACGAAGCCAGCCTAAAGTCCATTGAGAAGGCCGCATGACGCTATTCACCTGGTCAAAAACCGCCCTCAGCAACACGGTTGCCGACAGCTCGATCAACTGGCAAGAGGGGCAAAGCCCTGGATCTGTCAACGGATCTGCTCGCGCAATGATGTCGGCGGTTGCCAAATACCGCGACGACATGGCTGGCATGGTGGCGACGGCAGGCACCGCGCCGACGTACACCATCACAACCAATCAGGTATTTACCAGCCTGACAGACGGCCTGACGGTCTACTTCCGTTGTCATGCGACCAACACCGGATCGAGTGGCGCAACTCTTAACGTCGATGGCCTCGGCGCCAAGCCTCTGCGCCAGTTCACGACCGCGAACATTGTCGCGGGGCGGATACTGATCGGGTCCATCTACGGCGCTACCTATCGACTCTCGACCGATGAGTGGCTGCTTCATAACTCTTATGTTGGGCCGCTTGAAGGCCTCGCTGTGACGGATGGAAACTTTGTTGTCGGCGATGGCACGACGTTTGTTGCCGAGTCTGGCGCCACGGCTCGCACGTCGCTTGGTGTCGGCACTGGTGATACTCCGCAGTTTACAGGCGTAGAGATTGGCCACGCCAGCGACACGACTTTAACGCGCGTCTCGGCTGGGCTTGCTGCGATCGAAGGGCTCACGCTTCTCACGACGGCAACGGGCCTGCGCACTTCCGCGATGCAAGTGTTCACGTCGTCGGGAACATACACGCCCGCAACCGGCATGAAATATTGCGTTGTCATAGCCACTGGCTCAGGCGGTGGTGGTGGCGGTGCAGACGGCACCAATCCGAGCGCGTCGGCAGGCGGCGGTGGCGGCGCTGGTGGAACAGTCATAAGCGTTCTGACTGCGGCGCAGATTGGCGCAAGCAAGGCCGTGACGATCGGCGCGGCTGGGACGGCTGGCGCTGACACTGGCGGCGATGGTGGCACTGGCGGCAGCGTCGTGCTTGCGGGCTTGCTCACCGCGCTCGGTGGCGCGGGCGGCACTGGAGCAGCCACGACAAGCAACGCAGAAGGCGGCAGCGGCGGCGAGCCGACAGGGGCGACGA
>LNFM01015974.1_pt1 | contig 13403 bp, 12 predicted proteins | sample 596031 | NCBI WGS metagenome assembly LNFM01 (sample SAMN04254537, study PRJNA301005) | activated carbon metagenome | isolation source: dual media filters at the Ann Arbor, Michigan drinking water treatment plant | place: USA: Ann Arbor
TCCAGCATGTGTTCAAGTCGGTCACCGACTCCACCGGGTCGCTGACCATTCTGCGCGATATCGATTTCACCCTGAACAAAGGGGAAACCGCCGCCATCGTGGGCGCGTCTGGTTCGGGCAAGAGCACGCTGCTGTCCATCGTGGCCGGGTTGGACACACCCACCAGCGGCACAGTTCACATCGACGGCGTCGATTTGTTCGCCATGGACGAAGACCAGCGCGCCGCGCTGCGTTCGCAAAAGGTCGGTTTTGTGTTCCAGAGCTTCCAGCTGCTGGGCAACCTCACCGCGCTGGAAAACGTGATGTTGCCGCTGGAGCTGGCCGGTCGGCGCGACGCCCGCGCCACCGCCACCCACATGCTGCAACGCGTGGGCCTGGGCGAGCGGCTGTCCAGCTACCCCAAGGTGCTCTCGGGCGGTGAACAGCAGCGCGTGGCGCTGGCGCGCGCTTTCGTGGTGCAGCCGGCGGTGCTGCTGGCCGACGAGCCCACCGGCAGCCTTGATTTCGCCACCGGCGGCAAGATCATGGAACTCATGTTCGACCTGAACCGGGAGCAGGGCACCACGCTCGTGCTGGTCACGCACGACCGCGGCATTGCCCAGCGCTGCGAGCGGCGCATCACCATCGAGGCCGGGCAGGTGGTGGCCGAAGCCCTCGAAGCCTGAGGCCGGCGGGTCGTCAGCGAAGGCCGCTGACGGTCTGGTGCCAGCCCCAGTCGGCACGCAGGCAGACAGCCCAAGTGTCAGCGGCCAGGCGGTTGCCTCAGTTGTTGAACGTCCAGCGCGCTCACCGGCGCTGCCTGGTGGCCCCACTGCGTGCGCACGAATGTGAGCACGTCGGCGAGGTCCTGGTCATTGAGCTCCAGCACGAAAGGCGGCATGCCGAAGGGGCGTGGGTGACCCGTGGTGGCGGGACCGAAGCCGCCGTTGAGCGTGGTCTGCAACAGATTGGTGGGGGACGCCTGCAGCACCGCGCGGTTGCCCGCCAGTCGCGGGTAGAGCCCGACACCTTCGCCCTGCGCTCCGTGGCATTGTGCGCAGTGCTGTTCGTAGTGCTTTCCGCCCGCGTTGAGTGCGCGCGTGTCTGCGGCCTTGTGGGCCGGGCGGTTGGCCGCGGCAACCGTGGGCAACTGCTTCAGGTGCGCGGCCATCGCGCGCAGGTCGGCCGGTGCCCAGTGCTGCGTGCTGTGCTGCACCACCTCGGCCATCGGACCGGTGGCGATGGCGCCGGGGGCGGTGCCGGTCTGCAGCAGCGCCACGATGTCGTCGAGGGCCCAGTCCTGCACCCCGCCTTGAGCCGGGTCCAGCAGGGAGGGTGCGAGCCAGTTCTGCATGGGGATCAACCCGCCCGAGAGGTCGAGCATGTCGCTGTGTCCGCCCAGCGCATTGCGGGGCACATGGCAGGCGCTGCAATGGCCCAGACCGTTCACCAGGTAGGCGCCGCGTCTCAGTTCGTCGGACGCCGTGGCGTCGCGGCTGGCCGCCACCGGATCGCCTTCGTCGAAATACAGCACGCGCCACACCCGCAACGCCAACTGCGTGTTGTAGGGCCAGCGCAGTTCGTGCGGCGGGACCGGCGCATCCACCGCCGGCAGGCTGCGGAAGTAGGCGAACAGCGCGTCGCTGTCCTCCCGCGCGATCTGCGTGGTGTTGTTGATCGGAAAGACCGGGTTGAGCCATCGGCCGTCGCGGGACTGTCCGTGGTGAAGTGTGCGCCAGAAGTCGTCGGCATTCCAGCCGGCGAGCCCGCTGGTGCCGGGCGTGAGGTTGCCGCCGTACACGGTTCCGAAGGGCGTCGGCATGGCGCGGCCACCAGCAAAGGGCGTGCCGCCTCGCGCGGTGTGGCAACCCATGCAGTTGCCCTGCACGGCCAGATAACGGCCGCGCTCGATGGTGCTGCGTTCCTGCATGGCCGGGGCGGATGCCGGGGCGATCGCGATGGGCGCGGCGGGGCGGCCCAGCCAGGCCAGCGTGGCGGCCAGCAGCAGGATCACGCCGCCCGTGAGTGTCCATGCCAGGGAGCGCCGGTTCATGGCCTGGCTCCCGGTGGCAAGGCGCTGCCGCAGCGCATGGGCAGCGGCGCCGCGCCGGGGGCCACGGCCCGCGTGCTGGTGGGCAAGACCTGCGTGGACAGCCAGGCGCTCACGGCGGCGATGTCCTGCGGCGCCAGGCGGCGGGCGATGTCGGCCATGCAGTCGGGGGCGTGGGCCTTGCGCAAGCCGGTGCGCCAGGCGCCCAACTGGGCATTGAGGTAGTCGCGCGGCATGCCCAGCAGGCCGGGTGTGGCCGGCAGCACGCCGGTGAGGGCGGCGCCGTGGCAGGCGGCGCAGGCGGGCAACTGGCGCGTGGCATCGCCTCGCAGCGCGAGTTGTTCACCGCGTGCGCGCTCCTGCGGCGTGGCGGTGGTGGTCGCCGGCCTGGGATACGGCACTTCCATCGCGGCGAAGTGCTCTGCGATTTCCAGCAGGTAGGTGTCACTCAGCGGGTCGACCATCTGCGTCATGAGGCGGTAGTTGCGGTGGCCTTCACGGAAGTTCAGCAACTGGTTGTAGAGGTAGCCGGCGGGCTTGCCCGCCAGGCGCGGGTGGTAGCCATCGGCAGCGGCGCGACCCTGCGGGCCGTGGCAGGCGGTGCAGGCCAGGAGGCGCTGGGCCAGGTTGTCTTCGAACCGTGGAAGGGTCTGCGCCGCCACCGGTCCCACCAGGCAAGTGGCAGCGAGCAACCAGGTTGCGCGCCAGCGCCGGAGTGGCAACGAACGCAAAGTGAAGCTCATGTCGTGGGGGTGTGAGTGGATGGAAGCGTGGGGCCAGAGGGCATGCAGCGATCTTGATCCAGCGGCCTCTGATTCGCAAGATTCAGTTTTATTGAAAAGATACCGGATCAGAAGCAACGGCTGATCCGTTCTGACCAGTCTGCGACGCCGCGCATCCAAGCCGTGGTAGATGCCCTGCCTCGCGCGATACTGGCCCGATGACCGACGCCCGCCTCATCCGCTACCAGCAACTGGCCGAAGACATCGCCGACGGCATTCGTTCGGGCCTGCTGCGCCCCGGCGATCGCCTGCCCTCGGTGCGCCAGACCTGCGCGCAGCGTGGCGTCAGTCCATCCACCGTTTTCCAGGCCTATGGGCAACTGGAATCCCAGGGCCTCGTGGAGGCGCGTGCCCGCTCGGGCTTCTTCGTGCGAGCCACGCGCCGGCCCACGCGCTCAGCGCCGCAGGCCGCGCAGCCCAGCGGCGAAGCCACGTCGGTGGCGATCAGCGAACTGGTGTTCGAGCTGTTGGGCTCCACCCGCGATGCCGATGTGGTGCCGCTGGGATCGGCGTTCCCGGCACCTCACCTGTTTCCTTTCGACGCGCTCGCGCGCAGCGGCGCGCGTGCCATGCGGCGGCTGCCCGCATTGCGCATCACCGGCGCGCTGACCGCGGGCGACGAAGGTCTGCGCCAGGCCCTGCGGCGGCGTTACGCCTTGCACGGCGTGCCGCTGGCCGAGGGCGAGCTGGTCATCACCAACGGCGCCATGGAGGCGCTCAACCTCTGCCTGCAGGCGGTCACGAAGCCGGGTGACGTGGTGGTGGTCGAGTCGCCCACGTTTTACGCCGCGTTGCAGGCGCTCGAGCGCCTGCACCTGAAAGCGGTGGAAGTGGCGACCGACCCGCGCGATGGCGTGGACGTCGACGCACTGGCCGCGCTGCTCAATCGCCAGGCGGTGGCCGCGTGCTGGTTCATGCCCAGTTTCCAGAACCCGCTGGGCGCGTTGATGCCACCCGACCGCAAGCAGGCGCTGGTGGCTCTGCTGGCGCACCACAAGGTGCCGTTGATCGAAGACGACGTGTATGGCGAACTGCACGCCGGCGCGCGACGGCCGCCGCCGGCCAAGGCCTTCGACCGCGAGGGAGGGGTGCTGCACTGCTCTTCATTCTCCAAGTGCCTGGCGCCGGGTTACCGCGTGGGCTGGGCCGCTGCGGGCCGCTTTGCGCCGGCGGTGGAGCGCCTGAAGATGTCGAGCTCGCTGGCAACTGCGATTCAACCGCAACTGGCGCTGATGGACTACCTGGGGCAGGGCGGTTACGAGCGCCACCTGCGCCGCCTGCGTGAGGCCCTGGCCGGGCAACAGCAGCGGGCGCTGCGGCTGGTCGAGCGTCATTTCCCCGCCGGCACGCGCGTCACGCGTCCGCTCGGTGGCTACTTTCTCTGGCTGGAGTTGCCACCCACGGTGGATGCGCTCGCACTGCACCACCGTGCGATGGCCCACAACATCAGCACCGCGCCCGGCGTGCTGTTCTCTGCCGACCACCGCTTCACACACCACCTGCGGCTCAACGTCGGACACCCCGGCGATCCACGCCTCGACGCGGCCCTGCGCCTGCTCGGCGAACTGGCGCATCCGGGCTGAGGCAGCCTGCGTCGATAATCCCCGCATGTCTTCCCCCAAAGTGCTTTTCGGCTTTCACGCCGTGGGCGTGCGCCTGAAAACCGCGCCGCAATCCATCATCGAGATCTACTACGAGCCAGGCCCGCGAGGCCAACGCCCGCCTGATCGAGGCCGACGGCCTGCGCATCGCCAAGCTCGCCGGCAGCCACGGCCACCAGGGCGTGGCTGCGCGCGTCGAAGAAATCAAGCAGGTGCATTCGCTCGATGAGTTGCTGGAACAACTCGAGGCCACCGGCGTGCCACCCTTGCTGCTCGTGCTCGACGGCATCACCGACCCGCACAACCTCGGTGCCTGCCTGCGCGTGGCCGATGGCGCCGGCGCACACGCCGTGATCGCGCCCAAGGACCACGCCGCCGGCATCAACGCCACCGTGGCCAAGGTGGCCAGCGGAGCCGCCGAGACCATGCCGTACTTCATGGTGACCAACCTGGCGCGCACCCTGGGCGAGCTCAAGGAACGCAGCATCTGGATCATCGGCACCAGCGACGATGCACCCAAAACCTTGTACCAGGCGGACCTCAAGGGCCCGGCGGCGCTGGTGCTCGGCGCCGAAGGCGCGGGCATGCGCCAGCTCACCCGCAAGACCTGCGACGAGCTGGTGAGCATTCCCATGGCCGGCGCGGTCGAGAGCTTGAACGTGTCGGTGGCCAGCGGTGTGTGTCTGTACGAGGCGCTGCGCCAGCGCAGTTGAAGCCGATGCACGAAACGGCGCGCGGCTGGATCTGCGAGGCGCGCCACATCGCCGTGCTCACCGGCGCGGGCATGAGCGCCGAGTCCGGCGTGCCCACCTTCCGCGACGCGCAGACCGGGCTGTGGGCGCAGTTCAACCCGCAAGACCTGGCCACCGAAGCCGCGTTTCGCGCCCATCCCCAGCGTGTGTGGGATTGGTATGCGCATCGCCGGGAGATGATCGCCGCCGTGTTGCCCAATGCAGGGCACAAGGCGCTGGCTGCCTTTGCGCAGCGGCACCCTGGTCGCTTGACCCTGATGACGCAAAACGTGGATGGCCTGCACCAGCTCGCGGGGCAGAGCGATGCACTGGCCCTGCACGGCAACATCGCAGAAGACCGGTGGCTGGACGCGCCACGCAGCTGCTGCAGCAAGGAAACCATCGCGGCGGGTCGTCCGCCGAACTGCCCGGTGTGCGGCAACTTGCGCCGTCCTGCGGTGGTGTGGTTTGGTGAAAGTCTGCCCGCCGCTGCGCTTGAGGCCGCCGAACACGCTGCCCGTCATTGCGACCTGATGCTGGTCATCGGGACTTCGGGTGAGGTCTATCCCGCAGCGGGCCTGGCCTTCACGGCACACCAGAGCGGTGCCCGCGTGGTCGTCATCAATCCCGAGCCCACACCGCTGGATGTGGTGGCCGACCTGTGTCTGCGGGCGCCGGCGGGTGTGTGTCTTCCTGCCTTGCTGGCTTAGCTCCTCCGGTGCGTCGGGTCAGACGATGCCCAACGCCCCCAGCACCGCGCCCGCCCCGATCATCCACAGCAGGTGGATCTTCGTGCGCCACACCAGCAGCGTGGCCGCCGCCGTGAGCAGCCACAGCGGCCAGTCACGCTCCGGGTGGTCGTGGGAGCCGGTGAGCAGCCAGCCGGTGGCAATCAGCAGGGCGATCACGATCGGGGCCATGCCGGTCTTGAAGGCGCGCACCGCGCGCAGTTCGCGGTTGTTGTGGGCCCAGCGGGTGGCGGTGTAGGTGAGCACAGATGAGGGCAGCATGATGGCCACCATGGTGACCACCACGCCCAGCAGCGCGAGCGCCCAGGCGGTCCAGCCGGCGCCGGGGCCACCGCCGGCGTTCAGGCCCACGTTCCAGCCGAGCAGGGCGACGAACAAGACGTTGGGGCCCGGTGCGGTTTGCGACAGCGCGATCGACGAGGTGAACTGCGCGTCGCTGAGCCAGCCGTTCTGGTAGACCAGATAGCGGTGCATGTCGGGCGCGGTGGTGATGGCGCCGCCCACACCCAGCAGCGACAGCGAGGCGAAGTGGGTGAACAGGTTGAGCCAGCTTGCCGCATCGGGTGTCATGGCGGTCATGCGCGGGGCTCCTCGTTGCGTTTGAGCACGCGGTGCGCCCACACACACGCTGCGCCGCCAATGCCCAGCAATACCCAGAGCAGCGGCCAGCGCAGCAGGCCGATGGCGATGAAGGTGAGCACGGCCAGGCCAATGCACGCGGTCATGCCCATGGCGTTTTTCTCGAGGGCGGCAATGAGCTTGATGCCGGTGGCGGTGATCAGGCCGGCTGCCACGGCGCCCATGCCGCGCAGGGCGTTTTGCGCCATGGGGTTGTCGGCCACGCTGCCGTATGCCACGGCGAGCAGCAGCACGATCACCAGCGGTGCGGCCAGCATGCCGGCCAGCGCGGCGAGTGCGCCCGGCAGGCCGAAGTAGCGCCCGCCGATCATCATGGAGAGGTTGACCACATTGGGGCCCGGCATGATCTGCGCCACGGCCCAGTCTTCCACGAACTGCTCGCGCGTCATCCAGCGTTTTTTTTCCACCAGCTCACGCTGCACCACCGCCAGCACACCGCCAAAGCCCTGCAGGGCCAGCCAGGTGAAGGAGAGGAAAAGGTCGGTTTTGGAGCTGGGTTGGGCTGGGGTTTCTTCAGTCACGCTGCAGCATGTCCCGAACGGCGTCCACCAGCAAGGGTTTGGTGACGAATCCCTGGATCACCGGTATCTCGCCCACCCGATCGCGGTCTTTGGGTGATCCCGACGAGGTGAGCATCACCAGCACGACCGTGGGTTTGCCGGTCAGCAGGGGCGTGGCCTCCAGCGCGAATTCGAATCCATCCATCAGCGGCATGTTGATGTCGAGGTAGATGCAGGTGGGTGTGGTGAGGGGATCGGTCTTGAGGTAGGCCAGTGCTTCCATGCCACTCTCAAAGACCAGGATGTCGCCTTTGAAACCGGCGCGCCGGATCATGATCTCGTGGAAGACGTTGTCGGCCTCGTTGTCGTCGATCAGGATGAAACGCTGGGGTGCGGTCATGGTCATTCCAGGTGGGGTGCTGCGGGGGCCGCAGGCAGGTGCAGGGTGAAACGGCTGCCCTCATCGGGAGTGGACTGCACGGAGATGCTGCCACCGTGCAGCTGCGCGATGCGGCGGCACACCGACAGGCCCAGACCCGTGCCTTCGTAGTGCTTGCGCGTGTGCAGGCGCTTGAACATGTCGAAGATGTCGTGCTGGTGGTCTTCAGCTATGCCGATCCCGTTGTCGCTCACGTGGATGCGGTGGCCGTCTTCGGCGGCGTCCACCGTGATACGCACCACGGGCGTCACGCCCCGGCGCGAGAACTTCAGGCCGTTGGAGGCGAGGTTGTTCAGCACGATGCGCAGCAGCGCCTCGTCGGCCATCACCATCGGCTGGGGGCCACACTCAATGGAGCCTTCGGTGCGGACGAGCAGGGGACCCAGATCGCTCTCGATCTGTTGCATCAGACGGCCCACCTCCACCGGACGCAACTGCACGGTGCGGCTGTCCAGCCGCACAAAATTCAGCAGGTCGTCGAGCAGGTAGCTCATGCGTTGGCCGCCCGATTTCACGAAATCCAGGTAACGCCGGGCTGCTGGCGAGAGTTCTGCCTGGTGGTCGCTGGTGAGCAACGAGGTGAAGTTGTTGACGGTGTTGATCGGTTCGCGCAGGTCGTGCGAAATGATGTGGATGAAGCGTTCCTGCTCCATCGTGCGTTGCTCCAGCAACGCCACCGTATGTTGCAGTTGTGCTTCCCGGGCCCGGGTTTCCTGCACGTCCTGCGCGCGCATCACGGCGCCGGTGATCTCGCCGCGCGCATTGCGCACGGGCAGCAAGGCCACCTCCACATGGCGGGTGCCGCGCGCGGGGAAATCGGTCTTGCGGGTGTACGACACAGCCTCGCCCGCCAGGGCCCGGTCCAACCGGGGCTGGATGATGGTGCGAAACGCTTCTTCACCCACCTGCTCGGCCATGCTGCGTCCGATGACCTGTTCCCGGGTGCCGCCCCAATACGCCAGAAAGGTGTCGTTGACGTGCTGGATGGAGTAGTTGGGGTCGATGTAGACCTGCAAGTCCAGACCGGCAATGGCCATGGCCGTGAGTTCTTCGTGCTGCAGCCGCCAGGCCTCGCTGTTGCGTGTGGCTTCTTCGATGCGCACCGATTCGTGTTCCAGCAGGCTGACAACGAGGCTGGCCAGGCGGCGCAGGGCGTCAAGCTGCCCAGCGTCGAGCGTGCGCGCCTTCATGTCGACCACACACACCGTGCCCAACGCAAAACCGTCGTGGGTGACGATGGGGGCGCCCGCGTAGAAGCGCAGATCGGCCGGACCGGTCACAAAGGGGTTGTCGCTGAAACGCGGGTCCTGACGGAGGTCTTCGACCACCGTCACCTGGTCTGGATCGAGGATCGCGTGCGAACAAAAGGCCACCTCCCGTGGCGTTTCCTGCTCCTCGATACCGATGCGCGATTTGAACCACTGACGGTCCTGGTCGATGAGCGTGATGAGCGCCATCGGCGTGCCGCAGATCATTTGCGCCAGCGCAGAAATGTCGTCAAACGCCTTTTGCGGCAAGGTGTCGAGGATGCCCAGGCCGTGGAGTCTGGCCAACCTTTGTGGTTCGTTGGCGGGGATCGGAGAGGTCTGCATGGTGCTTGTTCAAGGGGTCCACAAGTTGTAACACAGCCCCTTGTTTTGCATACACTTTACCGAGCGATATACCTCGCCCCGTCCACTTCGACACGCCTCCTCAGCCGGCTGACGTGACGGCACTCACGTCTGAAAAACCAAACCGCGCCCAACTGGCGCGGTCCTCACACCGACATGCCGCCCGAGACCTCGATCACCGCGCCGTTGATGTAGCTGGCCTCGTCGCTCGCCAGGAACGCATAGACGCTGGCGATCTCCTCGGGCTGGCCCAGTCGGCGCAGGGGCACGCGGTGCGCCATCTCCGTGATCACCTTCTCGGGAATCGTGGCGAGGATGGGCGTGGCAATGAAACCGGGTGCGACCGCATTGACGCGGATGCCCTTGGGTCCGAGTTCGCGGCTCCAGGTTTTCGTGAAGCCGATCACACCAAACTTGCTCGCGGCGTAGTTGGTCTGGCCAAAGTTGCCGTAGATGCCCACCACCGACGATGCGTTGAGGATCACGCCACTGCCTTGAGCGGTCATGTGCTCGGCCACGGCCTGGGCGCAATGGAAGACACCGCGCAGGTTCACGTCGATCACGCGGTCGAACTGCTCCAGCGTCATCTTCTGCAGCCGCGCGTCTTGTGTGATGCCGGCGTTGTTCACCAGCACGTCGATGCGGCCGAAGCGTTCCATGACCTGTGCCACCACGGCGTCGACCATCTCGCGCTGCGTCACGTCCATCACAAAGCCCACGGTTTGCGCGCCCAGCGCTTCGCACCGCTGCACCGCCGCGTCCACCGCGGCCTGCTTCACATCGCAGACGATGACAACGGCCCCTTCCTGGGCAAACTTGATGGCGGTGGCCAGGCCAATGCCTTGGGCGGCGCCGGTGATGAGGCTGATTTTTCCGGGGAGTCTTTGCATGTGCTCAATAGGTGGGTTGGTGTTGGCGAATGGCGTTTTTCACGGCTTCGCTCAACGCAAACCCGGGACCGAACTTCTGGGCCAGCTGGGCGCATCGCGCTTCAAAAGCGTCGATGCCCATGCCGTAGATGAATTGCAGCGCGCCTCCGGTCCAGGCCGGGAAGCCGATGCCGAAGATCGAGCCGATGTTGCCGTCGTGCACGCTGGTGAGCACGCCCTCGGCCAGGCAGCGCGCGGTTTCCACCGCTTGGCGGTAGAGCAGGCGGTCTTTCACGTCCTGCAGGTCCCAGACCACGGCCGGCTTTTCAAACATCGGTTTGAGCTCGGGCCAGAGCGCCTTCTTTTCGCCGACCGGGTAGTCGTAGAAGCCACCGCCCGCCGCGCGGCCTGCACGGTGGAGTTCCTTCACCATGCGCTCCACCAGCAGTTCGCCCGGGGTGGCTTCAAACACCTTGCCTTCGGCCTGGAAATCGGCGCGGGTCTGGTCGAGCACATGGACCGAGAGCGACAGCGCGGTCTCGTCCAGCACAGCCAGCGGCCCCACCGGCATGCCGGCCTGCATGGACGCGTTTTCAATCACCGGCGCGGGAATGCCTTCGCCCAACATGGCTGCGCCTTCCATCACAAAGGTGCCGAAGGTGCGGCTGGTGTAGAAGCCGCGCGAGTCATTCACCACGATGGGCAGTTTGCCCAGCGCCTGTACATAGTCGTAGGCGCGCGCCACGGTTTCGTCGTCGGTGGTCTTGCCGCGGATGATTTCCACCAGCTTCATCTTGTCCACCGGGCTGAAGAAGTGGATGCCGACGAACTTGGCCGGGTTGGTGCTGGCCTGGGCCAGACCCGAGATGGGCAGGGTGGAGGTGTTGCTGGCGAAAAAACCGCCCTCGGCCAGCATGGGCTCGGCCTCCCGCGTCACCGCGGCCTTGAGCTCGCGGTTCTCGAACACGGCTTCGATGATCAGGTCGCAGCCCTGCAGATCGGAAGGGTGCGCGGTGGGTTTGATGCGCTCCAGCAGCGCCTGCTGGTCGTGCGGGCTCATGCGGCCCTTGTCCACCAGCGCCTGCGTGAGTTTGAAGCTGTAGGCCTTGCCGCGCTGCGCGTTCTCCAGGCTCACGTCTTCCAGCACGGTGTCGATGCCGCGGCTGGCCTGTGCGTAGGCGATGCCCGCGCCCATCATGCCGGCGCCCAGGATGCCCACCTTCTTCGGCTTGTACTTCTCCGTTCGCCCTGAGCTTGTCGAAGCGCCCGGGCGTGACTGCCCGCTGCGGATCGCGTTCATGTTGAAGAAGAAGGTGTTGATCATGTTGCGCGCGACCGGGCTCACGATCAGCTTGGCCAGATAGCGGCTTTCGATGCGCGTGGCGGTGTCGTAGTCCACCATCGCGCCTTCGGCCATGGCCGCCAGCGCGGCCTCGGGCGCGGGGTAGAGACCGCGCGTTTTCTGCTTGAGCATGGCCGGCGCCACGGTGAGCATGCCGGCGATCTTGGGGTTGGCCGGTGTGCCGCCCGGGATCTTGTAATCCTTGGCGTCCCAGGGGTGCTGCGCCTTGGGGTTGGCCGCGATCCACAGGAGCGCTGCGGTGCGCAGCGAGGCCGCCACGTCGTCGCCGTTGGCGGGCACCAGCGCGTGCACCAGGCCAAGGTCCAGAGCCTCGCGCGGGTTGAACAGCTTGCTCTCCAGGATGTAGGGCTGCGCACCCATCAACCCCAGCAGGCGCGTCATCTTGGTGATGCCGGTGGCGCCGGGGATCAGCCCCAGCGTGATCTCGGGCAGACCGAGCTGGATCTTGGGGTTGTCCACCGCCACCCGGTGGTGGCCCACCAGCGCCACTTCCCAGCCGCCGCCGAGGGCCGCTCCGTTGATGCAACTCACCACCGGCACGCCCATCGTCTCCAGCGTGCGAAAGTTTTTCTTGGTCTGTTCGATTTCAGCGAACACACGCGGCGCGTCGGCCGGCGTCAGGCGCATGGTGCTCTTGAGATCGGCGCCGGCGAAGAAGGTGCTCTTGGCGGAGGCGAGGATGATGCCCTTGATCAAGCCTTTGTCGCGGACCACCAGGCCGGTGGCGGTGCTCAGGTCGCGCTGCCAGTCGGCGCACATGGTGTTCACCGGGGAGCCGGGCTCGTCGAAGGTGAGGGTGGCGATGCCGTCGTGCAGTTCGTAGCGGATGGTTTTCATGTTGTGTCCGGATTCCAGTTCAGACGCGCTCAACGATGGTGGCAATGCCCATGCCGCCGCCCACACACAGCGTGGCCAGGCCGTAGCGCAACTGGCGGCGGTGCAACTCGTCCACCAGCGTGCCCAAAATCATCGCGCCGGTGGCGCCCAGCGGATGCCCCATGGCGATCGCGCCGCCGTTCACGTTCACCTTTTCGTGCGGCACGCCGAGCTCCTTCATGAACTTCATGGGCACGGCGGCGAAGGCCTCGTTCACTTCAAACAGGTCGATCTGGTCGATGGTGAGTCCGGCCTTGGCCAGCGCCTTGCGCGCGGCCGGCATCGGGCCGGTGAGCATGATGGTGGGGTCGGCGCCCGAGAGCGCCACCGAGACGATGCGAGCGCGCGGCGTGAGGCCGTGCGTCTTGCCCGCGGCTTCGCTGCCGATCAGCACGGCGGTGGCGCCGTCGACGATGCCGGACGAGTTGCCCGCGTGGTGCACGTGGTGGATGCGTTCGACCTGCGGGTAGCGCTGCAGCGCGACCGAATCAAAACCCATGCCGCCGAGCTGCTCGAACGCGGGCTTGAGCGCGGCGAGACCTTCCAGCGTCGTGTGCGGCTTGATGAACTCGTCTTCGTCGAGGATGGTCTGGCCGAGGAAGTCGGTGACCGGGACGATCGAGCCTTTGAAGTAACCCGCGGCGCGCGCGGCCGCCGCGCGTTTCTGCGATTCAAGGGCGAAGGCGTCCACGTCGTCGCGGGTGAAGCCTTCGAGCGTGGCGATCAGATCGGCGCCGATGCCTTGCGGCACAAAGAGTGTGTCGCTGTTGGTTTGCGGGTCTTGTGCCCAGGCGCCGCCGTCGGACCCGATCGGCACACGGCTCATGCTCTCCACGCCGCCGGCCACCACCAGGTCTTCCCAGCCACTCTTCACCTTCATGGCCGCCATGTTCACGGCTTCCAGGCCCGAGGCGCAGAAGCGGTTGAGCTGCACGCCGGAACAGCGCCAGTCCCAACCCGCCTTGAGCGCGGCCACCTTGGCGATGACCGAGCCCTGTTCGCCGATGGGCGAGACCACGCCCATCACCACGTCGTCCACCGCGGCGGTGTCGAAGCCGTTGCGCTGCTGCAGGTGGGTCAACACGCCGGCGAGCAGGTCGATCGGCTTGACCTCGTGCAGTCTGCCGTCTTTCTTGCCCTTGCCGCGCGGCGTGCGCACGGCATCAAAAAGGAATGCTTCGCTCATGGTGTCTCCTGGGGGAAGGCGGATGCCGC
>LNFM01015569.1_pt1 | contig 13402 bp, 12 predicted proteins | sample 596031 | NCBI WGS metagenome assembly LNFM01 (sample SAMN04254537, study PRJNA301005) | activated carbon metagenome | isolation source: dual media filters at the Ann Arbor, Michigan drinking water treatment plant | place: USA: Ann Arbor
GACCGGATCCGCTGCCGCCCAGCACAAGACGCGCCTGAAGTGGGCGTTCTTCCTGACGGCCTCGTTCATGGTGGTCGAGGTGATCGGCGGCCTGATAACCGGCAGCCTGGCGCTCATTGCCGACGCTGCCCACATGCTGACAGACGCCGGCGGCCTCGCCCTGGCCCTTATCGCGATCAACTTCGGCGAGCGTCCGGCAACGCCGCAGAAAACGTTTGGCTACGTCCGCATGGAGGTGCTGTCGGCGCTGGCCAACGCGGTCGTCCTGCTGGGCGTGACGGCATTCGTGCTCTACGAGGCCTACGATCGCTTTCTGAACCCGCCTCAGGTCCTCGGCGGGCCCATGCTGGCGGTCGCCATCGCCGGGCTAATCGTCAATCTCGTCAGCATGAAATTGCTGTCCGCGGGTTCGTCGGAGAGCCTCAACGTCAAGGGTGCCTATTTCGAGGTGATGAGCGACATGCTGGGCTCGCTCGGCGTCCTGGTCGCCGCCGTCGTGATCCTCCTCACCGGATGGACGCTCGCAGACCCCCTGATCGGTGCCGGCATCGGCCTTTTCATCGTCCCGCGCACCTGGATGCTCCTGCGCGAGGCGATTCACATCCTCATGGAAGGCACGCCGCCCCGTGTCGACCTGACGTTGCTGGAGAAGACGCTGCTGGGCATTCCCGGCGTGACGGCGGTCCACGACCTCCATGTCTGGACCATCACGTCCGGCGTCGATTCCATGAGCTGCCATCTCGTGGTCGCCGACATGGCGCGCTCGCGAGAGGTTCTCGCGGCCGCGCAAGCGGCGATGCGCGACACGTACGGCCTGACTCACAGCACCATCCAGATCGAGGATCAGGCGCTGCGAGCGCAGGAAGGCGCTTCGCGTATCTGAGAGCGATACCGCCTACACCGCGCCGCCGGACTTGAGCCCGGCGATGGCCTTAGCGTCGTAGCCCAGACCGGCCAGCACTTCGTCCGTGTGCTGGCCGAGGTCCGGCGTCGGGTTGAGCGTCTTGGGCTGCGGGTAGTCGGAGAGGTTGATCGGCTGGCCGACGACCTTGATCTCGCCGAGCGCGGGATGCTGGACCGGCCGGGCGATGCCGAGGTGCTGGACCTGCGGTTCGGCGAAGGTCTTGTCGATCGTGTTGATCGGGCCGCAGGGGACGCCCGCCTTGTTCAGCGATTCGATCCAGTGCGCGCTGGTATTGGTCTTCGTCACCTCGGCCAGCCGTTCGTTCAGCGCCTTGCGGTTCTGCGAGCGCAGGGCCGGCGTGGCGTGCTCGGGATGGTCGATGAGCGTCTGGGCGCCCAGCGCCAGCGCGGCGCGCTTCCACATCTTGTCGCCGGCGGCGGCGATGTTGATGTAGCCGTCGCTGGTCGGGAAGACGCCGGTTGGGATGCTGGTCGGATGGTCGTTGCCGGCCTGCTTCGGCACCTCGCCTTTCATCAGCCAGCGCGAGGCCTGGAAGTCGAGCATGAAGATCTGCGCCTCGATCAGCGAGGTATGGACCCACTGGCCCTTGCCGGTGCGCTCGCGCGTGTAGAGCGCCAGCATGATCGCCTGCGCCAGCAGGAGACCCGAGGTGAGATCGGCAATGGGAATGCCGACCCTCATCGGGCCGCGACCGGGCTCGCCGGTGATCGACATCAGGCCGCCCATGCCCTGGGCGATCTGGTCGACGCCGGGACGCGCCGCATCGGGGCCGCTCTGGCCGAAGCCCGCGATCGAGCCGTAGATGATTCGCGGGTTGATCTTCGCCACCGTGTCGTAGTCGACCTTGAGGCGATGCTTCACGTCCGAGCGATAGTTCTCGACGATGACGTCGGCCTTGGCCGCGAGCTTCATGAAGATCGCATGACCTTCCGGGCTCTTGAGATTGAGTGTCATCGACTTCTTGTTGCGGTGCAGGTTCTGGAAGTCGAAGCCGTGGCGCGCGCCGCCCATCGAATCGTTGTTCTTGCCGCCTTCGGACGGCGGCGGCGGCGGCTCGATCTTGATGACATGCGCGCCCCAGTCTGCGAGCTGGCGCACGGCGGTCGGGCCGGCGCGATGCGCCGTGAGGTCGAGGACGGTGAGGTCGGACAGGGGCAGGGCGGTCATGGGGTTTCCTCGGTGCTCGTTAGCGGCCCTTGAAGACCGGCTTGCGCTTTTCCATGAACGCCCGGCGGCCTTCCTTGAAGTCCTCGCTGTCGAAACAGGCCTCGGCCATCCTGTCGAGCTTCGCGTGGTCCTGCTTCGATTCGGGCTTGGCGATTTCGCGCGCCGCGGCCTTGGCGAGGCTGATCGTGAGCGGCGCGTTCTGGGCGATGGCGCCGGTGATGCCGTCGACCATGGCGTCGAGCTCGGCATCGGCGGCGACGCCGTGCACCAGGCCCATGTCGTAGGCTTCCTTCGAGGAGTACTGCTTGGCGGTGAACAGGAACTCCATGGCGCGCGGCAGGCCCACGATCCGCGAGAAGCGCTCGATGCGCAGGAAACCGTAGCCGAGGCCGAGCTTGGCGGCCGGCACGCCGAAGCGCGCGCCCTCGTTGCAGTAGCGCAGGTCGCAGCAGGCCGCGAGGTTCATGCCGCCGCCGATGCAGTAGCCGGTGATTTTGGCGATGGTCGGCCTGGGAAAATCGTAGAGCGCCTCGTAGCCTTCCTTGGAGATGGCGTCGTAGCGCACCTGCGCCTCGGCATTGGCGCGTTCGCTTTCGAACTTGGAGATGTCGGCTCCGGAGACGAAAGCCTTGCCGCCCGAGCCGCTGACGACGAGGCAGCGGATCTCGGGATCCTGGGCGAAGTCCTTGAGGATGCCCACGAAGCCGTCCCACATGTCGAGCGAGACGGCATTGAGCTTCGCCGGATTGTTGAAGACGACGTGGCCCACCGCGCCTTCGCGCCGCCCGATGATTTTCTGTTCCTGCATGCCGGCAATCCTTCCAATGAGGCGGCGAATATAGCGTGAGCCGGACGATTTGAATAAGGTGAGAGACAACCGGGAGGAATCGTGGCCTCAGTCGAACTGAAGGGCCTTTCCAAGCACTACGGCGCCGCCGTCGCTGTCGACGACGTTTCGCTGCGCGTGGAGCATGGCCAGCTCGTCTGCCTTCTGGGCCCGTCGGGCTGCGGCAAGACCACGACGCTGCGGCTGATCGCGGGCTTCATCGAACCCTCGGCAGGCGAAATCGAGGTTGGCGGCAAGGTACTGTCCTCGCCTTCTCGCACGGTGCCGCCCGAGGGCCGCAAGATGTCGATGATCTTCCAGAGCTACGCGCTGTGGCCGCACATGACGGTGGCCGAGAACGTCGCCTACGGGCTCAAGATCCGGAAGCTCGACCGCGCCACGATCGAGAGCAAGCTGAAGGCGATCCTCTCGACCGCGCACCTCGAGGCGCTGGCCGACCGCTATCCCGGCGAACTGTCCGGCGGTCAGCAGCAGCGGGTGTCGCTCGCCCGCGCGCTGGTCGTCGAGCCCGAGACGCTGCTGCTCGACGAGCCGCTGTCCAACCTCGACGCCAACCTACGCGAGGAGATGCGCTTCGAGATCCGCCGCCTGCACGACCAGTATCGCTACACCACCGTCTACGTGACACACGACCAGGCCGAGGCCATGACCACGGCCGACCTGATCGCGGTGATGAACAAGGGCAAAGTCGAACAGCTCGGACCGCCGGAAGAGATTTACGCCCGGCCGCGCTCGGAATTCGTCGCCCGCTTCATCGGCGGCTCGAACGTGCTGGTGGCCAAGGCAATCGACGATGGCCGCGTCTCGGTCGGTGGCGGCGTGCTGCGCACGACGGGGCGGCCGCTGGTCGCCGGCCGGCCAGTCGCCGTCTCGGTGCGCCAGCACGAGGTCGGCATTGCCCTCGAAGCGCCACCGCCTGGAGCGGAGAATCACCTGCACGGCACCGTGACACGACAGGTCTTCCTGGGCTCGACGCGCGACTACACGGTCACGCTCGACGACGGGACGGAGCTGCGCGTCACCGCGCCGCCCGGGCGCAACATCGCGCCCGGTCAATCGGTCTGGCTGCACCTGCCAGCGGAACAATGCCGGGCATTGGCGGAGGAATAGTCCATGACGAGGAAGCTGACGCGACGCCATGTGCTTGCCGCCTCGACGGCGGCGGCCACCGGAGCGTTCATCACGCCGGTACGCGCCGCACCGCCGGAGCCGACGAAGATCACGCCCGCGCTGATCGACGCGGCGAAGAAGGAAGGCAAATTCTCCTGGTACACGTCGGTCGATCTGGCGCTCGCGGAGAAGGTCGCGAAGGCGTTCGAGGCCCAGTATCCCGGCGTCAAGATGAAGGTCGAGCGCTCGGGCGCGGAGCGCAACTTCCAGCGCATTGGCCAGGAGTTTCAGAACAGGATCTATAACTGCGACGTCGTGAACAGTTCGGACGCCGCGCACCTCATCGTGTGGAAGCGGGCGAAGATGCTGGCGCCGTTCGTGCCCCGACGCGCACAAGGACCCGGACGGCATGTTCGCCTCGTGGCGCATCACGCTCTGCCCGATCGCCTACAACACGAAGCTCGTGAAGGTCGAGGACGCGCCAAAATCCTATGCCGATCTGCTCGATCCGAAATGGTCGGGCAAGATGGTCAAGGCGCATCCTGGCTACAGCGGCACCATCATGACGGCGACGCAGCAGCTCAGCCGCGACCTCGGTTGGTCGTGGTTCGAGAAGCTCGCGAAGCAGAAGGTCATGCAGGTCCAGTCGGCGACCGAGCCGCCCAAGAAGCTGGCACAGGGCGAGCGTGCGGTCATGGCCGATGGCAGCGAGTATGTCGTCGAGGAGCTGAAGTCGCGTGGCGAGCCGGTCGAGATCGTCTATGCCAACGAAGGCACGCCCTTGATCACGGGCCCCTCCGCGGTGATGGCCAGTGCGCCCAACCCCAACGCGGCGCGGCTGTTTCAAGCCTGGTCGATGACGCGCGAGGCGCAGCAACTCAACATCGATGTGGGTGCGCTGCGATCGGCGCATCCTCAGGCCAGGGATCGCGCCGACATGAAGAAGTTCTCCGATGTAAAGCTGCTCAAGGAAGAGGCGAACGTCGTTGCCGACCAGGCCGACGCGATCAAGGCCCAGTACGTCAAATACTTCAAGGTGTAGCCCATGCGCCGTCGTCGATTCGTCACTGCCGTCGCCGCATCCGCGGTTCTCGCCCCGCTCGGCGCACGCGTCCTGTCCGCCGCGCCACCGACCACGGCCATCACCCCGGAGTTGATCGAAGCCGCCAAGAAGGAAGGCAAGGTCACCTACTACACGGCGATGGATCTCTCCGTCGCCGAGCCGATGGCCAAGGCTTTCGAGGCCAGGTATCCCGGCATCAAGGTCGCGGTCGAGCGCACTGGCGCCGAGCGGCTGTTCAACCGCATCGGCCAGGAAGTCGGCAGCAACATCCGCCGCGTCGACGTGGCCAACAGCTCCGACGCCGCACACTTCATCGTGTGGAAGCGCCAGGGCTGGCTCGAACCCTTCCTGACGCCGGACATGGCCGAGAACCTGCCGGCCGATCAGCGCGATCCCGACGGGGCCTTCGTCAACCAGCGCACGCACCTGTCAGCCATCGCCTACAATACGAAGCTGGTGAAGCCCGAGGACGCGCCGAAGGGCTTCGTCGATCTGCTCGACCCGAAGTACGCGGGCAAGATGGTGAAGGGCCATCCGGGCTATTCCGGCACGATCATGACCGCGACCCAGCAGCTCGCGAAGGCGCTGGGCTGGGAGTATTTCGAGAAGCTCTCCAAGCAGAAGGTGCTGCAGGTCCAGTCGGCCACCGAGCCGCCCAAGCGCATCGAGGCGGGCGAGCGCGCCATCGCCGTCGACGGCAGCGACTATCTCTTCTGGATGGCCAAGGAGCGTGGGGCGCCGATCGAGGTGGTGCATGCCGTCGAGGGCACGCCGCAGATCTCCAACCCGATGGCGATCTTCAAGGCCGCACCCAACCCCAATTCGGCGCGTCTCCTCTCCGGCTGGATCATGTCGCCCGAAGGCCAGGAGTTCATCGTCAAGGTGAGCGGCCAGTATCCGGCGAACAAGCTGGTGAAGGCCAAGGAAGGCCGGCCGGCGCTGGCGTCGATCAAGACGCTGCCGGAGGACCCTCTGGAGGTCGAGAAGACGGCCGACGAGATCAAGACGCGGTACCAGCGTTACTTCAAGGTATGACGCGCAGTCTCGATCTCTCGCGGCCCGTCCTTCTAGGCGTCGCCGCCCTGCTGGCGGCGATGATCGTGCTGCCGGTCGGCTGGCTGCTGGTCGTCAGCCTGACCTCGAAGGAGGGCGGCTTCACGCTCGCCAACTTCGGGACGCTGTTCACCGATCCGACCTTCGTGGATCCGCTGGTCACGACTCTGATCATCGCCTGCTCGGTGAGCGCGATCTGCTGCCTGGTGGCAGCACCACTGGGCTGGCTGGTGTCGCGCACCGACATGCCGCTCGCGCGCACCATCCGCACGCTGGTCATGGCTTCGCTGGTCACGCCGCCCTTCGTCGGCGCCATCGCCTGGGAAATGCTGGCGGCCCCCAACTCGGGTCTGCTGAATCAGCTCTGGCGGCTGCTCAGCGGCATGCCCCCCGACGAGGCGCTGTTCGACATCTACAGCCTGGGCGGGCTGATCTTCGTCATCTCCTGCTACACGTTCCCCTATGTCTTCATCCTGGTCGCCAACGCACTCGACCGCATGCCGGGCGAGTTGGAGGACGCATCGTCGATGCTGGGGGCGAAGACCTGGCAGACCGCGCGCCTTATCACCGTGCCGCTGGCGCTGCCGGTGCTGCTGGCCGGTGCGCTGGTCGCCTTCCTGCAGGCGCTGAACCTGTTCGGCTCGCCCGCCATCCTCGCCATTCCCGCGGGCTTCCACACGCTCACCACGCGTATCTGGAGTCTGTTCCAGTTCCCGCCCAAACCCGAGCTGGCGGCTGCGGCCTCGGTACCGCTCCTGGTGCTGACGGTCCTGCTGCTGCGTGCCCAGGCGATGGCCCTGGGCCGGCGTGGCTATGCGGTGCTGGGTGGCAAGTACGGTGCGCCGCGGCCCATTCGCCTGGGCTGGCTGCGCGGGCCGGCCGTGGGGCTGGCGCTGTTCGTTCTCGCCATGCCGCTGTTCCTGCCCTACGCGGCGCTGTTCAATTCGGCCTTCTCGCGTGTGGCCTCGCGCATCGTCGGGCCGGACACGATCACGCTGCACAACGTGAAGTTCACTTTCCTCGAGCTCAGCTCGACGATGCCGGCGCTGAAGAACACCTTCCTGTTGGCCACTGCCACGGCCACGCTGGGCGCGCTGCTGGCGCTGCTGATCGCCTACATCGTCGCCCGCAAGGCGATGCGCGGCTATCGCGTGCTGGGATTCCTCGCAACCGCGCCGCTCGCCATTCCGGGGATCGTTCTGGGTGTCGGCCTTTTCCTCGCCTATACGCGGCCGCCGCTCGCCCTCTACGGCACGCTGTGGATCCTGCTGATCGCCTTCGTGACGATCGAGCTTCCGGCGGCCTACCAGCAACTCGGCTCCGCCTTCCATGCCGTGCATCCCGAACTGGAGGAGGCGGGCCGCATGCTCGGCGCCACGCGCCTGCGAACCCTGGCCGACATCACGGCACCGTTGCTGCGCTCGGCGGTGATCGCGACCTGGTGCTTCATTTTCGTCGCCACGATTCGCGAACTGTCGGCCGCCGTGATCCTGTTTACCTCGGAGACGAAGGTTCTTTCCGTGCTGATCTTCGATCTCAAGGAAAGCGGCGATGTCGGCGCCATCGCGGTACTGAGCCTGACAATGGTGGCCATCACCACTATCGTGATCGCCGGCGCCAACCGCCTCCACGCCAAGGCTCAGACGAGACCGGCCTGACGCGGCAGGCGCCGCGCAAGGAGTCGATGGTCGCAGATCACGGGAAGGAACCCTCACGCATGCTGTCATGTCGTCATGGCTTGATCGTTCTCCTCGTCGCCATCCTCGCGCTGGGCATGTCGCGTGCCTACGCCCAGCAGATGGTGAGCGTCGCGGCGGAGGAGGTGAATTTCCGCAGCGGTCCGGGGACGCGTTATCCGGCGGAGTGGGTGTTGGGGAGAGGGTTCCCACTGAAGATCGTCGGACGACGCGGCGACTGGCTGGAAGTGCGCGACTTCGAGAACGACAAGGGCTGGGTTCTCCGCAAGCTCACCAGCAGCACGGCGTATCACATCGTGAAGGTCAAGATCGCCAACTTGCGCAGCCAGCCGACGACAACCAGTCGCGTCGTCGGCAAATTCGCCTATGGCGATACGCTGAAGACGCTCGAACGCCGGGGCGGCTGGGTGAAGGTCCAGCGCGAGGACCTGCGCGGGTGGATCTCGCGGAAACTGCTGTGGGGATGGTAGGCGAGTCCGTTCCGGGCGTCAGTCGAGGATGGCCACCTCGTCCACGGTGATCGGCCTGGCGAGCAGGCCGAGCGCCTCCAGCGTGGCGATCGTGGCTTCCCAGCCGGCACGTGTCTGCTGCCCGGTCGGCGGTCCGGAGAGCTGCTGCGAGACGGTCGCCATGCTGCGGTCGACGTAGCGGGGCGCGAGCCGCGGGAAGAGCCGGGAGAAATGCAGGGCGGCGTCGCCGGGCCGCTCGCGGATCGTGTTGTAGCCCTCCTGGACCGCTTCCTCGATCTTCCGGGCGATCTCGCGCTTCGCCGGATCGGCCCAGGCAGCGTCGTTCACGATCAGGTTCAGGCTGTACGCCTTCACGCCGAAGTCGCTCAGCCGGATCATGGTGATGCGGCGACCCTCGGCGATCAGTTCGGACGGCGCCATCTCGTCATAGTCGATCAGCGCATCGACCTTCTTCTCGACCAGGTCGTAGGCATTCCAGGTGACCGTCGTCTCCTTGATCCTGCTGCGGTCGAGCCGGTTGGCGGCGAGCAGGGCGCGGAATTCCTCGTTGGTGATACTGCCGGGCACGAGGCCCACCGTCTTGCCGTAGAGGTCGCGCGGATGGGCGATGCGGTCCTCGCCGCGTGTGTAGATCACGGTCGGCGTCTTTGCGTAGTAGACCGCGAGGCTCTTGACCGGCACGCCCTTGGAACGCCCGATGGCGGTGGCGATGCCGCTCGACGAGCCGATCCAGTACTGCTTGCCGGAGCCGATCATCTCTGCCGAGGAGATGGCGCCCTGCGTTTCCGCAAAGGTCACTTCCAGGCCGCGCCGTTCGAAGGCACCCATTTCCCGAGCCAGATAGAAGCCGCCGAAGGTCGGCAGCGCCTTCCAGTCGAGCAGGATTTCCACCTTCTGCAGCGAATCCGGCGCGGGCTGCGCGAAAGCAGGCGGCGTGGACAGCAGAGCCAGGGCGGAGGCGAGCACCAGGCGACGGCTCGGAAGCATGGACTTTATCCTGAAATGACGGGCGTACGAACGATGATGCCGAAACATGTCATAATGGCGTCGGGTTAGGGGAGCGATTTCGCGGCCGCTGCAATTTGCGCGGGTAATCGAGCTTGCCGTTCGGCCGGGCGGGAAGCGCTCGCGGACTTGTCGAACGAAGTTTGCCTCGCCATACCAGAGGGCATGAAATCCGCTTTCTCCGCCCTGCTGGTCTTTCTCCTTGCGGCGTTGGCCACGCCCGCATCGGCGCAATCCTATGAAGAGCAGATGCGACAGGCGGCGGGCGCTTACGAGCGCAAGGACATGACAACCGCCGTTCGCATCTGGAAGGTCTGGGCCGCCAAGGGTGAAGCCGAGGCGCAGACGCTGCTGGGCGCCATGTACTGGAGCGGCGACGGCGTGCCACGCAATCTCAACGAGGCGGCGCGCCTCTATCTCGCGGCCGCCCGGCAGGGATATGCACGGGCCCAGAACAATATCGGCTTCATGCTGGGCTTCGGCGAGGGTATCCCCCCGCGCGACGATATCGAGGCCTACAAGTGGATCAAGCTGTCGATCGACCGTTACACGGCTAAGAACCAGGACCGTCTGGATCAGGCCCGGAAGGACCTCGCGACGCTGGCGGCGCGCATGAACCCTGCGCAAATCGCCGAGGCGGAAAGGCGAGTGAGGGCGTGGAAGCCCGCCCCCAAGTGAGGTAAGGTCCCCGGGCCACGCGGAGGTCACGAGCGATGCCCCGACGTAGGCCCTACAAGAAGGACCTGATGACTCGACCCTCGGTCGCCGCGGCTTTTGCCGCTTCATTGCTGTTCGGCGGGATGTCCCAGGGCATCGCCGGCGATCGGCCATGGGGCGAGGGCCGCGCGGCCGAACTGCGGCTTCTCGGCCAGGAACTGCCGCCGCTCCACGACCAGCCGTCCGTCCTCGCGGGCCTGCGGGATCACCTGAACTTCGTGGAGATCGCCTCGATCGACGGGCTGCTCGAACGCAGCATGGCGATCGAGATCACGCTCCCCCAGCCGCTCATCGCCATTGCCGACAATCTTTCGCCGCCGGTCTCGAACGGACCCGTGCCGGAGGCGGTCCAGGCGCAGGGACGTACGGTCGCCGACAGGCTGCTGGGCGACGGGCTCGATGACGAGCGGGTTCAGGCCTACCTGCCGTTCGAGCGCCGGATCGGCGTTTCCGGCACGATCGCCGGCGGATCGCTGGCGGCGTCGGCCGTGGCGGCGGGCGTTCCCGCACCGGCCATGCTCGAGGCCCTGCAGGCGCTCGAGACCTCGATCGACCTGGCGAAGGAAATGCGCGATGGCGACCGATTCTATGTCCGCTACGAGCGGACCTTCACGCAGGGTGGCGCGCCGCTCGATGTCGGTCGCGTGCTCTGGATGGAACTGCGGACGCCTCGCGGGGTGATGGCGATCCATCGCTTCCGCACGCGCGACAACAACGAACGCTTCTGGATGGCGAGCGGCCAGTCCGCGACCCTGCCATCGTTGCGCCTCCCCCTCGATACCGTGTCGATCTCCTCGGGCTTCGGCCTGCGTGCCGATCCGTTCGACCAGCCGCCGCCGCTTTACGCCGGCAAGCCGCAGGGCGCCGGCGGTCCGCTGCGCGACCGGCCCGCTCTACCGCCCGGACTGCCGACCGGCGGTGCGCTCGACATGCCGCGTGCCGCCGCGGGCTTCGCGCCCGCTGCGCCCATGCCCGGCCTGTCTTCCTATGGCGGCTCATCCTATGGCGGATCACGCGGACCGCAGGCTCACGCGATCGCCCCGCGCCCGTCGCGCTCGCTCTTCATGCATGAGGGCGTCGATCTGGTCGCGTCCTCCGGCACGCCGGTTCGTGCCGCCGCCGACGGGCTCGTCGTCGGTGCGGCCCCGAACGGGCGCTACGGCAACTGGGTCCGCATCGAGCATGGCGGCAAGCTGGCCACCGTCTATGGACACATGCTCGGCTTCGCATCCGGCCTTCAGCCGGGCATGACGGTATCGCGCGGCGACGTGATCGGCTTCGTCGGCAGCACCGGCCGCTCGACCGGCGCCCATCTCCACTTCGAGCTTCAGGTCGACGGCAAGCCTGTCAATCCGATCACCCATCCGGAGCTGAAGCGCGCCCAGTTGCGCGGGCCGGAGTTCGAGCGTTTCCGCAAGCAGGTCGCCGCCAGCCTGGCGGAACGCGATCTCGACGCGAAGGCCGCCGCCTCAGTCGTTGAGTGACCTGCGCGCCTCGAGCGCGAAGGCCTCCTCCGGCGAAAGAACGAGCCGGTGGCGGCCGATCAGGGCAAACCAGACGATTCCCGCGGCAAACCAGGCGACAACGCCCAGCACGCCCGAGACGAACACCGGATCGAGCAGCTGATAGACCAGCGTGACGGACGCGATCACGATCGTGACGACTGCACCCGCCCGTCCCAACGGCGAGCGATAGGGGCGCGCCAGGGCCGGCAGCCGTGCCCGCAACACCAGGAAGCTGATCGCCTGCAGCAGGTAGGAGAGCATCGCGCCTGCGACCGCCATGTTGAGCAGCATGCCCTGGATCACCGCGCTGCCCTTTTCTGCGCCCATGCCGAACCAAAGGGCGAACAGGAGGCAGAGCGCGACGGCAGAGCCGGCGATCAGCGCGATGTAAGGCGTCTTGTGGCGCGGATGGGTGATCGACAGGAAACGCGGGAAGTAGCCGGCCCGCGACAGCGAATAGATCTGGCGGCCCTTGGCGAAGAGAATGGTGTGGAAGCTCGCGATCAGGCCGACGCAGGCGACGAGCGCGAGAAGCTTGGCGAGCCCGCCGCCGAATGTCGCGCGGAAGCCGTCGAGCAGCGGCTCGCCCGAGCTGCCGAGTTGGAAGCTTCCGGGCGCGACCGAGGCGTTGAGCCAGACGACGAGGCCCGCGGAAACGAACAGCGTCAGCAGTCCGGCGACGATGCCGCGCGGGATGTCGCGCGATGGCTCCCGTGCTTCCTCGGCGGCGAGCGGGAGCTGTTCGATGGCGAGGAACAGCCAGACGGCGAAGGGAAGAGCCGCGAGCGCGCCGTGCAGGCCGAAGGGGAGAAGCGGGCCACCGCCCTGAGGCAGTTCGACCGGCGTGCCGTCGGGGCCGGCGCCGATGTTGAGTGCATGCCGGCTGAAATCGGCTACGGGAAACGCGGAGATCCAGAACACGGCCAGGCACGCCAGCGATGCCAGGGTGATGACGACGGTCACCCTGAACGAGAGTTCGACGCCGAGGATGTTGAGCCCCACGAACACGGCGTAAGCCGCGATCCAATAGGCCGGCAGCCAGGCGGGCGGCGTCTCGAATACGGCCGCGAGATAGGTGGCGAGGAAGGAGACGATGACGGCGGGTGTCAGGACGTATTCGACGTTCTCGCAGAGGCCGGTGACGAAGCCGCCCCACGGTCCCATCGAGGCCCGCGCGAAGGAATAGGCGCCGCCGGTATGGGGAAGGGCCGCCGCCATCTCGGCGATGCAGAAGACGAGGCCGAGATACATGACCGCAATAATACAGGCGGCCAGCGCGTAGCCACCCCAGCCGCCCGCCAGCAGGCCGAGGTTCCAGCCGGAGTAGTGGCCCGAGATGACGGCCCCGACGCCCAGGGCCCACAGCGAGAAAACGCCGGCATAGCGGCGCAACCCGCGGCGGGCGAAATAGTCGGAAGTCACGGACTGGTAAGGTGTCCCCGGGAGGTTCATCCCGCGATACTAGCCGCACGCGGCGCGACACGACGAGGTGGAAGAGTTGAGCCGGTCCTGGCTGTGTCGGCCCGTCCCGTCACGCGCTGCCACCGCGTAGCCGGATACCCGGTTTCCGACGCTTTGGGTCGCCGACCGTTGTCGAGCTTCGCTCAGTCCCAGGCGGCGTCGACGATCTGTCCTGCCTCGGAGAGAACGAGGGTGAGGCGGTTGGGTTCGTACTCGTAGCTGGGGATGCCGTCGGTGGGACGGATGATGCGCAGCGGGTAGGGAAGATCCTCCTCGCGCACGAGGTTGCCGGCGGCCTGGCCGGCGGGCGCGGCGGCGCCCTTGGCCTGGAAGTACTTGCCGAGGCACTTGGCGCAGTCTTCCTTCGGGGGCGCGACCTCGG
>LNFM01010146.1_pt1 | contig 13400 bp, 14 predicted proteins | sample 596031 | NCBI WGS metagenome assembly LNFM01 (sample SAMN04254537, study PRJNA301005) | activated carbon metagenome | isolation source: dual media filters at the Ann Arbor, Michigan drinking water treatment plant | place: USA: Ann Arbor
ACGACCTCGCGTTGACCGAGGCTGAGCGCCCCCTTGTCGAGCAGGCCGCCGGCAAACATCTTTTCGAACACCCGCGGGTTTCGCGCCAGGGTGCGGAACAGCACCAGAGGCTCGACGCCCTTCGGCATGATGCGCGCGAGTTCGGCGGCGATTCGGGATGGGTAAGGAGCTTCGGCAGGGGCGATGCGGGGCATGGTCGGTCTCCGGTTGTTGCGCTACAATTTATGTAGTTTCTTGGATTGTACGTCGCTACACAAAATGTAGTAACGGAGTGTAATATATGGTGAAGCGAGTCCGCGGCTCCCGGACGGGCCGGCCGATCATGGTGCTGCTCGATCTGCTGGGCAGGCGGTGGGTGCTGCGCATCGTCTGGGAACTGCGCGAGGAGCCCAAGCGCTTCCGCGAGCTACAAGACCTGATCGGTGCCAGCCCCACCATCGTCAACGGCCGGCTTGCCGAGCTGCGCGAGGCAAAGCTGGTCGAACTCGACGCCCGCTCGGGCTATCGCCTGACGGTGCTAGGCAAGGAGCTGCTGCGGCTCTTCCTGCCGCTGCACGCTTGGTCGGAGAAATGGGTGAAGGCTATTTGAGGAACGGATTGTCGGCACCGCGGCCCCTGCGGCGCGGCGCGAACTGCTCGGCGAGGTAGTCGAGGATCTCGGCGCGCTCCGCCGGCTTGGGCGGCGGCATGCGGTGTTTCTCGATCATCAGGTCGATGCTCGAATCCCAAAGATCGCGCGTCAGCCCCTGCGCCTTGATCAGCGCCACGCCATGGCAGGCGGTGCAGGCATAGAACGTCGTGTCGCGTCCCTTGCCGGTGGGCAAGTCGTCGACCGTGTCGTTGTGCGGCGGCGGTTTGCCCTTGTCGGGATCGACCGCGGCCACTGGCGCCGGCTTCGCCGGTGGCACCCAGGCCGACTGCGGGCCACGGAGCGCGCCGGCCCGGTCCATCACCACCAGGAGGAACACCGCCGTCAGGGAAATGACGACGACGTGCGTGATGTTGAGCTGGGTCAAGTGGCGACGAGGACCCGGATGCGATTGATCGGGTTGGCGCCATAGCCCTGCGGGTTCCAGTTGCCGGCGACGAAAGGCTGGGTGACGCCCTTGCTGTCGGTGGCCTTGGCCCACACCTCGTAGTAGCCGGCGGCGGGAAGATCGATCGCCGCCGTGAAGCGCTGCCAGGCGTACTTGTTGGGCGGCGCGTCGACCTTGGCCGGCTTCCAGGTGACGCCATAGTCGGTCGAGATATCGACGGTCTTGATATCGGTTTCGCCGGCCCAGGCCTGGCCGCGCAGGTCGAGCTTCTTCGTGCCGGCGGCAAGGCGCGTGCCGTCGGCCGGGAAGGTGATGACCGAGCGCACCGGCATCGCCTCCAGGATCACGGTATCCTTCTCGTCGCCCTTGCTGCCGGGAACGATCGGGGTCTTGGCGACGCGGTAGGAGAATCCGCCCATGCCCGGACCGTCGTGTTCCTTGTCGCGGATCCAGATGCGGTTCAGCCATTTGGTCGAGAGCGAACCGGCCCAGCCGGGCACCACGAGGCGTACGGGCGCGCCATGGATCAGCGGCATGTCCTTGCCGTTCAGCTTGAAGGCGATGATCGTGTGCTCTTCCATCGCCTTGGCGATCGGCATGCCGCGCGAGATCGTGGGCTTGTTGGTCTCGCCGGCCAGCGTCGGATCGGCGCCATAATGGCCAGTGTAGATCGCCGAGGATTTGAGTCCGGCCGCTTTCAGCACATCGGCCAGCCGCACACCGGTCCATTGCGGGCAGCCGGCGCCGCCGTTGGTCCACTGGTTGCCGCGTGCCTCGGGCGAGAAGAACGAGCGGCCGTTGCCGCCACATTCCAGCATGAGCTGGTAGGTGACGTTGGGAAAGCGGCTCATCAGATCGCCGACGGTGAGTTCAAGAGGCGTGTTGACCTCGCCGTCGATCTTGATCTTCCATGCCTTCGGATCGCCCGTGACGTCAGGCACCTGGCCGTTGTTGCGCACGAACAGCTTGTCGGTGGGTGTGACTGAATCGTCCATCAACTCGGCCTGGGTCTCGGCGACCAGCGGCCTGTCGCCCAGTACCGCGAGCTTGGCCTTACCCTCCATGTCGAGAAGTTTCGGACCCTTCGGGGCGGCAGCGGGCGCCGTTCCCTGGGCCAGGGCCGCCCCGGCGGGCGGCAATGAAGCACCGACAGCGGCCATTCCGACCCCCTTCAGCACGTTACGCCGTGAAGCTTTGATGGTTCCGGATTTCGGCATTTTTTCCTCCCGAGTTGAGGATTCTTAGCTCAAACTTTCCGTCTCGTCAGCCAGCCGGAAAAGATAAGTGCACAGGCCGCGACCACCACGATGACGGTGGCGAGCACGTTGATTTGCGGGTCGACACCCAGCCGTACGCTGGAATAGACGCGCATCGGCAGGGTCTGCGACTGTGCGCCGGCCACGAACTGCGTCATGATCAAATCGTCCAACGACAATGTGAACGCCAGCAGCCAGCCCGAGGCGACGGCCGGCGCGATCAGCGGCAGGGTGACCGTCAGGAAGGTGACCCAGGGCGTGGCGCCGAGATCCATCGCCGCCTCCTCGAGCGAACGGTCGAAATCGGCCAGCCGCGCCTGGACGACGATGGCGACGAAGGCGATCGAGAATGTGGCGTGGGCGATGGCGATGGTGAGGAAGCCGCGCTCCGGTCCGCCGAACAGGCGGTCGGCGCCGACGAACAGCAGCAGCATGGAAATGCCCATCACCACCTCGGGCATTACCATGGGCGCGATCACCATCCCGCCGAACAGGCTCCGGCCCGGGAACGGCGGCGCGCGCGCGAGCACATAGCCTGCAGCGAGACCGATGAGCGCCGCCGCCGTAGCACTCACGAAGGCGATCCGGATCGACAACCAGGCGGCCTGCAGCATCGCCTCGTTGGCGAAGAGCGCGCTCCACCATTTGGTCGAGAAGCCGCCCCACACCGTCACCAGGCGCGATTCATTGAAGGAATAGATCATCACCAGCGCGAGCGGCAGGTAGAGGAAGGCGTAGCCGAAGCCGAGGACCGTGAAGGCAAAGCGCGCGCGCCCCATCATGGCAGGCCCGTCATCGGCGGCGCTCCAGGCTGCGCGCCTGGTGGCGCTGGAACAGCATGATCGGGCCCACCAGCAGCACCAGCAGGGAGATCGCCACCGCCGAGGCGAGCGGCCAGTCGGCGTTGGTGAAGAACTCGTCCCACAGCACCTTGCCGATCATCAGCGTCCGGGTGCCTCCCAGCAGGTCGGGGATTACAAACTCGCCGACCGCGGGGATGAACACCAGCAGGCAGCCGGCGACGATGCCGGGCAGCGACAGCGGCAGGGTGATGGTGAGGAAGGCTTTCAGCGGCGTGGCGCCGAGATCGGCTGCGGCTTCGAGCAGGCCGGTGTCGAGCTTCTCCAAGGTGGCGTAGAGCGGCAACACCATGAAGGGCAGGTAGGCGTAGACGATGCCGAGATGGACCGCCCATTCGGTGCCCAGGATGGTGCCGGGATCGGTGACGATCCCGCTCCAGCGCAGGAACTGATTGAGGAGGCCGGTTTCGTCCAGCAGGCCCATCCAGGCGTAGACCCGGATCAGGAACGAGGTCCAGAAGGGCAGTACCACCAGCATCAACAGCAGCGGCCGGCGTGCAGGCGCTGAACGCGCGATGGCATAGGCCATGGGATAGCCCAGCAGGAGGGCGGCCAGCGTCGAAGTGGCGGCGATGCGCAGCGAGGTGAGCCACGCCGCGAGATAGAGATCGTCGGTGAACAGCAGCTTGAAGTTCTTGAGGCTTCCGCCGAGTTCGACCGGCGGCACCGAGTCGGGCGAATTGGTGCCGAGTGCGATTGCCAGCACCAATGCAAACGGCAGCAGGAAGAAGACCCCAAGCCAAAGGAAGGGAAGGGCGACGACGGCCTTCATGGGGCAAGGACATGCTCGGCGTCGTCCGTCCAGCCGAGCCAAACAAATTGGCCACGCTGATGGGCGGCGTCCGGCAAGGCGGACACGATCATGACGGTGCTGCCCGTGGCGACGCGCAGCAGGGAGCGATCGCCTTCGTAGGCGATGTCGATGATCTTGCCCTGAACGGTTCGCGACGTGGCGGGCCGCAGCGACGAGAGGGTGACTTTCTCGGGCCGCAAGACGGTCCAGAGTCCGTCTCTTTCGAAGATGTTGGCGATGCCGATGAAGTCGGCGACGAAGCGCGAGACCGGCCGTTCGTAGACTTCGTGCGGCGTGCCGACCTGGACGACACGGCCGGTGTGCATGACGGCCAGCCTGGAGGCCATCGACATCGCCTCTTCCTGGTCGTGCGTCACCATCACGAAGGTGAGGCCGAGCTGTTCCTGCAGACGCACCAGCTCGAAGCGCGTGCCTTCGCGCAGCTTGCGGTCGAGCGCGGCCAGCGGCTCGTCGAGCAGCAGCAGTTTCGGCCGCTTGACGAGGGCCCGCGCCAGCGCCACGCGCTGGCGCTGGCCGCCCGAGAGCTGCGCCGGCCGGCGCATAAATAAATCGGAAAGCTTGACCTGCTCCAAGGCCTCGGCGACCCGGGTCGCGGCCTCGGCCTTGGCGACGCCCTCGCGGCGGAGGCCATAGCCCACGTTCTCCGCCACGTTCATGTGCGGAAAGAGCGCATAGGACTGGAACATCATGTTGATCGGCCGCAAATGAGGCGGCACGCCGGTCATGTCGTGACCGTCGATCAGCAGGCGGCCTGCATCGGGAGTCTCGAAGCCGGCCAGCAGCCGCAGCAGCGTGGTCTTGCCGCAACCCGAACCGCCCAGTAGCGCGAACAACTCGCCGCGCGCGACTTCCAGATCGATCCTGTCGACAGCCGTGACGGCGCCGAAGCGCTTGGTCAGGCCTTCTATCCGAATGATGGGAGCGCTCACCGGCCCGTCTTCACAGTGGTCCACACCCGCGTGCGCTCGCGCGTCTGATCGGGCGTGCCGGCGGTGATGGTATAGAACTTGGCACGCACATCTTGCGGCGGGTAGATCAGCGGATTGCTGGAAATGTCCTTGGGCAGCAGCGCGAGTGCCGCTTTGTTGCCGTTGGCATAGCCTGTGAGCTCGCTCGAGGCGGCGGCGACCTTGGGTTCGAGCAGGAAGTCGAGGAAGCGGAGCGCATTGGCCGGGTTCGGCGCGTCCTTCGGGATGGCCGCGACGTCGATCCAGAGCAGCGATCCTTCACGCGGGATGGCGTAGGCGATGTCGCGCTTGTCCTTGGCCTTGGCGGCACGGTCGCGGGCCTGGAAGATGTCGCCGGAGAAGCCGAAGGCCAGGCAGATGTTTCCGCCCGCCAGCGCATTGATGTACTCCGACGAATGGAACTTGCGGACGAAGGGCCGTATCGCCATCACGACGTCGGCGGCCTTGGCGAGATCCTCGGCCTTCTTTGAGTCGGGATCGAGGCCGAGATACTTTAGCGCCGCCGGCAGCACGTCGGTCGCGCTGTCGAGCATCATGACGCCGCAATCCCTGAACTTCGACACCACCGTGGGATCGAAGATCATTTTCAGCGAATCGACCGGCGCGTCGGGCATGCGCTTCTTGATCTCGGCCACGTTATAGCCGATGCCCGTCGTGCCCCACATCCACGGGATGCCGTGGATATTGCCAGGATCGTACTTTGCCAGTGCCGCCATGATCTCGGGATCGAGATTGCTCCAGTTCTTGAGCTTCGTCCTGTCGAGCGGCAGGTAGAGGTTGGCCGCGAGCTGGCGCACGAAGAACGGCGAGGCCGTGGGTACCACGACGTCGTAGCCCGATCTGCCGGTCCTGAGCTTGGCGTCGAGGATCTCGTTGGAATCGTAGGTCGTGTAGTTGACTCTGGTGCCGGTGTCCTTCTCGAAGACCTTGAGCCGGTCCTCGGCGATGTAATCGGACCAGTTGTAGACATTGACGCTACCGCCTTGAGCCCATGCGAGATTGGGGGCGGGGGTGGCGGCAAGGGCGAGCAGGGCGGCGAGAACAGGCAGACGCATCGGAAACTCCGCAGGATCAGACGCCAAGATACCTGTGCTGCAATTCCTTGTCCTCGGCCAGGTCCGTGGATGAACCGGTCCAGACGACACGGCCCTTCTCGACGATATGATGCCGGTCGGCGAGGCCGATCAGGGCGCCCACGTTCTTGTCGATCACCAGGATCGCCTGGCCCTCGTGCTTCAGCCGGCCTAGGCAGGACCAGATCTCGTGGCGGATCAGCGGCGCCAGCCCCTCGGTCGCCTCGTCGAGGATCAGGAGCTTGGGATTGGTCATGAGCGCGCGGCCGACCGCCAGCATCTGCTGCTCGCCGCCGGAGAGCTGGTTTCCCATGTTGCGCTGGCGCTCGGCCAGGCGCGGGAAGAACTCGAAGGCGCGCTCGATCGTCCACGGACTGGACCGGCCGTCGCGGTTGGCGGCAGCAGCCACCAGGTTTTCCCGCACTGAGAGGTTGGGGAAGATCTGCCGCCCCTCCGGCACCAGGCCGAGGCCGAGGCGGGCGATGCGGAACGAGGCCATCTGGTCGACGCGCCGGCCGTCGAATTCCACGGTGCCGCGCCGCGTCCCGAGCAGGCCCATGATCGCGTGCACGGTCGTGGTCTTGCCCATGCCGTTGCGGCCCATCAGGGTCACGACTTCGCCGGCATCGACGCTGAGCTCCATGCCGAACAGCGCCTGGCTGGCGCCATAGAAAGCTTCGAGGTCGCGGACTCGCAGCATCAGACGGGCTCCGCCGTCTCGTCGCCGAGATAGGCCTGGCGGACCTCGGCATTGGCGCGTATCTCCGCCGGCGTGCCACTGGCGATGGCGCGGCCGTAGACCAGCACGGTGATGCGATCGGCGAGCTGGAACACCGCATCCATGTCGTGTTCGATCAGCAGCAGGGCGCGCTTGCCCTTGAGCGCCCGCAGGAAGCCGATCATGCGCTGGGATTCCTCCACGCCCATGCCGGCCGTCGGCTCGTCGAGCAACAGCAACTTCGGATCGCCCGCCAGCGCCATGGCGATTTCGAGCTGGCGCTGTTCGCCGTGACTCAAGGCGGCGGCCAGCGCGTCGGCGCGACCCCCCAGGCCCACGGCCTCGAGGCCCTGTCGCGCCGGGGCACGCAGGGTCTCGTCGCGGCGGACGTCGGCCAGGAGGCGGAAGGAGTGGCCGGCATGGGCCTGGACGGCCAGCGCCACGTTCTCGAGCGCCGTGAATTCGCGCAGCACCGAGGTGATCTGGAACGAGCGCGCCAAGCCCAGCCGCACGCGCGCGTGCGTGGGCAGGCGCGTCACGTCGCGGCCGGCGAAATGGATGGTGCCGGCATCGGGCGTCAGGTTTCCCGTGAGCTGGCTTACCAGCGTGGTCTTGCCGGCGCCGTTGGGGCCGATCAGAGCGTGGATCTCGCCCGGCCGGACGTCGATCGAGACGGCATCGGTGGCCACCAGACCGCCGAAGCGCTTCACCAGGCGGTCGGTGCGCAGCAGCGGCTCAATCACGGCGACGCCCCTCCGCACTTCCGAGAAGCGAATTGATGCCGCCTTTGGCGTAGAGCGCGATCAGCACCAGCAGCGGGCCGAAGACGATCTGCCAGTATTCCCCCCAGCCTTTGCGCAGGAGATCCAGAAGGGGCGGCAGCGACTCCTCCAGGACGAAAAAGGCGATGGTGCCGTAGAGCGGGCCGAACAACGTCCCCATGCCGCCCAGCACGACGATGACGATGAGATCGCCCGACTTTACCCACGACATCATCGCGGGCGAGACATAGGCGCCTTCGTTGGCGAGCAGGATGCCGGCGAGGCCACCGAAGGCGCCGGAGAGCGTGAAGGCCGCGAGCCGGTAGCGGAACACCGGAAAGCCGAGCGCCGTCATGCGAAGATCGTTCGACTTGGCGCCACGGATGACGAAGCCGAAACGCGAGTTGGCAAAGCGGCTGCAGAACCACAGCGTGCCGAGAAGGAGCACGAAGCAGAGCCAGTAGAACGACGCCTTGTCGCGCAGATCGAGCAGGCCCGGGAAGCGGCTGCGGCTGATGTTGAGCCCGTCGTCGCCACCATAGGCTTCCAGGCCCGCGCTGACGTAGTAGATGAGCTGGGCGAAGGCGAGCGTGATCATGATGAAGTAGACGCCGCGCGTGCGCAGCGACAGCGCGCCGACCAGTGCCGCCCAGAGCACCGAGGCGGCGATGGCGACCGGCCATTGCAGCCACCCGCTCTGCAGCCCGTTGGCCGACAGGATGCCGACCGCATAGCCGCCGATGCCGAAGAAGACGGCGTGACCGAAGCTCACCAGACCGCCGTAGCCCAGGATCATGTTGAGGCTGACGGCGGCGATCGACCAGATGACGATGCGCGTGCCGATCGACAGAAGATAGCGCTGGTCGAAGGCCTGGGTGAGCAGCGGCAGCACCGCCAGGGCCAGCAGCAGAACGGCCGTGGCAAGGCCGCGCGGCGTGCGCAGGGCGGCGATCATGCCAGGCGCCTCATGTCCGCCTTCATGTCCTTTGCCCGAACAGGCCGGTCGGCCGCCACACCAGCACGCCCGCCATCACGACATAGACCAAAACCTGCGAGATCGCGGGCGCGGCGCTCGAGGCGGCAGCGTTGCTCATGAAGGTCTTGAGAAAGTCGGGCAGAAAGGCGCGGCCGACGATGTCGATCTGGCCGACGACCATGGCGGCGATGAACGCGCCCTTGATCGAGCCGATGCCGCCGATGACGATGATGACGAAGGCGAGGATGAGGATGTCGTCGCCCATGCCGATCTTCACCGAGCCGATCGGCGCCGCCATCAGCCCGGCGAGGCCCGCGAAGACAGCACCCAGACCGAACACCAGGCTGAAAAGCAGTTCGATGTTGACGCCCAGCGCCGCGATCATGCGCCGGTTCGAGGCGCCAGCGCGGATCAGCATGCCGAGCCGGGTGCGTGCCACCAGCCAGGCGAGCAGGAGCGCCACCAGTGCGGCGACCGCAATGATGGCGAAGCGGTAGGCGGGGTAGGGCACGCCCGGCAGGATCTCGATGGTACGGGCGAGGAACTTCGGCACGGCGATGCTCTTGCCGGCCGGTCCCCAGACCGCGCGGACCAGTTCGTTGAAGAACAGGATCAGGCCGAAGGTCGCCAGCACCTGGTCGAGATGGTCGCGGGCGTAGAGCCGCCGCATGACGACGGCCTCGACCAGCACGCCCAGGACAAAGGTGGCAGGCAGGGCCAGCAGGGCGCCCAGGACGAAGGAATCCGTGAGCCCGATCAGCGTCCAGGCGATGTAGGCGCCCATCATGTAGAGGGAACCGTGCGCCAGGTTGACCAGATCCATGATGCCGAAGGTAAGCGTCAGCCCGGCGGCAAGCAGGAACATCAGCAGGCCCAGCTGCACGCCGTTCAGAACCTGAAGCAGCAAGTAGTCCATCGCGACCTGCCTCAAACGAAACGGGAGCGCGTTGCCGCGCTCCCGTCCATGGATGGGCTCATGGGCCTCACTTCATCGGGCACTTTTCATAGTATGGATCCTTGGCGTCCTTCACCGCGGTGGCGATGGTCTTCACCGTCATCATGCCGGCCGGGTCCTTCACCGTCTCCTGGATGTAGAAGTTCTGGATCGGAAACTGGTTGGTGTTGTACTTGAAGTCGCCGCGCAGCGACTTGAAGTTGGCCTTCTTCAGTTCGGCGCGCACCTTGTTCTTGTCCGAGAGATCGCCCTTCAGCGCATCGGCGGCCGAGGCCATCAGCATGATGGCGTCGTAGCTCTGGGCGCCGTAGTAGGACGGGTAGGTGTTGTGCTTCTTCTTGAAGTCGGCGACGTAGCGCTTGTTCTGCTCGTTCGGCAGATCGTTCACCCATTCCTGGGCGCCCAAGGTCCCGAGCGCCAGGTCGCCCTGCTGCGGCAGCGTGATCGCGTCGATCGAGAACACCTGGTAGAGCGGCACGGTCTTGTTGAGCCCGGCCTGCGTCCATTGCTTGACGAACTGCACGCCGTGCGCGCCGGGATAGAAGATGAAGATGCCGTCGGGCTTGGCGGCGCCGATCTTGGCGATCTCGGCGGAGAAGTCGAGCTGGTCGGGCCACTTGGTCAGATCCTCGCCCTTGATCTCGCCCTTGAAGGTGCGCCTGACGCCGGCGAGCATGTCCTTGCCCGCCGCATAGTTGCCGGCCATCAGGTAGAGGCTCTTCACGCCCTTGGTGTTGAGATACTCGCCCATCGCCATCGGCGTCTGGTCGTTCTGCCACGAGGTAGAGAAGAAGTTCTTGTTGCACAGCTCGCCCGCGATCTGCGACGGGCCGGCGTTGGCCGAGATCAGGATCGTGTCGCCCTCGTCGGTGACGGTCTTGAGCGAGGCCAGCAGCACGTTCGACCAGATGTAGCCGGCGACGAAGTTCACCTTGTCCTGGAGGACAAGCTTCTCCGACTTCTGCTTGCCGACGTCGGGCTTGAAGGTGTCGTCTTCGTAGATGATCTCGAACGGCCTGCCACCCATCTTGCCGCCGAGATGTTCCTTGGCGAGCTCGACCGAGCGGCGCATGTCCTCGCCGATGGCGGCCTGCGGCCCGGAGAAGGTGCTGACGAAGCCGACTTTTATCGGGCTCTGCGCCATTGCCGGCAGACTGCCGAGTCCCATAGTGGCCATTGCCGCGATTGTTGCGGGTCCAAACAATTTGCTTTTCATGGGCCGAAAACTCCCTGTTTCCCTTGCCGCTATAGAAGCCGAAAAACCGGCCTGCAACAACGCCATATTGGCTAGGCGCGCAGCTTGAATCGCTGGATCTTGCCGGTCGCGGTCTTGGGCAGCTCGGGCACATACTCGACCCAGCGCGGATATTTATAGGGCGCCAGGGTCTTCTTGCAGTGCGCCATCAGCTCTTCGGTCAAGGCAGCGCCGCCGGAACCTGCCTGCTTCAGGACGATAATCGCCTTGGGCTTGATCAGCGCGGCCTCGTCGGCATGGCCCACGACGGCGGCTTCCAGCACGGCGGGATGACCGACCAGGCAGTTCTCGATCTCGACGGGCGAGCACCAGATGCCACCTACCTTCAGCATGTCATCGCTGCGGCCTTCGTAGATGAAGTAGCCGTCCGGATCCTCGCGATAGGTGTCGCCGGTGTCGAGCCAGCCGTTCACCATCGTCTCGGCCGTCTTCTCCGGCTTGTTCCAATAGGAGGTGGCTGCCGACTCGGCCCTGATCCAGAGGCGACCGCTCTGGCCCTTGGCCACGGCATCGCCGTTCTCATCGAGGATGCGACAGTCGTAGCCCGGCACCGGCCGGCCGCTGGTGCCCGGCCGGAAGTCGCCCAGCCGGTTGCCGATGAAGATGTGCAGGGCCTCGGTCGAGCCGATGCCGTCCAGGATCACCGTGCCGGTCTTTTCTTTCCAGCGCCGGAACATGTCGGCGGGCAGTGCTTCGCCGGCCGAGACGCAGGCCCGGAGCGAGGAGAGGTCGCGCGGCTTGGCGTCCAGGGCGGCGAGCTGCGCAGCATAGAGCGTCGGCACGCCGTAATAGAGCGAGGGCTTGAAGCGCTCGATATTGTCGAAGGTCGTGTCCGGCGTCGGCCGGCGGTCGTCGAGTACGGCGGTGCTGCCGGTCCACAGCGGGAAGGTCATGCCGTTGCCGAGCCCGTAAGCGAAGAACAGCTTGGCCGCCGAGTAGCTCACGTCGTTTTCCGTGACGCCGAGCACACGCACGCCATAGAGCTCGCTGGTCACCACCATGTCGCGCTGGGCATGGACGGCGCCCTTGGGCCGGCCGGTCGAGCCCGAGGAATAGAGCCAGAAGCAGTCGTCGGTGGCTGCGGCCAGGCGCGGCTCGAGTTCGTCGGATGCCGCCGCCATCTTCGCCAGGAACGCATCGACCGTGAGCGCATCGGCGGGCGCCGGCTTCAGCGCCGGCTCGATCTCGCCCGCGAACTCGGCGGAGTAGACGACGAGTTGGCAGCCCGAATCCTCGATCATGTAGGCATAATCGGGCGCCCGCAGCAGCGTGTTGGGCGGCACCGGTACGATGCCGGCCTTGATGGCGCCCCAGAACAGATAGAAGAACGCCGGGCAATCTTTCACCACCATCAGCAGCCGGTCCTGAGGCTTCAGCCCGAGGCCAAGCAGCGCATTGCCGGTGCGGTTCACCCGCTCCGCCAGCTCGGCGTAGGTGACCGTCTCCAACGCCGTCTGGATCGCCGCCTTGGCGCCGCGGCCCTCGCCGACATGACGGTCGATGAACGGCACGGCGACGTTGAAGTGCGCCGGCAACGAGACCTTGTGGTCGGACGAGAAGGAGATGCCGGAAGGAAGCGCCATGACGGGACCCGGAATGACTTTTCAGCGCTCTCGTGTAGCGCAAGTAGCCGCCCAGGGGCAGCTTGCTCCTACCATGGCGGCGGCTCCCGGGAGGACGGCGGACGCGGCGGGGGCGGGGGTGGCGGCGCGGGGGACGCGCCGCCCGATCTGTGGATATCGGCATAGTGCCGGTTGAGCTGGATCGCGAGCACGATCGCCCGGCCCTGCATCGCCGCCGCGCCGACCATGGCCAGCAGCGCCGCGACATGGCGCACGACCATCAGTTCAGGCGCCGCGCGGGCACCCACGATTTCCACCGCGACCGCGGCGGCCACCGTCACCGCGACCCAGAGCAGCACGAAGCGGGCCCTGCGCGACACCGCTACCATCGGGCGATAGAAGTCGTGCTCGACGCGCATCAGGGCGCCGCGCAGGCCACCGGCGAGGAGGCCCGCCGCCAGGGCGAGCAGGAACGTCCAGCCCGGCTGGCGGGCGAGCACGATCTGGATCAGAGCGAGGCCCAGTGCCGCGCCGAGGCCGAGCGCCGGCGGCGCCAGCAGGCGCCATTGCGAGATATAGCGCCGCTGAACCTCGCGCCAGGCGAGGTAGAGGCTGCCGCAAGCCAGGATGGCCAGCACGATGTGCAGCAGGGTGAGTTTGGCGATCACACCGCCATTCTCTATTTCAATTCCGGGCCACCAGAAAGATGGCCATTGACCGGACGGGCGATGATGGTGGTGGACGGAAGGCCACTCTGCACAAGGCCGTCGCGCACAGGGGTAACGTGATCGGCCGGGCCTTCCAGGATCACGACGCTCTCGCACCGGGTGACCGAAAGCACGATTCCCGCGCCCCCAATAATCCGCGAAACATGAGGAAAACTCCCGGCCTGGGTATGGTTTGGTCCCTCCTTGGTGATCCCAGGGTTTGAAGCAACGCCGCGATAGGCCAATGGTTACTGGCGGCGGGGCGGGCCGGATTGACCCCATTTCACGACTCTTGGGGGTGGGGGCCGGTTTGACGGCGGCCCCGGGAACCGTTACGGGCCCCATACGTAGATAACCGGGGGTACGCGTCGCGTGCCGCCGCACTTAGCTCACGCTCTCTTACTAACCAGGATACAGAAAATGGCTTCAGGCACAGTCAAGTGGTTCAACGCCACCAA
>LNFM01020523.1_pt1 | contig 13399 bp, 10 predicted proteins | sample 596031 | NCBI WGS metagenome assembly LNFM01 (sample SAMN04254537, study PRJNA301005) | activated carbon metagenome | isolation source: dual media filters at the Ann Arbor, Michigan drinking water treatment plant | place: USA: Ann Arbor
GACCGGACTTCAGGATCTCGACCCACTTGGTGTGGGCTTCTTCAGCCGGCATGTCCGACTTCCAGAATTCGACCATCAGGTCCTCGGCCTGCTTTTGCACGTCTGCGGACCAGACCATGTCACCCGATGGCACGATGTTGCCGCCAGCGAGGATCTCGAGGCCCTTCTTCATGCAGTCGTTGGCAGCCGAAAGGTCGATGTCGCCACGGATCGGCAGCGAGCCCTTCTTCAGGTTGAAGGCAACCTGCACTTCGGGGCTGACCAGTTGGGCGGCCAGACGCTTCTGCGCAGCTTCCTTTTCCGGATCATCCAGTTTCGGGAAGTAGAAGGCGTCGCCACCGGTCGAGATGTACTCGTTCAGACCAAGGCCCGGCAGGCAGGTATAGTCGGTGCCGGCGACTTCGCCCGCAACCTGGAATTCACCCTGCGCCCAGTCGCCCATGATCTGGCCGGCAGCTTCGTCGGTGATCACGAGGTTGGTCGCCTGGTTCCAGTCCTGCACGGTCGATTTGGCCGCAAGCTTGCGGGCATCGGCGGCTGCGGCAAAGACCTTGGCGTATTCCGGCCCTGCGGCCACATCCATGTTCTTGTCGACGTTCACGGCCTTCCAGGCGTCAAGCCCGGCAACGGCGATCTGCATCGCGCCAAAGGCGAGGTTCGACTGCCAGGGCTGGTTGCCAAGTGCCAGCGGGATCTTGCCCGCAGCTTCGACTTGCGGTGCCGATGCCACGAATTCATCCCAGTTGGTCGGGACCGGAATGCCGAGGTCTTCGTAGACCTTGTTCGACAGCCACAGCCATTCGGGCGAGTGGATGTTGACGGGCGCGCAGAATATCTTGCCGTCGAGCGTGCAGGCATCCAGCAGCGATGGCGGATAGACGATTTCCTTCCAGTTGTTGGCTTCGGCCACGTCGGTCAGGTCAAGCATCAGGCCGGCTTCGACCAGTTCCTGCGCCTGCTGGCCGTGGTTGAACTGCGTTGCGCCCATCGGATCGCCACCGGTGATACGGCTGATCATGATCGGCCGCGCCGTGCCACCACCGCCAGCGATGGCACCATCAACCCACTTGTCGCCCGACGCGTCGAACGCCTTGGCAAGTTCCGCCACAGCGGCGGCTTCACCGCCCGAAGTCCACCAATGGGTGACTTCAAGTTCGGTCGCGTGTGCCGCCATGGGCAACGCCACCGATGCGCAAAGCGCAACCGTCAATTTCGTCAGTTTCATCCGTTCCTCCCGGTTTCTAAATCGTTATAGGAGATTTCTATATCGTTATAGTTTTGCCAATCAAGGAATCTTTTCGCTTGTCGTCACCTCGCGGCAAAGGTTGAATGGCGGCTGAATCCGTCGCGATTTATCTTGGCTTGAAGGTTGACCGATCCGATGCCGCACTGCCGAAACAGCCGTGAAACCACCGTGACGCCGGGCATTTACGCCGCCCGGGCAACGGCGCGCTTTGCGGTCGCAGCATTGGGCTGTTCCGACGAATCGCTTCGCCGTTCGATGCGTATGGCAAAGGCTGCGACGGTCTGTCATGGGGGCGTGCGATGGCCCTGACCACCGAACCGCACACCCCGCCCAACCCTGATTCGGATGCCGAGCGCCCGACACTGAAGACCATCGCCGCCGCGACCGGTTTGGCCGTGGCCACTGTCAGCCGCGCGCTGAAGGACGCCCCCGATATCGGCGAGGATACCAAGCGACGGGTGCGGGAAACCGCAAACCTGCTGGGCTATCGGCCGAACCGGGCCGGCGTGCGTCTGCGGACGGGCAAGACCAACGTGATCGCGCTGGTGCTGTCGACCGAGACCGATGTGATGAACCACACCTCGCGGCTGATCTATTCGATCGCGAACGCGCTGCGCGGCACGGCCTACCACATGGTCGTGATGCCCTTCTTTCCCGATCAGGACCCGATGGAGCCGATCCGCTACATCGTGGAGACCGAAAGCGCCGACGGTGTGATCCTGAACCAGACCAAGCCCGACGACCCCCGCATCCGCTATATGCGCGAGCGCAATTTCCCGTTCGCCACGCATGGCCGGACTGACATGGGCATCGATCACCCCTACTTCGATTTCGACAATGAGGCCTTTGCCCGCCTTGCCGTGCGCACCTTCGCGGATCGGGGCCGCAAGCGCCTGCTACTTATCGCGCCGCCCCGCTCGCACCTATATGCCCGCCATATGACCTGGGGCTTTTCGGACGAGGCGGCCTTGCTTGGCCTGCCGTTCGAGGTGGCCGAGAAGGTCACCTCCGACAGCGGCGGTGAGGCGGTGGACGAAGCCGTTGCGACGCGCTTTGCCGCGCCGAACCCGCCGGACGGGATTCTCGTCGGCTCAACCACCGCCGCGATGTCCTCCATCGCGGGGGCCGAGCGGACCGGGCGGGTTCTCGGGCAGGACTTCGACGTGGTGGCAAAGGAGGCGATCCCGGTCCTGCGACGCTTTCGCCGCGATACCATCATCATCCGCGAGGACGTCGGCCGTGCCGGCGAATTCCTTGCCCGCGCGCTTGTCGCCGAAATCGAGAAGCGCCCCCCCGAAGCACGGCAGGGGCTGGAACAGCCATCACGGGTCGAATTGGGCGAAGCGCCCGCAAAAAGCCCCGAAACGGAGAAATGACATGAAGACGATGAAGGGCCCGGCCCTGTTTCTGGCGCAGTTCGCAGGCGATGCCGCACCATTCGACAGCTGGAAGTCGATCACCGCCTGGGCCGCCGACTGCGGCTATCGCGGTGTCCAGGTGCCCAGCTGGGACAGCCGCCTGTTCGATCTGGATAAAGCTTCCACCTCAAAGACTTATTGCGATGAGTTGAAAGGCGTTGCGAAGGACGCCGGGGTCGAGATCACCGAACTTTCGACCCATCTGCAGGGCCAGCTTGTGGCCGTTCACCCCGCCTATGACAGCGCCTTCGACGGCTTTGCGGCCCCTGCCGTGCGAGGCAATCCGAAGGCCCGGCAGGAATGGGCGGTTGATCAGGTGAAGAAGGCTCTCACCGCCTCGAAAAACCTTGGCCTTACGGCCCACGCGACATTCTCCGGCGCGCTTGCTTGGCCCTATCTTTACCCCTGGCCGCAGCGCCCGGCTGGTCTGGTCGAGGAAGCCTTCGACGAACTTGCCCGCCGCTGGCTGCCGATCCTGAACCATGCCGAGGACTGCGGCATCGACGTGGCCTATGAAATCCACCCCGGCGAAGACCTGCACGACGGCATCAGCTTTGAGATGTTTCTTGACCGCGTGAAGGGCCACACCCGCGCGAACATGCTGTACGACCCCAGCCATTACGTGCTTCAACACCTTGATTACCTTGATCATATCGACATCTATCACGACCGGATCAAGATGTTTCACGTCAAGGATGCCGAGTTGAACCCGACCGGTCGCCAAGGCGTTTACGGCGGCTTCCAATCCTGGGTGAACCGCGCCGGACGGTTCCGCTCTCCCGGTGACGGGCAGGTCGATTTCGGCGGCATCTTCTCGAAACTCACGCAATACGGTTTCGATGGCTGGGCGGTCGTCGAATGGGAATGTTGCCTGAAACACCCCGAAGATGGCGCACGCGAGGGCGCGGCCTTCGTCGAGGCCCACATCATCCGCGTCACCGAAAAAGCCTTCGACGATTTTGCCGGCGCGGGCACCGACCGTGCTGCCAATCGCCGGATGCTTGGGCTGGACTGAAGCGATGCGGTGGGGCCAGCGCGCACCCACCGGATTTCCCCCGATTGATGCAAGACGAAAAGAGGTCTCCAATGCCCATCACCGCAGCCCATACAGCCCGTCCGCCCCGCCTGCGCCTTGGCATGGTTGGCGGCGGACGCGACGCGTTCATCGGCGCAGTCCACCGTATCGCATCGCGGATTGACGATCAGTATGAACTGGTTGCCGGATGTTTCTCATCCGATCCGGAAAAATCGAAGGCCTCGGGTGCCGATCTCGGCCTCGACCCGGCGCGCTGCTATGAAAGCTTTTCCGACATGGCGATCCGCGAGGTGCGCAAGAAGGATGGCATCGATGTCGTAGCCATCGTCACCCCGAACCATATGCACGCCCCGGTGGCGATGCAGTTCCTCAAGCGGGGCATCCATGTGATCTGCGACAAACCGCTGACCGCCACGCTGCCGGAGGCAAAGAAGCTGGCCAAGGCCGCCGAAGCCTCTGGCGTCGTTTTTGCCCTTACCCACAACTACACCGGATATCCGATGATCCGTCAGGCCAAGGCGATGGTCGACGCCGGTGATCTGGGCGAGCTGCGTGTCGTGCAGGTGGAATACGCGCAGGACTGGCTGGCTGAACCTGTCGAGGCCACCGGTCAGAAACAGGCCGACTGGCGCACAGATCCGGCCCGCTCGGGCGCGGGCGGGTCGACCGGCGACATTGGAACGCATGCCTTCAACCTTGCAACTTTCGTGACCGGCCTCGCCCTTGACGCCCTGTCAGCCGACCTTACCGCCTTCGTGCCCGGCCGCCGCGTCGACGACAACGGCCATGTCATGCTGCGCTTCAAGGGCGGTGCAAAAGGGATGCTGTGGTGCAGCCAGGTTGCCACCGGCAACGAAAACTGCCTGCGCCTGCGCGTCTACGGCACCAAGGGTGGGCTTGAATGGGCGCAGGAAGACCCGAACTACCTGTGGTTTACGCCACTTGGCCAGCCAAAGCGGCTGATCACCCGCGGCGGCGCAGGCGCGGGCCCCGAAGCCGCGCGCATGTCGCGCGTGCCGCCGGGACACCCGGAAGGCTATCTTGAAGGCTTTGCCAATATCTACGCCGAAGCCGCCCGCGCGATCAGCGCGGCCAAGACCGGCACGCCCCTGCCCGACGGCACCGTCTTTCCCGGCCTGAAAGAGGGGCTGGAAGGCGTGGCTTTCGTCGATGCCTGCGTACGCTCATCTGCCCGCAACGCCGCCTGGGTGAGCCTCGCGCTTTGATCAGGCCAGAGATTGCGCCGCTGGCAGTCAGCGGCGCAGGCGGGCACGTTCGCGTTGCAGCCAAAGCGCCGTCAGAAGAAGCGGCGCATTGGCTGCCTCACCCGTCGCCACCAGCGCCATGAGCGCGTCGAACCCGACCAGATGCCCGCGAATATCCTCGGCCTCATCAGCCACCCCGAACACCCCGGCCGCGTCGTCCGGAAGATCGCAGATCGCGACGTAGGAATAGAGATACTCGCTCAGCGCGCCGGGGCTTGGGTAGTACTCCGCCACCTTTTCCAGCGCGCCCAGATGCAGGCCGGCCTCTTCGACAGCCTCGCGTCGTGCACAGTCTTCCGGCGTTTCGCCGGGATCGATCCGACCGGCAATCGCTTCAAGTTGCCACGGCAAGGGATCGCCCCGCCCGAACGGCCCCATGCGCATCTGCTCGATCAGCAATACCCGGTCGCGTACCGGATCGTAGGGCAGCACTGTCACCGCATCGCCAGCCAGAAAGATCTCGCGCGTCAGCGCCCGGCTCATCTCGCCGTCGAAGCGGCGGTAGGTCAGACCCAGCTCTGCCACAGCGAAAAAGCCGGTATGTGGCAGCTTGCGCTCCCGAATGGCCATTTCTCCGGTCCCGATCCGCACCCCGCGCGGCGCGCTGGCTGCGGCCCTAAGGCGGCTCGCGGCAGCCACCTGAAGCGACGGAAGCCGTCGGGCCAGCACTTCGGGCGCGACCACGTCGATCAGCGCCATCACGTCTTCCGCAAGCGCGATATTCTCGGCAGTTGCGGTGAGACCGGTACGCACCGATGCCACCGCCGATCCTGCAACGGTCTTGATCGGGCCATCCTGCCAGTCGGCCCGCGTCGCCACCGCAAAATACCGGAGCCTGGGCAACTCCTCGGGGCTGACCTCCAAAATCAATGCCCCGTCACCGCCCGCCTCGGCCAGCGAAACAACGCTGATCTCCCGCCCAAGCACGACTTGTCTCAGCGCAGCGTCGCAAAGGCCGCCCGCCACCAGAATGGCTGTCATTTTAGGACCAGCGCCTGCTTGCCTTTTCGGCCATGATACCGGCGAGGATGCCGCCGATCAGGAGCGTGCCCAACACATCGGCGGTCATCATCTCGCGCGCCCGCTCAAGCATCAGGTTGAACACGTCAAGAATGGCATCCATCGGTCCGTCGTAACGCATCTTCGTCGACTGCAAGACCATTTCGCGGATCGAGAACAGCAAAAGCGCAAAGAACACCAGCACGACCGAGGTTTTCAGCCCCGATCCCATCGCCTGACGGTAGCCGTGTCCGGTGTCCGGCCCCAGCACGCGCCAGCCGACCACCATGCCAAGCAGCGCCACCAGTTCGCGGAACGGCCCCGCATTGTATCCCGCCCCAAGCACTGGCACATAGACGTTGGCAGCAATCCAACCGACAATCGCAAAAGAGATGGCGGCGACAAGCTTGGCGGCTGTGGGCATTCGTTTCCTACCTTGGCCGGGTGACCGTGATCTGCGTCACATCACAGTTTCCGCCTTGAAACGCTCCCGCGCAAGAGGCGAGGTAGAAATCCCACATCCATCTTTCGGTGAAGGTCTCGTGCCAGCGGCGCAGCGTCAGGCTGTAGCTGTGGCCGAACTCGATGGACCCTTTCACCGTCAAACCGGCCCTTTCAACCTCGGCCCGCAGCACAGAGGGCGCGGGCAACATGCCACCGGGGAAGATATATTTCTGAATGAAATCAACGCCCCTTTGGTAGACATGCCAACGATGGTCGGGAATAGTGATGATCTGCAAGGTCGCGTGGCGGCCCGGTTTCAGGCGCTCGCGCAGGGTGTCGAAATAGACCGGCCAATATTTCTCGCCCACCGCTTCGAACATTTCGATGCTGGCGATGCCGTCATAACTGCCGCGCTCATCGCGATAATCTTGCAACTTGATTTCAACCTTATCGGTCAGTCCGGCCTTGGCGATCCGCTCGACCGCGTAGTCATATTGCGCCTGACTGATCGTCAGACCGGTCACCTTGAGGCCGCGTTCTCGCGCCGCATACTCGGCGAATCCGCCCCAGCCGCAACCGATTTCCAGCACATGATCACCCGGATTGGCCCCCATCAGATCGACCATGCTGGCATATTTCAGGCGCTGCGCCGTCTCGAGGCTTTCCTGACCGGTGACGAAAAGACCCGACGAATAGGTCATCGTCTCGTCCAGCCACAGCCGGTAGAAATCGTTGCCGAGGTCGTAGTGCCGCGCAATGTTCTTCTTGGCCTGCGCCTTGGAATTGGATTGCAGCCAGAAGCGGAACTTCTCGAACGCGCGCACCAGGCTCATGCCGGGGAACCCGTCGCTGACGATGTTGTTCGCCGGGCGTTGCACCAGATCGAGAAAGGCCTGCAGGTCCGGCGTCGTCCACCAGCCGTCAAGATAGCTGTCGCAAAACCCGAGATCGCCCTCGCGGATCAAACGGGCGAAGACATCCGGGTTCACCACATGCAGTTCGGCCACCACGCCCGGTTCAACACCTTCGACCCGGAAACGACGTCCGTCCGGCAAGACAAAGTCCAGCCGCCCCTCGCCAATACCTTTTGCCGCGTCAAAGACCGAGGCAAAATACCTTGGCAGGCCAGCCTGGCCTTTCAGCGTCGTCAGAACTTCCATCGCCCCTCCCCAAGGGTTCTTATGTTGTGGTCTACAGTTTCAGATACGTCCGGACCGCTCAAGAGTTTCGTGCCCCGTAGGCCGCCAGTGCCCGCGCGCGGCCTTCGGCCAGCCCGATCGCTGCCTTCGGATAAGGCGCGCCCGGGTCGAGCCGCCAACTTTGCGGTACCGCGTCGAAAAAAGCCAGCGCTTCCGGCCCCGGCGCGGGGCTCAGTTCGGCCACGAACCGGCGGCGATAACGCGCATCGGGATCGAACTTTTCTGCCTGACCGGCCGGGTTGAAGATGCGGAAGAATGGCGCCGAATCCGGCCCCGACCCTGCCACCCATTGCCAGCCCATCGCGTTCGCGGCCGGGTCCCAGTCGGTCAGGCAGTCCTCGAACCACGCGAGACCCACCCGCCAATCGGTCAGCAGGTGCTTCGTGAGATAGCTGGCCGCGATCATCCGCGCCCGGTTGTGCATGGTGCCGGTGACATACATCTCGCGCATCGCCGCATCGACGAACGGCTCGCCAGTCATGCCGCGCCGCCAGCGCTCGGCCTCGGGGTTGTCACCACGCCAGGCGAAGTTGTCCCAGTCCGGCCGCCAGTTGCGGGTGGCGATTTCGGGCGAATGATGGATCAGATGATAGGCAAACTCGCGCCACGCAATTTCGCGCAAGAAGCCGTCGGCCCCGGATCGGCCTTCCTGTACGGCCCGCATGCCGGCGTGCCAGATCGTCCTTACTCCGATTTCACCGTAGGTCAGGTTCTCAGACAACCGCGAGGTGCCGGGCTCGGCCGGACGGTCGCGCATCGCGCCATAGGCGTCTACCGGACCGGCCAGAAACGCATCCAGCCTCGCCAGCGCCGCAGCCTCGCCCACTGCCTGATACCTTGCAACGATGGCCGCACCCCGGTTCATCGCAGCACCAAGCTGCCAATCTTCCATCTGCTCGCTGGCAATCGACCGGTTCAGACCGCGTGCCGCCCGCACGGTCAATGACGGGGCCGCCATGTCGCGGCCACGGACCGCCCGCCAGTAGGGAGTAAACACCCGGTAATAGCCGCCAGTGCCGGTGTGCACTTCCCACGGCTCGTTCAAGAGGTGGCCGGCAAAACTCACCGCTTCGACCCCTGCCCCCTTGAGAGACGCCTTGATGCCCGTATCGCGCGCCACCGCCGCCGGATCATAAAGCCGCGACCACCAGACCGCATCCGCCCCGGCGTCGGCCAGAACCGCCTGCAGCACCGCCAATGCCGGCCCGCGCCGGAACACAGGCTCGAGGCCGATCTTCCGAAGCGCCGCGGCGAATGCGTCCCAAGCCAGCCCCAGCCGGAATTTCGCTGCAGCACCAAGGGCTTCGGTTTCAGGGTCAAGAATGAAAAGCGGCAGCAATGGCCGCCCCGTTGCCACAGCCGCCGCCAGCATCGGCTGGTCCGACAGCCGCAGATCGCGCCGGAACCAAAGAATCAACGGTGTGTCGGTCATATTCGCAGGCAGGCCTTCTTTACGACTTTTACGGCCCCGGCCCGCAGTCGGATCAATTCGCTTCGCCTGCGCCGAGATTAAATCTTGGCGGAAGGCGGGGGCATCACGCCCCCGCCGCCTTTGTCAAAGCACGCGGTCCAGTGCAGCCAGCAGACGCGTGACTTCATCGGCCGTGGTGTAATGCACCGAGGACATCCGCAACACGCCCTTTTGGCCGTCGATGCCCAACGCCGCCAGAGGCCGGACGGCGTAGAAATCCCCTGCCCAGCAGGCAATGCCGTCGCGCCCCAGCGCCTCGGACACCGGTTCTGCGGGCCCTGACAGTTCCACTGCCACCGTTGGTGCCCGACGGCTCGCCTCACGCGGGCCAAGCAGGCGGACATCGTTGCGCGCCGACAGATAGTCCAGCAGCGGCTGGATCACCGCCACCTCTTGCGCCCGCATCAGATCATGCACGCCCCGGTTCCGTGCCGCGGCATCACCGGGCACGCCATGATGTGCGGCAAGCGCGTCGATATAGTCCGCCATTCCGGCGCAGGCAGCGATCTGCGCATGGTCGGGACCAGCCGGCGTGAACCGCTTGTAGAGCGTGTCGTTGTTGAAGAAATGCGCCTGTCCGGGCAGTTCCATGCCGAACTCTTCGCGGATCACCATGATGCCCTGATGGGGACCGTAGGTCTTGTAGGCCGAGAAGAGATAAACATCGGCACCAAGGGCCGGCACGTCGGGAAAGCCGTGCGGCGCATAGCTTACGCCGTCCACCACCGTCCGCGCGCCCGCATCCCGCGCCATCGCGCAAATTGCCGCCACGTCGTTGATTTCGGCGACCACGTTGGAACAGTGGGGAAAACACACCAGCTTGACGCAGCCGTCCGCCAAAAGGGCCGCGAGGCTGGGCAGTTCCAGCGACCCGGTCTCACGGTCGATCTGCCACTCGCGCACCTCGATCCCGGCATCGGTCAGGCGCCGCCAGACCCCCGAGTTCGCTTCGTGGTCCTGATCGGTCACCACGATGGCTCCGCCGGTGCCTTCCAGCCATTTCCGCACCGCTTGCGCCAGAACATAGGTGTTTGCGCTGGTCGACGGCCCGAAGGAAACTTCGTCATAGGCAACGCCCATCATCGCGGCCAACCGGGTGCGCGCCTCGTCCATTTCGGCTCCGCCCGCCTCTGCCCCCGGATAGGGGCCATAGGGTTGAACCTTGCGATCCGTGTAGAACCGCGTCAGCCGTTCCACCACCTGACGGCACGGATAGCTGCCGCCGGCGTTCTCAAAGAACGCGTGGGTCGACAACACCGGCGATGAAAACGCCGGGAACTGGGATCGCACAAATTCGAGGTCAAGCGCGGTCATCGTCGTCTCCTGATGGCCGCGACGGGCTTACCGACCCCAAATCGCGGGGTGTCCGGGGGACCGGTCCGCGGCGGGTCTTCCAGCCAGACCAGCGGAATGTTCCCGCGGGCCAGATGCCGCGGCGCAATCCGCAGGCGATCGACCGAAACCTAGCCAAGCACCGGGCGCCACGCAACCCCGCGAAATCCGGCGAAACAACGCATAGGGGCTTTGACCTCTGCCCGTTTCGGGGTGGGCTGGCAAAGAATATGCCATGTTTGTAGGCGCATGCGCCAAATGTGCGCTAAAAATGCGGCTTTTCCCCTTGTCGTTTCCCTTGGTTGGACACACTTTGTTCGCTAGGTTTCGCTCCTGCAGACCTTTAACAAATGCGTTCCAGCGCCATACGCGGCCGGCTTGGGGAAGTGCGGTCGCCCTACAAACAGAGGAGCCCCCATGAAAGAGATGAGAATTGGCCTGATCGGTGCCGCTTCCGCCCTTGCGGTCGGCACGGCGGCTTATGCTGCCGATCCCGAGCTTCTGGTGTTTGACTGGGCCGGCTGGGAGATCCCAGGACTGTCCGCCAGCTATACCGAAAAGCACGGTCAGGCTCCGACCTATGCGTTCTTCGCCGACGATGACGAGGCGTTCCAGAAGATCTCGTCCGGGTTCAAGGCCGACGTGGTCCACCCCTGCTCCCAAATGGTGCCGAAGTACCGCGAAGCCGGCCTGATCGAGCCTTGGGATACCTCGCGGCTGCCTGAATTCGCCAATCTCGCGCCGCGGATGCTGGCCTCGACCGATTTCGTCGATGACGAGGGCGTCTGGTTCATCCCGACCGACTACGCCTTCACCGCCATTGCCTACAACACCGAGACCGTCCCGGCCGAGGATGTGGCGTCGCTCAAGGTCTTCCTCGATCCGAAATACGCGGGCCGCATGTCGCTGCCCGACAATACCGACGACGTCTGGGCGCTGGCGCTGCTGGCGAACGGCGTGACCGACTGGACCTCGGTGACTGACGAGCAGTTCACCGCCGCTGCCGACTGGCTGCGTCAGGTGCATCCGAATGTGCGCGTCTACTGGTCCGACCCTTCGGAGCTGACGCAGCTGATGGCGTCGGGTGAAGTGCAGGTCGCCTGGTCGTGGAACGATGCGGTCGCGCTGATGCGTGCCGAGGGCTTCCCGGTCGGCTTCCAGCGGACCCCGACCGAGGGCGTTAGCACCTGGTTCTGCGGGCTGGTCAACGTCAAGGACGGCCCCGGCAGCGAAGACAAGCTTTATGACTACGTGAACTCGTTTATCTCGCAGGATGCAGCACAGGTGATGCTGGATAACTTTGGCTATGCGTCGGCCAACGATGCCGGCATGGCGAAGCTTCCCGCCGAGGCGCTGGTTGCAGCGGATGTCAGCCCGGTCGAGGGCACGCTTCTGGCCCAGACCCCGCTGCCGGGCGATCTGCGTGAGCGGATGCTGGAAGAGTTCGAACTGATCAAGTCGGGCTTCTGATCCAGCCGGAGCAAGTGATGAAAAACGCCCGGAAGCGCAGGCTTCCGGGCGTTTTGCTTTGTGGGTGCCCACCGTGGGCAAAAAATCCGCATCAATGAAACCAATGGGTTAGTTGTGGACATTCACCTTTTGGTAACGCTTCAGGCGGCGGCTTGGGCGGAGCGGAGGCCCGTAAGCACCTCGGCCGCGATCTCGAACGAGCGCAGGCGGGCGGCAGGGTCATGGATCATCCCGGTCACCATCAGCTCGTCCGGCTGGTAGGTGTCGAGGATCGCGGCAAGCTGTCGCCGCACGGTTTCCGGCGAGCCGGTGGCCGACACCGACAAGGCCTGATCGACCTGCGCCATCACCTGCGGCGGAACCTCGGCACCGACATCGGCCACCGGGCGCGGCAGCTTGCCGGGACGGCCGGTGCGCAGCCGCGCGAAGGCGAGGACCTGCGACGAGCGCAGGAAGCGTGCCTCGTCATCGGTCGGTGCGGCGCAGACCCCGGCGGCGACCATCACATGCGGGCGCGCCAGATGCTCGGACGGGCGGAAGGTGGTTCGGTAGATGTGAAGCGCATCAGCCAGCATCGCCGGCGCGAAATGCGAGGCGAAGGCGTAGGGCAGACCAAGCCACGCGGCAAGCTGCGCGCCATAGGTGCTGGAGCCGAGTATCCAGACCGGCACCTCGGTCCCCTCGCCCGGTATCGCGCGGACGGCGGCGGCAGGGTCGGCGGGGCCGAGATACGCCATCAGTTCGACCACATCCTGCGGAAAGCTGTCTTCCGGGGCCATGTGACGGCGGAGCGCGCGGGCGGTCGCCATGTCGGTGCCGGGCGCGCGACCAAGGCCGAGGTCGATGCGGCCGGGATAAAGCGTGGCAAGGGTGCCGAACTGTTCGGCAATGACCAGGGGCGCATGGTTCGGCAGCATTACGCCGCCCGCGCCGACACGGATTGTCGAGGTTGCACCTGCAACATGGCCGATCACGATCGACGTGGCCGCGCTGGCGATGCCGGGCATGTTGTGATGTTCGGCCAGCCAATAGCGGGTGTAGCCCAGACGTTCGGCAGCCTGCGCCAGAGTGACGGTGTTTTTCAGTGCATCCGCCGCGGTCAGCCCTTCGGGGATCGGCGACAGGTCGAGGAGCGAGAAAGCTTGCATGACGATGTTCCTTTCCCCGAACCTAAGCCTTTGGGGCGGCCATGTTAACCCCGGTCGCGCGGTTGTGCGAACGCGTCGGTGACGCGCCTTGCACCGCCCGCCCCCCGCGCCTATATTGACCCTTGTCAGGGGCAACCCTGACTATGGCGATAAACGCACCTGTAATAATCGGCTCGGACCCGGGGGCGGTACCCGGCGGCTCCACCAAAACTTCCCGTTCATTGCGGGCGTGTGGGGCCGAAATAGGATCGACGAACGACCAAAGAGGCCAGCTTTCGCTCGGTGAGGTACCACCGTTATCGGTCCGCAAGTACAGTTGCCAATGACAACCGTGCTCCGATGGCTCTGGCTGCGTAAGCAGTTCGATCTAT
>LNFM01010151.1_pt1 | contig 13395 bp, 9 predicted proteins | sample 596031 | NCBI WGS metagenome assembly LNFM01 (sample SAMN04254537, study PRJNA301005) | activated carbon metagenome | isolation source: dual media filters at the Ann Arbor, Michigan drinking water treatment plant | place: USA: Ann Arbor
GGATGGGAGGTCAGTACGGCGTCGATCTCGCCGGCGAGCAGCAGGGCGTCGAGCGAGCTGTCGGGCCGGCTTGATCGCTTCACGTCGGGCGGCAGCTTGACCTTCAGAATCTCCTGCAATCCCGGGGCATTCACGCCGGCCTGCACCCATTCGATTTCATTGAGATCGATGCCGAGATCATGCTTGAGATAGCCGCGCGCGAAGATGCCGGCGGTGTGCATCCAGTCGGGATAGCCGACGCGCTTGCCGCGCAGATCGGCGAGCGTTTCGACGCCGCCGCCGACCCGCGCATAGAAGGCCGAGAGGCGGAACATGCGCGAGGTGAAGACGGGAATGGCGGTGAGGCCGGTGTCACCCTGCGAGAGCAGCGAGACATACATGCCGAGCGACATTTCCGAGACGTCCCATTCGCGGTTCTTGGTGAAGCGCTGGAAGATCTCGGCGATCGGCAGGACCTTGAGGTCGAGCGCGATGCCCTCGGCCGTGACCGGCCCGTGGGTGAAGTCGCGGGTGTGGTCATATTCGCAAATGGCGAGGGACAGGCGCTTGGTCACGGGGCGGGCCTCGGAATAAGGGGTGCGGGGCGGCACGATAGGGGCCGAACGGGACCCTATCCAGGTCAAATCCGGCTTTTTGCGGTTAACATTGTGTTCTGGCTATCCTAACATTTCAGTCATTGCAAGCTAAGCGGTCAGTTAGTACAGTACCGTTATGTTCATTCACCCCGCCCCGCGCTTCGAACCGCATCCGCTGCCATCCGCCGCCTTCCGCCAACTTGTGGCCGGGATCGATGGGGTGGTGCGCGGCGCCGGCCATCCGCAGGCCCTGCTCGACGGCGTGACCGGCTGTCTGCGCGAGGTGATCCTGGAGCCCGATCTGCTGACGGCCACCCAGAAGCTGCCCGACCCGCTGCGCTACCGCCAGCATGTGCTGCATATCGCCGAGGACGGGCTCTATTCCATCGTATCGCTGGTCTGGTTGCCGACCCAGGAAACCCCGGTGCACGACCATCTGTCCTGGTGCGTCGTTGGCGTTCATCAGGGCATCGAGCGCGAGACGAGTTATCGCTGCGCTGGCGGCGATGCCGTGACCGAAATCGGCCAAGGCCTCAATCCGGCCGGCACGGTGGTGGGCTTGTTGCCGCCGGCCGACATCCACAAGGTCGCCAACGGCGGCGAAGGCCTCGCCATCTCGCTGCATGTCTACGGCGCGGACTTGTCGCGCTGCGCCAGCAGCATCCTCAGGAAATATCCGGCGAACTGATTCGCCGCGCCGTCAGGCCAGCGTGACGCTGACCTGCTGCAGCTTGGGGCTCGACATGATGGCGCCGAGCACCATCTGGCGCGCCGATTCGATCTGCTCGACCACGGCCTGCTCGGCCTTGGCCACGTCGCCGGCGATCATGGCGTCGATCAGCGACTTATGTTCGTGCTGCATTTCCTCGGTGCGGTCGCGGATCGACAGGCCGACATGGAACAGGCGCTCCATCTCGTCGAGCAGCCGCTCCAGATTGCTCGCCAGCTTGCGGTTGCCCGAGGCGCGCGCCAGGGCGACGTGGAAGGCCTTGTTGTTCGCCAGGAAATTCTGTTCGCTCTCGCGATCGCCGGGGATGTAGCCCGCCGTCGAGACACGGTCCAATTCGCGCAGTTCGGCCTCGTTCACGTTGCCGATGGCGAGGCGCACGGCGGCCGGTTCGACGATGGCGCGATAGTCGAACAGGTCTTTGACATATTCGAGGGTGATCGGTGCGATGACATAGCCGCGCCGGGGGTAGGAGACGACCATCTCGTCCTGGGCTAGACGCAGCAGCGCCGAGCGGATCGGCGCCTTGCCGAAACCGTAACGCGCGGCGAGTTGGCTTTCGGTGATCTCTTCGTCGGGGCGCAGCACGCAGCGGATGATGTCGCGGCGAATCTGGTCGTAGGCGATATCGCTGAGGCCTTTTTCGCGAGCCGGTTTGCCATCCGTTGCGGCGGCAAGCGACACGACACGCTCCGGCTTTTTACCCATCGTCATCCGAACGCTCCCCTATACGGCTGCAGGCCAGTTTAACGCACGGCTTCTCTAGCGCGACGCCATTTTTGGCGCCTGATGAACGGTCACGTCCGGCGCCGTCCCGGCGTATTTGCGCACCTCGACGAGGGCGCTGAGCGGCGAGGGACCTTGGCCGAGGCGCGAGGTGCCACGGTCGGCGGTCAGCACGTTGGGATTGCCGTGAACGTCGAGGCTGCCGGGCACCGCCGGATCGGCCGGATCGTACCATGCGCCGGTGGAAATCTGTATCACGCCCGGCCGCAGGCGGTCGCTGACCTCGGCGCCAGCCAGGCAGCGGCCGCGGTCGTTGAAGATCTCGACGATGTCGCCTGTCGCAATGCCGCGTGCGGCGGCGTCGGCCGGGTTGAGCCGCACCGGTTCGCGCCCGGCGATCTTGCTCGCGGCGCTGACGCCGACCGGATCGAGCTGGCTGTGCAGGCGCGATTTCGGCTGGTTGGTGATCATGTGCAGCGGATGCTTGGCATTGGCATTCGCCAGCCATTCATAAGGCTCCAGCCACATCGGATGGCCTGGGCAGTCGTCGTAGCCGAAGCCGGCGATATCCTCGCAGAAGATCTCGATCTTGCCGCTCCTGGTGTGCAGCGGATGGGCGATGGGATCCTGGCGGAAGGCGTCGAACAGCACGAAGTCTTCCTCCGGTACCGGCAGCTCGACATAGCCGTCGTCCCAGAAGGTCGCGAAGGGCGGGATCGGCATGTCGCGCTTGGCCAGCCCGGCGCGATAGCCCTCGTACATATGGATGAGCCAGTCCGTTTCCGAGCGGCCCTCGGTGAAGGCCGCTTCGCTGCCGATGCGACCGGCGAGATCGCGGAAGATGGCGAAGTCGTCGCGCGCCGCGCCGACCGGTTCGATATGTTTGCGCATGGCGATGATGAAACGGTCGCGCGATGAAGCGCCGATGTCGTTGCGCTCGAGCGAGGTGGTGGCCGGCAGCACGATGTCGGCATGGCGCGCCGTCGCGGTCCAGGCAATCTCATGGACGACGATGGTGTCGGGCTTGCGGAAGGCCTCGACCAGTCGGTTGATATCCTGATGATGGTGAAACGGGTTGCCACCCGCCCAATAGACCAGCTTCACATCCGGATAGGTCAGCTTGGCGCCGTCGAAATCGATGGTCGCGCCGGGCTCGAGCAGCATGTCGGCGATGCGCGCCACCGGGATGGCGAAGTTCAGCGGATTGCGCCCGGTGGGAAAGCGCGGCGCGCCGGTCTCGGGGCCCGGCACGCCGGGGCCGCCGATCGAGCCGTAACCGTAGCCGAAGCCGCCGCCCGGCAGGCCGATCTGGCCGAGCATGGCGGCGAGCACGGCGAGCATCCAATAAGGCTGTTCGCCATGGTCGGCGCGCTGCAGCGACCAGCTGGCGGCGAGCATGGTGCGGCCCTTGGCCATGCGGCGCGCGAGATCGGCGATGACGTTCGCGTCGATGCCGCAGATGCCGGCGGCCCAGGCGGCGCTTTTCGGCGTGCCGTCGCTCTCGCCCATCAGATAGGGCAGGAATTTGTCGAAGCCGACGCAATGGCTGGCGAGGAAGGCCTTGTCGTGAAGCCCTTCGCTGACCAGCGTGTGGGCGAGGCCGAGCATCAGCGCCGTGTCGCTGTTGGGCTTCGGCGCCAGCCATTCGGCGCCGAGATAGTCGGGGCTGTCGTCGCGCACCGGCGTGATCGACACGAATTGCACGCCGGCCTCGCGCGCCTTCTGCAGCCAGATTTCGCTGTCATGGGCGCCGCAGCCGCCGGAATAGACCTGCATGTTGCGGATGTTGGCGCCGCCGAACATCACCATCAGCTTGGTGTGCTTGGCGATGCTGCGCCAGGTCGTCATCGGCCCGCCGATCGGCGCGTTGGTGCCGATGATATGCGGCAGAACGATCATGCCCGCGGCGTAGGAATAATTCGTGACCTGATCGACGCAGCCCCCCGAGGTGAAGAGGAAGCGGCGCAGCTGCGTGCGCGCGTGATGGAAGCCGCCGGCGCTCGACCAGCCGTAAGAGCCGCCGAAGATGCCTTGCGCGCCATGATCTTTGCGCACGCGCATCAGTTCGCCGGCGACGAGATCGAGCGCCTCGTCCCAGCTCACTTCGACGAAGCTGTCTTTGCCGCGATCGCGGCGGCTGTCGCCGCGCTTCTCCAGCCAGCCTTTGCGCACCGCCGGTTTGGCGACGCGCGTCGGCGCGTAGAGCGCGTCCACCATGCCGGTAAGAATCGGCGAGGGCTGCGGGTCACGCGAGAAGGGGCGGACCGCGACGACGCGGCCGTCCTTCACCTCGACAGAGCCGGCGCCCCAATGGGTGCTGGTGAGACGCTCGCGATTGCTCATTACGCTCCGCTTATTCCGCGGCGCTGGCGAGCGTCGGCTTCAGGCCGTACTTATCGAGCAGGCCGAGGTCCTTCATGATCTGCACGCCCTTGGCCACCGCCTGCGGGTTGTGCGGCTTGAGCGGCTTGCGCAGCGGGCCGGACGGCAGACCGACGGCCTGCATCAAGCTTTTCACGGCGACCGGGTTGATGGCGCTGTAGCAGTAATGCAGCAGCGGCAGCATCTTCAGGTAGGTGTCGCGGAACACTTCCGACTGCGCCGGCGTTGTCCACGGCGTCGACATGGTGGCGATTTCCGCCGGGGCGAGGTTGCCCGACATGTTGGCCGTGCCGTGGCCACCGAGCGACATGGTCGGCACGACGAGGCCGAGGTTCGGCGAGTCGCAGCACATGACCGAGACGTTCGGCTTTGCCTTGAGCACCTGGGCGACCTGGCCGACGCGCGTCGTCGATTCCTTGTGCACGATCACGTTGGGGTGCTCGAACAGGCGCAGCAGCTGTTCGGTGTTGAGATCGCTTTTGACGCGCGGCGGGTTGTTGTAGATGCCGAGCGGCAGCTTCACCGCGTTGGCGATGTCGAGGAAATATTCGACGATGTCCTCTTCCGGCGCGCAGATGTAGGACGGCGCGGCGAGGATGGCGCCGTCGGCGCCTTCCTTCTCGGCGAACTGCGTCATCTTGATCGCCGAGTCGGTGCTGTTGCCGCTGCAGCCGTACCACAGCTGCATCTTGCCCTTCTTCATCTTCACGGTTTCGCGGATGATGGCGTGGCGCTCTTCGATCGAGAGCATCGAAACCTCGCCGGTCGATCCCATGATCAGCACGGCGACCGAGCCGTTGCGCTCCTGGAAGTCGAGGATCGTGCGGAAGCCTTCGAAGTCGACGCTGCCGTCGCGGTTGAACGGCGTGACGATGGCGACGAAAGAGCCGGCGATCAGATCATGAGCCATGAGAAACATCCTTCCGTGAGGAGCCACGCGAAAAAAGCCGCGCGGGAACCGACATATCAATGGGATTGGCAACTAACATCGCAGGCACGGCGCGGCCAAGTCAAGCTGGCCTCAGAGACAGCTACGCACGCTTGAGTAACGGGCCACCGGTGGGAACGACCGTTAAATCAAGCACATAGGGGCGGCCCTCTTCGACGGTGCGGATCGCCTTTTCGAGCGCCGCTTGCAGATCGCCGGCACGGGCGACGGGATCGGAGGCTTCGACGCCCTGGCCCTCGGCGAGCTTCTTGATGTCGCAGGCAGGATCGTCGATGCGCATGCCGATCCATTTGTTCTCGACCGGGCGGTTGCGGTCCTTGGCGACGGCTTCCTGATGGATCTCGTCGTTGAAGTTCGACTTGTTGTTGCAGACGATGATCAGCACCGGGATGCGGTAATGCGCCGCCGTCCAGAGCGCGGTGACGCCCTGCAGGAAATCGCTGTCGCCGAGCAAGGTCATCGCCACGCGGTCGGAGCCGCGCAGCGCCAGGCCGGCGCCGATGCCCATGCCTGGGCCGGCGCCGAGACCGCCGCCGCCGTCCCAGCCGAGGAAATCGAGCGGCTCGTGGAACGGATAATATTCGCTCGCCCAGCCAAGGCTGAAGCGCACGATGGTGAACTTGCGGCCCTTGCGCGCCTCGTTGAGGCAGTAGGTCAGCTCTTTGTAAGTGATGGCGCGATCGCCGAGCTCCGGCGCGGCGGGCACGGCGTGGGACGCCGGTGCGACGCCCTCCCATTTGCCTTTGCCAGTGGCATTCTTTGCGGCCAGCGCCGGCAACAGGGCGGCGATGGTGGCGTCGGGCTCGGCCAGCACGCGCAAGTCCACGGCGGGCAGGCCCTGATGATCCATGCTCCAGCCGTTGTGCACGTAAGAGTCGATGCTGCAGTGGATCATGTAGGCCTTGGCGGGCGCGCCGCTGCCGGCGATCAGCTGCAAGGCGCCGGCGAGATCGACGCAGTCGAAGGCGAGGATAACGTCGGCCTCGCGCATCAGGTCCTGGCTGACCTTCGGCAGGTTGGGCCGGGGATCGGGCCCGTGCAGCGGATGGTCGGTCGGGAAGGCGGCGCCGGCGCGCAGGTCGGTCACCACGCGCGCGCCGAGCATCTCGGCGAGCTTCACGCGGCGGTCCCAGTCGGCCTTGTCGCGCGATACCTTGCCGATGAAGAGCAGCGGGCGCTTGGCCTCGGTCAGGCGCTTGACCATCTCGTCGATGGCGACCGGCGAAGGCGCCGGCGTCGGACCGGGCTGGTAGCGCGCCATGTCCGGCAGGTCATCGAGCGTCTGCTCGTTGGGCTTTTCCTGTAGGCCGGCATCGAGGCAGACATAGACCGGGCCCTTGGGCGCGGTGCGGGCGATCTGCTGGGCGCGCAGCAGCGCCTCGATCGAGGCGCCGACGGAGGCAGGCGTATTGTCCCATTTGACGTAGTTGCGCAGCATGGCGCCCTGGTCGGCGGTGGTGTGGATCCAATCGACCCAGGGGCGGCGCTCGGCGGCGTCGATCGGCCCGACGGCGCCGATGATCGTCATCGGCACGCGGGCGCACCAGGCGTTGAAAATCTGCATCAGGCCGTTCATCAGGCCGACGTTGCTATGGAGGAGGCAACCCATCGGCTCCTCGGTCACCTTGGCGTAGCCGTGGGCGATGGCGACGGCATGGCCCTCGCTCAGCGTGAGCAGCATCTGCGGATCGCGATTGCCGAGATAGTTGACCAGGCTGTCGTGCAGGCCGCGATAGCTCGCGCCCGGGTTCATCGCGATATATTTGACGCCGAGGCGGCGAATCATCTCCGCCATTACGTCGCTCGACCATTCGATAGCCGGGTTGCCGACGTTGACCGGAAGTTCGATGTCTTCGAGGCGGGCCATGAGGATCGTTCTCGCTGCGGCTGTTGTGACGAAGGGGGTGCGACGAGCTATATAGCCCAGCCGGCTGATTTTGGCCCCGGATTACTGGAATGTCAGATATCGGGTGTGTAGGATATTAGCTTCTGGATATGACGGCTGGAAAGGGAATCGTGAGCCAGCGCTTCGGCGATAGCGGCGGCAAAAAAGGCCGCCTGGAGGACGTTCGGCTGCTCACCGGCCGGGGGCGCTTTACCGACGACCTGCGCCCGGCGGGGGCCGCCCAGGCCTATATCCTGCGCTCGCCCCATGCCCATGCGGAAATTCGCGCCATCGACAGGCGCGCGGCGCAGGCGCTGCCTGGCGTGCTGGCCATTCTGACCGGGGCGGACGTGCTGACGGACGGGCTTGGCGCCATTCCCTGCGTCAGCCGGCCGCGCAGCGCCGACGGTCAAGTGCAGGACATCATCGAGCCGCCGCACCTGGCCCTGGCGATCGACCGCGTGCGCTTCACCGGCGATGCCGTGGCGCTGATCGTCGCCGAAACCCTGGCCCAGGCGAAAGATGCCGCCGAGCTGATCGAGATCGACTACGCGCCGCTGCCCGCCGTGACCGATACCGCGCAGTCCGCCGCGCCGGACGCGCCGCAGCTGTGGCCCGAGGCGCCGGGCAACCGCTCCTTCACCTATGAGATCGGCGATGCGGCGGCCGTCGATGCGGCGATGGCGCAGGCCAGTCATGTGACGCGCCAGCGTATGGTGATCAGCCGCGTCTCGGCCAATCCCATGGAGCCGCGCAATGCCATCGGCGCCTATGACGCGGCGAGCGGCCGCTACACGCTGACCACCGGCCATCAGACGCCGCACCAGATGCGCAGCGTGTTGGCCAAATCGATCTTCAAGGTGCCGGAAGCGCAGATGCGGGTGATCTCGCCCGACGTCGGGGGCGGCTTCGGCCTCAAGGGCGGTCTGTTCCGCGAGCAGATTCTGGTGCTGTGGGCGGCCAAGCGTCTGGGCCGTGCCGTCGCTTGGCAGGCCGACCGCAGCGAATCGCTGCTATCCGACGATCACGCGCGCGACAATGTGGTCGATGTCGAATTGGGCCTGGATGGCGACGGCAAATTCCTGGCGCTGCGCGTTTGTAGCCTCGCCAGCCTCGGCGCTTACGTCGCGCTGCGCGGCGCCCATCCGCCGACCAACAATCTCGGCTCGCTATCCGGCGTCTATGTGCTGCCGGCGATCCATGCCAAGGCCGAAGGGCTGTTCTCCAACACGGCGCCGACCTCGTCCTATCGCGGCGCGGGGCGGCCCGAAGCGACCTATATGCTCGAGCGCATCATCGATATCGCCGCCGGCGAGATGGGCCTCGACCGGCTGGAGATTCGCCGGCGCAACGTCATCCCGGCCTCGGCGATGCCCTACAAGACCGGCTTCCTCTTCACCTACGACACGGGCGATTTCGCGCGCAACATGACCCTCGCGGCCGATGCGGCCGACTGGACGGGGTTCGCGGCGCGCCGCGACAGTGCGAAATCCCGCGGCAAGCTGCGCGGCATGGGTATCGCCAATTGCATCGAGCAGGCCGGCGGGCCCTACGGCGCGCCATGGGAGGAATATGCCGATCTGCGTTTCAAGCCGGACGGCACGATCGAAATTCTCGTCGGCACGATGTCGAACGGCCAGGGCCATGAGACGGTGTTCGCCGACCTGCTGGCCGCGAAGTTCGGCATCGCCCGCGAGCGTTTGCGCGTGGTGCAGGGCGACACCGACCGGGTGAAGATGGGGCGCGGCAGCTTCGGCTCGCGCTCGATGATGACAGCGGGCTCAGCCGTCTCGCTGGTTGGCGATGCGACCCTCGCCAAACTGGCGCGCATCGCGGCCCATAAGCTCGGCGTCGCCGCCGCCGATGTGAATTTTGCCGACGGGCGCTTCGCGGCGCGCGGCACCAACCGCACGCTGAGTTTCGACGAGGCGGTGCAGGCGGCGAGCGATGCCGACCTGCCGGCGGAGCTGGCCGGCGGACTGGACGGCGGCGCGATCTTCAAGCCGCCCGAGCCGTCCTATCCCAACGGCTGTCATGTCTGCGAGATCGAAATCGATCCCGACACCGGCGCGCTGGAGATTTTAAACTATGTCGTCGCCGACGACGTCGGCACGGTGCTCAACCACGACATGGTGGTGGGGCAGGTGCTCGGCGGCGTGGCGCAGGGCATCGGCCAGGCGCTGATGGAGCAGGTGTCCTACGACGCCGAGAGCGGCCAGCTGCTCACCGGTTCCTTCACCGACTATGCCATGCCGCGCGCGGGCGACGTGCCGTGCCTCGCGGTGCTCGCCAATGTGGTGCCGAGCACGACCAATCCTTTGGGCGTGAAAGGCGCGGGCGAGGCCGGCGTGATCGGGGCGATACCGGCGGTGATCGGCGCGGTGGTCGATGCGCTCGCGCCTTACGGCCTGTCGCATCTCGACATGCCTGCGACACCCGAGAAAATCTGGAAATTGATCGCCCGCGCTTAAGGCGCGACGACCGTGCCGTCGGCTTTGCGCTCGACGAAGTGACAGGCGACGAAATGGCTGTCGGCCACTTCCTTTAAAGGCGGCTCCTGCTCGGCGCAAACGGCCTGGGCGAAGGGGCAGCGCGTGCGGAAGCGGCAACCCGAGGGCGGATTGAGCGGCGAGGGAATTTCACCCTCGACCATCGGCTGGTCGATCAGCTTGGGCTGGTCGGGATCGGGCACCGGCACGGCGGCGAGCAAGGTGCGCGTATAGGGATGCAGCGGCCGCGCCCACAAACTATTGCGCGGGGCCTGTTCGACGATTTTGCCGAGATACATCACCGCGACGCGATGGGCGAGATGCTGCACGACCGAGAGATCGTGCGAGATGAACAGGTATGAGAGGCCGCGCTCGCGCTGCAGATCGCCGAGCAGATTGACGACCTGCGCCTGCACCGAAACATCGAGCGCCGAGACCGGCTCGTCGCAGATGATGATCTCGGGATTGAGCGCCAGGGCGCGGGCGATGCCGATGCGCTGGCGCTGGCCGCCGGAGAATTCGTGCGGATGGCGTGCCAGCATCTCGGGGCGCAGGCCGACGCGCTCGGCGAGGGCGACGACGGCAGCGCGGCGGTCGGCCTTCTTGCCGATGCCGTGGACGCTGAGCGGCTCTTCGATGATCTTGCCGACCGGCAGGCGCGGATTGAGCGAAGCGTAGGGGTCCTGAAAGATCATCTGCAGGCGCGCGCGATGGCGGCGCATCTCGCGGCGGCTGAGGCCGGCGAGCTCCGTGCCGTCGAGCGTGATGCTGCCCTCGGTCAGTTTGACCAGGCCGACGATGGCCTTGCCGAGCGTCGATTTGCCGCAGCCCGATTCGCCGACGAGGCCGAGAGTCTCGCCCTTGTTCAGGGTCAGGCTGACGCCGTCGACCGCGCGCACGGTGCCTTGCGGCGTGTGAAAATGCACGACGAGTCCGGCGATGGAGAGCAAGGGGCCGGTCTTATCGGTAGGGCTCACGTTCCCACCTCTTGCGTCAGGAAGCAGGCGGTTTTGCGGCCGTCGCGCGTCGGCAGTAGCTCCGGGCGTTCGACGCGGCAGCGCTCGAAGGCCTTGGGGCAGCGCGGCGCGAAGGCGCAGCCGGACGGCAGTTTGTCGGGCAAGGGCACGGTGCCGGGGATGTCGACCAGGCGCTGGCGCGCGCCTTCCTCGGCATCCACATGCATGCGCGGTGTCGCGCCGAGCAGGCCTTCGGTGTAGGGATGCAGCGGGTCCTTGAACAAGGGCCCGACCGGCGCCTCTTCGACGACGCGGCCGGCATACATCACCATCACGCGCTGGGCGACGCGCGCCACCACGCCGAGATTGTGGGTGATCAGCAGGATGCCCATGCCGAATTCGGCCTGCAATTTGGCGAGCAGGGTGAGAATCTGCGCCTGGACCGTCACGTCGAGCGCGGTGGTCGGCTCGTCGGCGATGAGGATTTGCGGCCGGCAGGCGAGCGCCATGGCGATCATCACGCGTTGGCGCATGCCGCCCGACAAGCGATGCGGATATTCCAGCACGCGGCGCTTGGCGTCGGGGATGCGCACGCGCTCGAGCAGCGCGACGGCCTCATCGAAAGCCTCGGCCTGGGAAATGTCGCGATGCTCGCACAGCGCCTCGATGATCTGATCGCCGATGGTCATCACCGGGTTGAGCGAGGTCATCGGCTCCTGGAAGATCATCGAGATCTGATGGCCGCGCACGGCGCGCATGGCGTCTTCATCGAGCTTCAGCAGGTCGCGGCCTTCGAGCAGAACCTCGCCGGCGGCGATGCGCGCCGGCGGTTCGGGCAAGACGCGCAGGATCGACATGGCGGTGACCGACTTGCCGCTGCCCGATTCGCCGACGATGGCCAGCGTCTCGCCCTGCGCCAGCGTCAGGCTGACGCCGTCGACCACGGTGACGTAGCCGTTCGGTCCGGCAAATTGCGTGCGCAGCCCGTTGACGCAGAGAATGGGGACGTCGAGCATGGCCACCATGCTCAGCGGTTCTTCAGGCGCGGGTTGAGCGCGTCGTTCAGCCCCTCGCCGACCAGATTGAGGGCGAGCACGGTGATCAGGATGGCGACGCCGGGCAGGGCGCTCATGTACCAGGCGGTGCGCATGGCGTCGCGGCCGATGCCGATCATGGTGCCCCAGCTCATCAGATTGGGGTCGCCCAGGCCGAGGAACGACAGCCCCGATTCGGTCAGGATGGCCGAAGCCACCATGACCGACGACATGACGATGATCGGCGGCAGGCAATTGGGCAGGATCTGGCGGAAGATGATGCGCGTTTCGCCCATGCCGATGACGACGCAGGACTGCACGAATTCGCGCTCTCTGAGCGAGAGGAATTCGGCGCGAACGAGACGGGCGATCGACGGCCAGGTGACGGCGCTGATGGCGAGCACGATCGTCAGCATCGACGGCTTGAAGATGGCGACCAGCACGACGGCGAGCAGGAAGGTCGGCACGGTCTGGAAAATCTCGGTGATGCGCATCAGCACGTCATCGACCCAGCCGCGAAAATAGCCGGCGAGCGCGCCGACGGTGACGCCGAGGCCGAGCGCGGCCAAGGTCGCCGCGAAGCCGATCATCAGCGAGACGCGCGAGCCATGGACAATGCCGGTGAGGATGTCGCGCCCCAAGGTGTCCGAGCCGAGCGGGAATTCGGCGTCCTGGCCGGGCCATAGGAACGGCATCGTCGCCATGTCCCAAGGATCGCTCATGACGAAGAGCGGCCCCACGACGGCGACGAGAAAGACGAAAACCAGCAGCACGAGGCCGATCACCGCCGAGGTCTTGCGGCGATAGCGCCGCCAGAAATCACGCAAACCGTTCATGCTCAGGCAACCTCGATGCGCGGATCGAGCCAGGCATAAACCAAGTCGGTGACGATATTGGCGATGATGACGAGCGCCGAGCCGATCAGCAGGATGCCGATCAGCAGATTATGGTCGCGCTGCAGGATGGCGTCGAAGGCGAGGCGGCCGAGGCCGGGCCAGCCGAACACGGTCTCGACCAGCACGGCGCCGCCGAGCAGCGCGCCGATCTGCAGGCCGAGCATGGTGACCATCGGCAGGATGGCGTTGGGCAGCACATGGCGAAAGGCGATGCGGCGCTGCGACAGGCCCTTGGCGCGCGCCGTGCGAATGTAGTCGAGGCCGTAGATTTCCAGCATCGAGGCGCGCATCAGGCGCGTATAGACCGCCATGTGAAAGAGCGCGAGGCTGGTCGCCGGCAAGACCAGGTGACGGCCGACGTCGAGCGCGGCCTCGAACCAATTGTAGTTGGCGGCGATGGTGTACATGCCATTGCCCGGCAATAGGTCGAGCTTCACCGTGAACAGCACGATGGCCATCAGGCCGAACCAAAACAGCGGCGTGGCGTAGCAGAGCAGCGCCAGCACCGAGACGGCGTTGTCGGCGAACGTGTTTACGCGGCGGGCGGCGAAGACGCCGAGCAGCACGCCGAGCGTGAAGGACATGACGATGCTGGCGAGCATGAGGAGCAGCGTCGCCGGCAAGCGGCTCATGATCAGTTCGAGCACGGAGACATTGTTGCGGAACGAGAAGCCGAAATTCAGCTGCGCCACGTTCCACAGATATTGCGCCATCTGCACGTAGATCGGCTGATCGAGGCCGTAAGAGCGGCGAAGGTCGGCGATGAATTCCGCATC
>LNFM01010152.1_pt1 | contig 13393 bp, 14 predicted proteins | sample 596031 | NCBI WGS metagenome assembly LNFM01 (sample SAMN04254537, study PRJNA301005) | activated carbon metagenome | isolation source: dual media filters at the Ann Arbor, Michigan drinking water treatment plant | place: USA: Ann Arbor
CAGCTCGTCGTGCAGGACCAATGTCAGCCCGCCGAACACCAAAACGATGACGGCGGTGACCACCGGCATCACCGCGACATGTCTGGTCAGCACATAGGACACGGCGAGCGCGATCAGCACCGCGACCATGAAGGCGCCGGTTGCCGTATAGATGCCGAATTTCGAATTGGCGGCGAAAAACAGGATCAGCGGCCCGATATCGAGCACCAACTTGAGCGTCGGGTTGAGCTTCTTCTTTTCCGCCATGTTAATCCTCAATTCCCACCACCGCCCGCGCGAAATCGCGCGCAGTGAACGCCGCCAGATCGTCGATACCTTCGCCGACGCCAATGAAGTGCACCGGCAATTTGAAACGCTCGGCAATGGCGACAAGAATACCGCCGCGCGCGGTGCCGTCGAGCTTGGTCATCACCAGGCCGGTCACGCCGGCGACCTTGCCGAAAACCTCGACCTGGCTGAGCGCGTTCTGGCCGACGGTCGCATCGAGCACCAGCAGCACCGCATGCGGCGCGGTCGGCTCGACCTTGCGCATGACGCGCACGATCTTTTCCAGTTCGCTCATCAACTCGGCGCGGTTCTGCAAGCGCCCGGCGGTATCGACCAATACGATTTCGGTGCCGTCGGCTTTCGCCGCGGTGATCGCCTCGAAGGCGAGACTCGCCGGATCGGCGCCTTGCGTACTCGCCTTTACAGTGGCGCCGGTGCGGGAGCCCCAGATTTTCAACTGCTCGATAGCGGCGGCGCGGAACGTGTCGCCGGCGACCAGCATCACCTTCTTGCCCTCGGCGCGGAACCTGGCCGCCATCTTGCCGATGGTCGTGGTCTTGCCGGAACCGTTGACGCCGGAGACCAGAATGACGAAGGGCGTCGCGGTGATTTCCAGGGGCTTCGCCACCGGCGTCAGCACCTTCTCGACTTCGCCGGCGAGCAAGGCCCGCACCTCTTCCGGCGCGATGCCTTTCTCGTAACGGCCCTCTTTCAGAAGCGACGAAATGCGCGCCGCAAAATCGACGCCCAGATCGGCGCGGATCAGTTCATTTTCGAGGTCTTCCAGCGTATCGGCGTCGATCTTGCGCTTGACGATCAGATCGCTGATGGCGCCGCCGAGCGACGCGGAGGTGCGCTTGAGGCCGCCGCTGAGGCGCTTCCACCAACTTGTTTTCTCTGTGCTGTCGCTCATGTCGCGCCCGTGATACCCGTTTCGGACATGATTGGTAAGAGATTATGACCCCCGACGAAATGCTCGGCCGCCTGCTGTACCGCGACGGGCTGATGCTGGTGATCGACAAGCCGGCCGGCCTCTCGGTGCACCGCGGGCCGAAGGGCGGCGACAGCCTGGAAGATTATTTCGACGTGCTGCGCTTCGGCCTGCCGCGCATGCCGGCGCTGGCGCACCGGCTCGACAAGGACACCTCCGGCTGTCTGGTGCTCGGCCGCCACCGCAAGGCGCTGGCGCTGCTCGGCAAGCTGTTCAAGAACGGCAAGATCGGCAAGACCTATTGGGCGGTGGTCGAGGGCGGCCCGGTCGAGGACGAAGGCCGCATCGATATTCCGCTTTCCAAACTCGACGAAAATCGCGGCTGGTGGATGAAGCCCGACCCCGCCGGCAAGCCGTCATCGACGGTGTGGAAGGTGATGGGCCGCGGCGACGGCAAGACCTGGCTGGCGCTGGAGCCGCTGACCGGCCGAACGCATCAACTGCGCGTGCATTGCGCCGAGATGGGATTTCCGATTCTCGGCGACGCTATTTACGGCAGCGCGCCACGCGCCGGCGGGCCGCCATTGCATCTGCATGCGCGCGAAGTGGTGGTGCCGATTTCCAAGAACAAGCCGCCGGTCGTGACCACCGCGCCGGCGCCGGAACATATGCGGGAGATGCTCAAAGCATGCGGATGGACGGGCGATGACCGGCCTCATGGTGAGGAGCCCGCGTAGCGGGCGTCTCGAACCAGAGGCCGCCGATCCTTCGAGACGCGGCCTTCGGCCGCTCCTCAGGATGAGGCGGATCAGTACAACATCGCTTTAATGCGTTCAGGCGCGGCCTTGTCGTAATCCTCGCCGCCCATCTTGCCCTGGCTGACTTCGGCGATGATGGAGCCTGTTGACGGCAGGCTGTTGCGCGCGATCTGCGTTGCCGGGTCCCACAATTTCGAGCGCACGATGGCCTTCGAGCAATGGAAAAACACCGTCTCGATGTGAATGACGAGAACGCTGCGCGGCAATTTGCCGTTGACCGCAAAGCTTTGCATCAACTCCGGATCGATCGAGATCGAGGCGCGGCCATTCACCCGCAAAGTCTCGCCGACGCCGGGGATGAGAAACAACACGGCGATGCGCGGATCGCGCAGGATGTTGCGGAAGCCATCAACGCGGTTGTTGCCGGGCCGGTCGGGAATGGCCAGGGTCTTGTCGTCGAGAATGCGCACGAAGCCCGCCGCGTCGCCTTTCGGCGAACAGTCGAGACCTTCCGGACCGCCGGTGGCAATGGCGACGAAGGGTGCAGCCTCGATCAATTTGCGGTAGCTCGGACTGAGGTGATCGATTTCCTTGGCGAGCGACGGGCCGAAAGGTTTGCCGTAAAGCGCCTCGAGTTGCTCGACGGTCGTGATCAGATGGTCGGTCCCAGCCATTCGCGTCCTTCTCCCTTGCGTCAAGCCGCGATCAATTGCCGGCCGTCATGCGCGGCAATCGTCAGCTCCAGCATAGCACCCGGCGCGGCGGCCGAAGCGAGCCGCACGGCGGTGAATTGCTCGGTGCGGCCGATGCCGCCGCGTTCGGTCAGCACCTGACGCTGCCGGCCGATTTGCGATTCAAGATAGGCGCGCAACGCCGCCTCGCCTTTGGCGCGAAGACGCTGCGCCCGCTCCTTGATGATCGCGCGATCGAGTTGCGGCATCCGCGCCGCCGGCGTGCCGGGGCGCGGCGAAAACGGAAAGACATGCAACTGCGTCAGCCCGCATTCATCGACCAGATCGAGCGAGCGCGTAAACATATCCTCGGTCTCGGTCGGAAAACCGGCGATGATATCGGCGCCGAACGCGACATCGGGCCGTAGGCGGCGCACGTCGTTACAAAACGCGATGGCGTCGCCGCGCGTGTGCCGCCGCTTCATGCGCTTGAGGATCATGTCGTCGCCGGCCTGCAATGACAGATGCAGATGCGGCATCAAACGCGGCTCGTTGGCAATCGCATCGAGCAGATCGGCATCGGCCTCAACCGAATCGATCGACGACAGCCGCAGCCGCGCAATCTCAGGCACCTCGCGCAGCAGGCGCTTGACCAAAGCGCCGAGCTTCAACGCGCCGTCTCGGTAGCTGGTGATATCGACGCCGGTCAGCACGATCTCGCGATAGCCATTGCCGGCCAAGCGGCGCGCCTGCGCTACAACATCTTCCATCGGCAACGAGCGAGAATTGCCGCGCCCGAACGGAATGATGCAGAAGGTGCAGCGATGGTCGCAACCGTTTTGTACCTGGACGAAAGCGCGGGTGTGACCGTCGATGGCATCGACCTTGTGCGCCGCCAGGGTTTTCGCCGCCATGATGTCGCCGACCGCGACGCGCGTATTTCCGGTCCACGCGCGCGCGTCGAGTTTTTCTTCATTGCCGAGCACGCGATCGACTTCCGGCATGGTCGAGAATGTCGCAGGCTCGGATTGCGCCGCGCAGCCGGTGACGACAATGCGGGCGTCGGGACGTTCGCGCCTGATGCGGCGAATGTTCTGCCGCGCCTGCTTCACTGCCTCCGACGTCACCGCACAGGTGTTGAACACCACGGCGTTATCGAAGCCGGCGGCCAGGGCCTCGCGCTTGATGACTTCCGATTCGGCGATGTTGAGCCGGCAGCCGAAAGTGACAATATCGACACTCACGGCGCAGCCTTCTCGAACAATGCGGGATTAAACGTCCCGTTGAATTCGAACGCCACCGGTCCGGTCATCAGTACGTGATCGTCGGCACGCCATTCGATGGTCAGTTCGCCGCCCGGCAGCGTGATCCTGACCTTACGCTCGGTTCGCCTCAATCGCGCCGCCGCCACCGCCGTCGCACAAGCGGCCGAGCCGCAGGCCTTGGTCAGGCCGGCGCCGCGCTCCCAGGTGCGGATGACGATGTGCTCACGATCCACGATATGCGCCAAAGTGATATTGGCGCGGTCGGGAAAGATCGGGTGATTCTCCAGCAGCGGCCCGAAGCGTTCGAGGTCATAGGCATAAGGATCGTCGACCCAGAAGATCGCGTGCGGATTGCCCATGTTCACCACCGATGGCGAATGCAGCAAAGGCTTGTCGATCGGCCCGATCTGCAATTCGATGGCGCGGGTATCGCGGAATTCTTCCGATAGCGGAATCTCGTTCCAGGCAAAACGGGGCTTGCCCATGTCAATGGTGAACAGGCCGTCGACGCCTTTCCAGGCATTGAGAATGCCGGCCCTGGTTTCGAAGGTCAGGGCATCCTTGCCGTTGGTGTCCGACACGATCGAGGCGACGCAGCGCATGCCGTTGCCGCAGGCGCCGGCTTCGGAGCCGTCGCTGTTGTAGATGCGGATGAAGGCCTCGGTGCCCGGCGTGCGCGGCGGATAAAGCGCCATCAACTGGTCGTAGGGCGCGCCATCGGGCGACGCCACCGCGCGCGCCTCGTCGGCGGCGATCGCGGCCGGTTTCTGGCCGGTGTTATCGCGCAGATCGACGACGACGATTTCGTTGCCGGCGCCGTTCATCTTGACGAAAGGCCGATTGGCGAGCACGCCCATAATAAAGATCGCTGGTTGGCGATTATCCCGGCTTCCGCCCGGGTTCCGCCGTTTTATATGGCGAATAATCGCCGGTTGGCCAGTAGCGTGTTAAAAAGGCAGATATGCCGGCGAATCGCGGCGCTGCCGCAGGTGTTCGGAGCCTATAATGTCCCTTTCGCGCAAATGCCTGGCGGTGCCGGTCGCCCTTTTCATGGCGCTCGGCGGCAACGCCGCGCTGGCGCAAGGCGCGCAGCCTGCCGGCCCGCCGGTGCCGTCGCAGCTCCAGCCGGGCGACGCCTTCGGGGAAACCGTGACGCTGCCGGACCGCACCATCGTTTACATGAAGGGGCAGACCAACTGGGATGTCGCCTTCGACACGCTCAAGGATACGTTCAAGTCGCTGAACGAATATCTGGACAAGCAGGGGCTGAAGCCGACCGGCCCGCTGATCACGATCTACACCGAGACCGACGACCGCGGCTTCTCGTTCCAGGCGGCGGCGCCGATCGCTGCCGCGCCGGCCAATCCGCCCAAGGGCGACATCGCCATCGCTGTCGCGCCGGGCGGCAAGGCGCTGAAATTCGTGCATCGCGGCTCGTACGACTCGATGGATTCGACCTATGAGGCGATCACCAATTACCTCGATGACAAGCAGCTTGAAGCCAAGGACCTTTTCATCGAGGAATACCTCACCGATCCGGTGAAGACCGATCCGAACAACCTCGTCATCAACGTGTTTGTGCCTATTAAATAGCTATTCCGCCTCATCCTGAGGAGGCGGCGCAGCCGCCGTCATAACAAGTCGGCTAAAGCCGACTTGTCTTTTTAAAACCTGATCTCGGATAAATCCGAGATCAGTGGATGGGGCGGCCCCATCCTTCGAGACGCGTTCCTTCGGAACGCTCCTCAGGATGAGGCCGAGAGAGGATCAATCATGCTGCGTTACTTAGCTGCTTTGCTCATCGTCGCTGCGACCATCGCAGCCTTCCCGGCGCTCGCCGCCGACAAGCTCTTGACCGTCACCGGCGACGCGACCGTCAACGTCGCCCCCGACACCGCGGTGATCCGCATCGGCGTCACCACCACCGCCAAGACCGCGCGCGAAGCCAGCGAAGGCAATGCCCGGCAGGCAACGTCGGTGCTGGCCGCGATCAAGGAATCCGGCATCGGCGACCGCGACGTGCAGACGTCGCGCCTCTCGCTGCAGCCGCAATACGATCAAAGCAAGACCGGCCCGGCGCGGCTGCTCGGCTTTCAGGTGACCAACCAACTCACCGTGAAATTTCACGACATCGACAAGCTGCCGGGTTTCCTCGACCGCGCCATCGCCGCCGGCGCCAATGAAATGTCCGGCATTGAGTTCATCGTCTCCGAGCAGTCCAAGCTGCTCGATCAGGCCCGCGACGACGCCGTCGCCGATGCCCGCCGCAAGGCCGAGCTGTATGCCAAGGCAGCCGGGGTCAAGGTCGGCCAGGTGGTGACCATCACCGAGGAAGGCTCCAGCCCGCCGCCGCGGCCGATGCAGGCTATGCGGGCCGCCGGCGTGCCGGTAGCCCCCGGCGAGCAGACCCTGCGTGCCAACGTCACCGTCACTTATGCAATAATCCCTTGATATTGCTTGATTTTGTCCGCCTTGACTTAAACGGCCCCGCCCCCTAGGTTCGCCGCACTTAATCGCTACGAGACAAAAGACCGACCCGCCGCCCGGCCCTAAGAGACCGGAGGCCACCGCCCGACAGCGCAATGCGCCCTCGGGCGTCAAGTCGTTTGGACGTTAGGCAACCGGGATTTCGATGTTCGACAATCTGTCGGAAAAATTAGGCGGCATTCTCGACAAGCTCACCCGCCGCGGTGCGCTGCGCGAAGCCGACGTCGACGAGGCGATGCGCGAAGTTCGCCGCGCGCTGCTCGAAGCCGACGTCGCGCTCGATGTCGCGCGCGCCTTCGTCGAGAACGTGAAGAAGCAGGCGGTCGGGGTCGAAGTCGTCAAGTCGGTCACGCCCGGCCAGATGGTCGTCAAGATCGTGCACGACCAGTTGGTCGCCACCTTGGGCGCCGAGGCGCAAGCGATCGATCTGCATGCCGCGCCGCCGGTCGCCATCATGATGGTCGGCCTGCAAGGCTCCGGCAAAACCACCACCACCGCCAAGCTGGCGCTGCGCCTGACCCAGCGTCAGAAGAAAAAAGTTCTGATGGCATCGCTCGACGTGCGCCGTCCGGCGGCGATGGAGCAACTCGCGGTGCTCGGCCGCGACACGCAGATCGATACGCTGCCGGTCGTCGCCGGCCAGTTGCCGCCGCAGATCGCCACGCGCGCGCTCGCTGCCGCCCGTCTCGGCGGCTACGACGTCGTGCTGCTCGACACCGCCGGCCGCACCACGCTCGACGACGAGATGATGAACGAGGCGGCCGAGGTCAAGAAGGCCGCCAATCCGCATGAAGTGCTGCTCGTCGCCGACTCGCTGACCGGCCAGGACGCCGTCAATCTGGCGCGCGCCTTCGATGAGCGCGTCGGCTTGACCGGCATCGTGCTGACCCGCGTCGATGGCGACGGCCGCGGCGGCGCGGCGCTCTCGATGCGCGCCGTCACCAACAAGCCGATCAAGCTGATCGGTACCGGCGAAAAGATGGACGCGCTGGAGGAATTCGATCCCGCGCGCATCGCCGGCCGCATTCTCGGCATGGGCGACATCGTCGCACTGGTGGAAAAAGCCTCCGCCAATATCGACGCCGAAAAGGCGATGCGCGTCGCCGAGAAGATGCGCAAGGGCGCGTTCGATCTCGCCGACATGCGCGAACAGTTGATGCAGATGGCGCAGATGGGCGGCATCGGCGGCCTGATGGGCATGATGCCAGGCGTCGCCAAGATGAAAAACCAGATCGCCAATGCCGGCATCGACGACAAGACGCTGAAACGTCAGGTCGCGATCATCGACTCGATGACGCCGCAGGAGCGGCGCAATCCGGACCTTTTGAAGAACAGCCGCAAGAAGCGCATCGCCGCCGGCTCCGGCACCTCGCCCGAGCAGATCAACAAGCTTCTGAAAATGCATCGCGGCATGGCCGACATGATGAAGGCCATGGGCAAGGGCAAGCGCGGCCCGCTCGCGGGTTTGGGTCAGATCATGGGCTTTGGCGGCGGCGGCATGCCATCGCCGGAGCAAATGGCGGAGATGGCCAAGAAAATGCCGGGCGGGCAGTTGCCGCCGGGCTTTCCGGGCGCAGGCGCGCCGGGGCTTCCCCCCACAATGCCGGCGCTGCCGCCGACGATGCCAGGGCTACCAGGACTTGGCACACCGGGAAAATTCCCCGGCATTCAGGGCCTGCCCGGCTTCGGGAAAAAGAAATAACCGCTTTCGACTTCACCCAACTCAAACGATCAACGCAAAGTTCAACAAAGGAAAACTGAAATGTCTCTCGTTATCCGCATGGCTCGCGCCGGCACCAAGAAGCGCCCGTTCTATCACATCGTGCTCGCCGACTCGCGTTCGCCGCGCGACGGCCGCTTCATCGAACGTCTCGGCTACTACAATCCGCTGCTGCCGAAGGACAAGGAAGAGCGCCTCAAGCTTGACCTCGACAAGGTCAAGGCGTGGATGGTCAAGGGCGCGCAGCCGTCCGACCGCGTCAGCCGCTTTCTCGATGCCGCCGGCGTGTTGAAGCGCGAGAAGCGCAACAACCCGACCAAGGCCGTGCCGCGCAAGGAGCGCAAGGCGCTGAAGGAAGAAGCGCTCAAGGCGAAGGAAGCCGCCGCCGCCGAGGCGAAGGCCGCCGCGCAAGCCAAGGCCAACGAAAAGGCGGCCGCCGACAAGGCCGCTGCCGCGCAGTAGTCGCGGCCGACCGTGGCTCGCGACACCAGCAAGTCACCGGCTCCCTTACCGGGAAACAAAGTCCGCGTCGCCCGCATCGGGGCGCCGCATGGCGTGCGGGGCGAACTCAAGCTGTGGTCGTTCACCGGCGATCCGGCGGCGGTCGCCGATTACGGCGCGCTCGAAACCGAAGACGGCAAGCGCCGTTTTGACATCGAGACAATGCGCCCGGCGAAAGATCATTTCATCGTGCGCCTTGCCGGTGTCGCCGACCGCGACGCGGCGGCGAAGCTCACCAACATCGATCTGTTCGTGCCGCGCGAGCGGCTGCCGGCCATCGATGAGGACGACACCTGGTACCACGCCGACCTGATCGGCTTGGCCGCCGTCACGCCGGAAGGCGTCGCGCTAGGCACCGTCACCGCGCTGCATAATTTCGGCGCCGGCGATCTGATCGAAATCGCCACGACGCAAGGCGGCGAGCCTTTGCTACTGCCGTTCACCGACGCGATCGTGCCGGAGGTCGATATTGCGGGGAAGAAGGTCGTCGTCGTGCTGCCGAGTGTGACGGAGTAGCCCCGTATGTGGCGCGCATCGGTGCTGACCATCTTTCCCGAGATGTTTCCCGGGCCGCTGGGCGTCAGCCTCGCCGGGCGGGCGCTCAATGCCGGCCTGTGGTCGCTCGAAGCCATCGACATTCGCGCGCATGCCCTCGACAGACACGGCACCGTCGATGACACGCCGGCCGGCGGTGGCCCCGGCATGGTGATGAAGGCCGATGTGCTGGCCAAAGCCCTCGACAGCATCCCCGCCGATCCGCGCCCGCGCCTGCTGATGAGCGCGCGCGGCGCGCCGCTGACGCAAGCCCGTGTCGCCGCGCTCGCCAAAGGCGACGGCGCCGTCATCCTGTGCGGCCGCTTCGAAGGGGTCGATGAGCGGCTGATCGCCGCGCGCGGCCTGGAGGAGGTTTCGATCGGCGACTTCGTCCTGTCCGGCGGCGAAACCGCGGCGCTGACCCTGCTGGACGCCTGCGTCCGGCTCATTCCCGGCGTCATGGGCAAGGAGGCCTCGGGCGTCGAGGAGAGCTTCTCCGACGGGCTCCTGGAATACCCGCAATACACCCGTCCCGCCGTGTTCGAGGGGGTGCCGATCCCGGAAATCCTGACCTCCGGCGACCACGGCAAGGTTGCCAAATGGCGGCTTTCCGAGGCCGAAAGGCTGACCAAAGAGCGCCGTCCGGACCTCTGGGCGGCCTATCTGGCACGGAAAAAGCCCTAGTTTTGATGGGTGACAATCCCGCCCAAGTGTACTAGAAGCGCGCCAACCCATTCAGACCAAGCATGACCGCGCGCCGGTTGCTGGCGCTGCCGAGGAGATTTGAGCCATGAACCTGATCGCACAGCTCGACAAAGAGCAGATGGAAAAGCTGTCCGCCGGCAAGACCATGCCGGACTTCGGCCCCGGCGACACCGTGCTGGTGAACGTCAAGGTCAAGGAAGGCGACAAGAGCCGCGTCCAGGCCTATGAAGGCGTCTGCATCGGCCGCTCCGGTTCGGGCATCGGCCAGAACTTCACCGTGCGCAAGATTTCCTACGGCGAGGGTGTCGAGCGCGTGTTCCCGCTGTACGCGCCGATGATCGACTCGGTGAAGGTCGTGCGCCGCGGCAAGGTGCGCCGCGCCAAGCTGTATTACCTGCGCGCCCTGCGCGGCAAGGCGGCCCGCATCGAGGCCGAAACCACCAACGCGCCGGGCAAGGAAGCCGCCGCCAAGTAGGCAGCGCGACTTATCAGGACTGCTTCAAGGGGCCGGCGTTCGGCCCCTTTTGCTTGTTTGCTGCCCTACGCGCCATTTCGTTGTCGGAACCATTCCAATCGACTATATAGCCTCCATGGTTTCCAAGGCTTGCCGCATCATCCTCGCCGACCACACCCGCCTGCCCTGGCGGTTTTTTGGCCGGCTGACGGCTGTCCAGGCTGGACTCTGATCGTTCGCCGCCGGCATGAAGCCGGACGCCTGCGAACCGCTTTCCCTTTTCGACTTGCACAAGGTTATCCTTCGTCATGAAACCGCGCACCCTCTACGACAAAATCTGGGACGATCATCTGGTCGACGAACAGGCCGACGGCACCGCGCTGCTCTACATCGATCGCCATCTGGTTCACGAAGTGACCTCGCCGCAGGCGTTCGAAGGCCTGCGCGCCGCCGGGCGCAAGGTGCATGCGCCGGACAAGACATTGGCCGTGGTCGATCACAACGTGCCGACGTCGGACCGCTCGCTGCCCAATCCTGACCCGGAGAGCGCCGAACAGATCGCCGTGCTGGCGCAGAACGCCAAGGACTTTGGCCTGACCTATTTCAACGAGTTCGACCGGCGCCAGGGCATCGTCCACATCATCGGGCCTGAGCAGGGCTTCACGTTGCCCGGCACGACGCTGGTGTGCGGCGACAGCCACACCGCGACGCACGGCGCCTTCGGCGCGCTCGCCTACGGCATTGGCACCTCGGAAGTCGAGCACGTGCTGGCGACGCAGACCTTGATCCAGAAGAAGTCGAAGAACATGCGCGTCACCGTCGACGGTGTGTTGCCGCATGGCGTGACCTCGAAGGACATCATCCTCGCCATCATCGGCGAAATCGGCACCGCCGGCGGCACCGGCTACGCCATCGAATATGCCGGCGAAGCTATCCGCGCGCTGTCGATGGAAGGCCGCATGACCATCTGCAACATGTCGGTCGAGGCCGGCGCCAAGGCCGGCTTCATGGCGCCGGACGAGAAGGTGTACGAATATCTCAAGGGCCGTCCGATGTCGCCGCAGGGCGAGACGTGGGACATGGCGATGGAATACTGGAAGACCCTTTATTCCGAAGAAGGCGCGCATTTCGATCGCGAGATCAGGCTCGACGCCGCTGCCCTGCCGCCGATCGTCACCTGGGGCACCAGCCCCGAGCAGGTCGTCTCGGTTGCCGGCCGCGTGCCTGTGCTGTCGGAAATCGCCGACGACAACAAGCGCGTCGCCGCCGAACGTTCGCTCGGTTACATGGGTCTCAAGGGCGGCGAGAGGATCACCGACATCAAGCTCGACCGCGTCTTCATCGGCTCCTGCACCAATGGCCGCATCGAGGATTTGCGCGCGGTGGCCAAGATCGCCGAAGGCAAGACCGTCAACGGCAATGTCTATGCGATGATCGTGCCGGGCTCGGGCCTGGTGAAGGAACAGGCGGAAGCCGAAGGCCTCGACAAAATCTTCAAGGCCGCCGGCTTCGATTGGCGCGAGCCGGGCTGCTCGATGTGCCTCGCCATGAACCCGGACAAGCTGGCGCCGGGCGAGCGTTGCGCCTCGACCTCGAACCGCAACTTCGAAGGCCGCCAGGGCTACAAGGGCCGCACCCATCTGGTGTCGCCGGCCATGGCGGCGGCGGCGGCGATTGCCGGGCATTTCGTTGACGTAAGAGAGTGGAAGTAGCGCATCGCGCGCGACACTTTGAAAATCAAAAGGCCCGCAAATTTGCGGGCCTTTTTTGTTTATCCTCCGAGCCGATGAAAAAACCAGCCATGCCCATCGCTATCTCCAACACCGCCGCCCGCGCCATCTGGCTGCGGGCGCAGCGGCTGGATGTGCGCGCGCCGTTCGGCGAAGGCCCCGCTGCGGTCGCCGAGGCCGTCGCGCATCTCGGCTACGTGCAGATCGACACCATCAACGTCATCGAGCGCAGCCATCACCACATCCTGTTCTCGCGCATTCCCGCCTATCGCCGCGACGACCTCCGCACCGCCCAGAGCATCGACAAGAGCGTGTTCGAATACTGGACGCATGCTTTGGCTTATGTGCCGACACAGGACATCCGCTACTTCGTCGATGACATGAAACATTACCGGCGCGAGCCCGGCGGCTGGTTCGACTCGGTGCGGCCGGAAGACACCCGCAAGGTGATGCGGCTGGCGCGGAAAGGCCCGTTGTCGATCCGCGATATCGACGACGACGAGCTGCGCGAAAAGGATCACGAATGGGCCAGCCGCAAGCCGTCGAAGCGCGCGCTGCAACTCGGCTTCTATCAAGGTCATCTCGCGGTGTCGGCGCGCACCGGCATGCTCAAGACCTATGATTTGCTGCTGCGGCATTTCGGCTGGGACAAACTGCCCAAAGCGGCGACGGCATCCGAGACGACGGCCTACTTGCTCGACCGCGCTTTGCGCTCACAGGGCATCGTCAGCCTCGATTCGATCTGCCATCTCTATGCGTCCGCCAAGCCGGCAGTGCGCAAGGTGATCGACGCGCGGGTGCGGCGCGGTGAACTTGTGCCGGTGGCGATCGAGGGCGCCGGCAAGCAAGAGCACTGGGCGGCACCCGCGGCGCTTGAAGACAGCACCGAAGGCGAGCCCGGCCTGGTGCACATCCTGTCGCCATTCGATCCGCTGATCATTCAGCGCAAGCGCACGCATCTCTTCTTCGGCCACGATCATCGCTTCGAGGCCTATGTGCCAAAAGAGAAGCGCAAGCTCGGCTACTTCGCGCTGCCGGTGCTGGTGGACGATACCATCGTCGCCGCGCTCGACCTCAAGACCGACCGGCAGCAGCGCAAGGTGTTGATCCAGAAATGGACATGGCTCGGCGCGAAAAAAACGCCGCGCAACGACGTGAAGCGGCGCATCGAGGAAGAGCTCGACCGGTTCGAACACTTTCAGCTTGGAGATTGAGCGCGAGCTTTGATGTTTGTGGCCAGCAAACCCCACCCGACTCCGCGCTACGCGCGGAGCCACCCTCCCCTTTCAGGGGATCGTTGCGTAATTCGCTGCCTGTGATTCACTGCCTTTTTCGGATGGGAGGCAGAGATGGCGGAGCGGGATCAGTTG
>LNFM01010153.1_pt1 | contig 13392 bp, 16 predicted proteins | sample 596031 | NCBI WGS metagenome assembly LNFM01 (sample SAMN04254537, study PRJNA301005) | activated carbon metagenome | isolation source: dual media filters at the Ann Arbor, Michigan drinking water treatment plant | place: USA: Ann Arbor
TCTCACGGTGATCGGTGAGGTGGTGGAAGGCACCGACGTCGTCTGGACGGCGGAAGGACGGGTGCTCTCCTTCGCCTCCGGCCGGTTCGAGCATTTCTGAGAGGGCGCTGCGGCGCGGGGATTGCCTTGCACCGCGCAACTGCGTCCTTCGAGGCTCGCCGCCGGACGATGCTGACGCATCGCCGAGGCTCGCACCTCAGGATGAGGAGGGTGGTGAGTTGCATCAGGCGCGGCGGCGGCCGCTGCGGTTCATGCCAGACACCAACCTCCTCATCCTGAGGTGCGAGCGCATAGCGAGATGCGGACGCATCTTGCGTTCGCTCGATGCTATGGCGAGCCTCGAAGGACGCAGTTGCGCGGTGCAAGGCAATCCCCGGCCCGGGGTGTGGTCTCAGAAATGCTCGAACCGGCCGGAGGGGAAGGAGAGCACCCGTCCTTCCGCCGTCCAGACGACGTCGGTGCTTTCCACCACCTCACCGATCACCGTGAGAGGGACATCGGCCGCCGCCGCATCGCCACGGAGCGCCGCGAGGCGGTCCGGGGGACAGGCGAGCAGGATCTCGTAGTCGTCGCCGCCGGTGAGGATCCGCTCCCGCAAGCCCGGGTCGATCGCCAATGCCCGGGCCGCGGCCGGCGACAGCGGCACCGCCCCGGCATCGAGCCGCGCGCCGGTTGCCGATGCCGCCATCATCTTGGCGAGGTCGCCGACGAGCCCGTCGGACACGTCCATCGCCGCCGACGCGTGGCGGCCGACGGCGTCGGCCAGAGCGACCCGTGGCCGAGGGCTGAGATAGCGGTCGACGAGATGGGAGCGCTCGTCGGGCGCGAGCAGGCGCAGCCAGTCAGGGGCTGCCGCCGGCGCGCGCTCGGCCTGCCGCGCGATCAGCCCGAGGGCGCCGTCGCCGATCGTGCCGGTGACGCAGAGCACGTCCCCTGGGCGCGCGCCGCGGCGGCGCACCGTGCGGGCCGCCCGGCCGAAGGCGGTGACGGAGAGCGTCAGCGGGCCCGGCACCTTGACCGTGTCGCCGCCGAGCAGCGGGCAGCCATAGCCTCGGATGTCGGTCGCGAGGCCGTCGGCGAAGGCGGCGAGGAAATCGGTCGTCCAGTCGGCCGGCAGGCCGAGGCCGAGGAGGAAGCCGGTGGGTACAGCGCCCTTGGCGGCGAGATCGGAGAGGTTGACCCTGAGCGCCTTGGCGGCGATCAGGCCCGGGGGGTCGTCGGGGAAGAAGTGGACGCCGGCGATGGCCATGTCCTTGGTGACGACGAGGTCGCCCTCGCCTTCCGGGATCACGGCCGCGTCGTCGGTGAGGCCGTCGGCGCCCGCGGTGGTGGCGAGGGGCGCGAAGAAGCGGGCAATGAGGTCGTCTTCGGACGGACGGGTCATGGGGCGATGATGGCGGAAAGCCCGGGTGAAGGGGAGGCCCGCCGGCCTCAGCCCTTCGGAGCTTCGCCCATCTCGGCGGCGCGCACGCGCTTGGCGATCTTGTCGAGCACGGCGTTGGCCATGCCGACCTCCTCGCGGTCGACAAAGGCGTCGGCCACGTCGACATATTCGGTGATGATCACCTTGGCGGGCACGTCGGGCCGCTCGAAGAGCTCGTAGGCGCCGGCGCGCAGAACGGCGCGCAGCACCGCCTCGATGCGGCGCAGAGGCCATTCGTCGGCGAGGATGCGGTCCACCGCCACGTCGATGCGCTGCTGCTCGCGCATGACGCCCTGGATGATGTCGCGGAAGAACTGGTGGTCGGCGGGCAGATAGGTCTCGCCCTCCACCTCGCGGCCCATCCAGAAGGTCTGGAACGAACCGATGACGTCGTTGATGTCGGAGCCGGCGACGTCCATCTGGTAGAGCGCCTGGACGGCGGCGAGCCGTGCGGTGCCGCGCTTGTTGGCCTGTTTCGGATTGGTCTCCGCCATCACGCCTGCTCCGCCGCGCGCTTCAGGCGGATCATGGCGAGGCAGGCCTTCGCCGCCCCGCCGCCCTTGTCGAGTTCGCTGCGGCGGGCGCGGGCCCAGGCCTGGGCGTCGTTCTCCACCGTCAGGATGCCGTTGCCCAGCGGCATCTTGCGCGCCACCGACAGGTCCATGAGGGCGCGGGAGCTCTCTTCGGAAACGATCTCGTAGTGGGTGGTCTCACCGCGGATGACGGCGCCGAGGGCGACCGCACCGTCGAAGGGCTGGCCGCGCGCCGCCGCCGCGTCCATCAGGATGGCGATGGCGGCGGGGATCTCGAGGGCGCCGGGCACGGTGTGCACCTCGCAGGTGGCGCCGGCCTCGGCGATGGCGGCCTTCGCGCCCTCCAGCAGGGCGTCGGCGAGATCGTCATAGAAGCGCGCCTCGACCACCAGCACGCGGGCATGGGTCGGGATCACGTGCTCGGGCGCGGAACGCGGGGCGGCCATGGCAGGTCCTTCGGAATGGGAGCGCTCTAGTAGCCCCCCGCCTTCGCCTCCGCAAGGCGCGCCGCGTAACGGGCCATCATGTCGACCTCGAGGTTGACCCGGTCGCCGGCCGCCGCCGCGCCCCAGGTGGTGACCTGGAGGGTGTGCGGGATCATGGTGACCGTGAAGGTGTCGCCGGTCACGCCGTTGACGGTGAGCGAGGTTCCGTCGAGGGCGACCGAGCCCTTTTCGGCGATGAACTTCGCCAGCTCCCGGGGGGCGCGGAAGACGAACCAGGCGGTGCCGTCGCGGTCCTCGCGCGAGACGATCTCGGCGACGCCGTCGACATGGCCGGTGACGATGTGGCCGCCGAGTTCGTCGCCGATGCGCAGCGAACGCTCGAGGTTCACTTTCATGCCGGTCGCCCAGGTCCCGAGCGTGGTGCGGGCCAGGGTCTCGCCGGAGGCATCGATGGTGAAGACGGTGCGGGCGCCCTGCTCGGCGAGGGAGGTCACGGTCAGGCAGATGCCCATGTGGCAGACGGAGGCGCCGAGCGGCAGGCTGTCGGCGGGATAGGAGCAGGCGACGGCGAGGGTGCGCGCCGTGCCCTTCTCCTCGACGGCGACGATCTCGCCCACATCGGTGATGATGCCGGTGAACATGGGTCAGGCTCCCTGAGGCAAGGTCGGATCGGGGCGATAGGTTTCGATGCGGTCGCAGCCGGCCATGCGGCTCTCGGCGAGGCGATAGCGGGCGGGCATGGGCTCGATGAAGCCGGGAACGCCGTCGCCGAGCGCCGCCGGCGAATGGGCGACGATGATCTCGTCGGCGAGGCCGGTGCGCATCAGCGTGGCGCCGAGGATCGGGCCGCCCTCGCTCATGACGCGGGTGATGCCGCGGGCGGCGAGCAGGCGCAGCGCCGCGCCCATGTCGACGACGCCGTCGGGCCGGCGGCTCACCAGCATGACCTCGCAGCCCGCCCGGCGCAGGGCGCGCTCGGCCTCGGGCGGCGCGCCGACGGTGGAGATCACCCAGGTCGGCACCTCGCGGGCGGTGGCGACCAGACGGGACGTGAGCGGCAGGCGGAGCTTGGAATCGATGATGACGCGGATCGGCGAGCGCGCCTCCATCCCGGGCAGCCGGCAGGTGAGCAGCGGATCGTCGGCCAGCACCGTGCCGATGCCGATCATGATGGCGTCGGCCATGGCGCGCACCAGGTGGAGCTGGACGGTCGCCGCCGGGCAGCTGATCTGGGTGCGGGCGCCGCCTGCCGCCGCGACATAACCGTCGGCGGAGAGCGCCATCTTCAGCTGCACGAAGGGCCGACCCTGCCGGACGCGGATGAAGTGGCCGCGGTGGTCGAGGGCAGCCTCCGCCGCTCCGGGTCCGAAGTCGACGGCGATGCCGTAGGCCCTGAGCATGTGGAAGCCGCGGCCGTGGACGCGCGGGTCGGGATCGCCGATGGCGCAGACGACGCGGGTGATGCCCGCGCGCGCGAGCGCGTCGGAACAGGGCGCGGTGCGGCCGTAGTGCGAGCAGGGTTCGAGCGTCACATAGGCGGTGGCGCCGCGCGTCGCGCCGGGGCCGGAGACGGCGAGCGCATGGGCGATGGCGGTGGTCTCGCCGTGCGGCCTGCCGCCAGCCTGGGTGACGCCGCGGCCGACCACGACGCCGTCCCTGACGATGACGCAGCCGACGGAGGGATTGGGCCAGGCGAGGCCGAGGTGCCGCCGGCCGAGGCGCAGGGCATGGTCCATGTGCGCGCGGTCGAGCGCCGTGAAGGCGTCCCCGTCCATCACGCTAGCGGCGCTCGGGGTCGCCGGCCCCCTCGCCGTCCTCGGACATCTCGCCGATGAGCTGCTGGAACTCGCGCGGATCGCGGAAATTCCGGTAGACCGAGGCGAAGCGGACATAGGCGACGTCGTCGAGCGCCTTCAGGGCCTCCATGACGATGCGACCGATGTTTTCGGCGGGAATGTCGGATTCGCCCGAGGCCTCCAGTTGCCGGACGATGCCGGAGACCAGCCGCTCGACGCGCTCGGGATCCACCGGCCGCTTGCGCAGCGCGATCTGGATGGAGCGCATGAGCTTGTCGCGGTCGAAGGGAACGCGCTTGCCGGAGCGCTTGACCACCACGAGCTCCCGCAGCTGGACCCGCTCGAAGGTCGTGAAGCGGCCGCCGCATTCGGTGCAGACGCGCCGGCGGCGGATGGCGGACCCGTCCTCGGTGGGACGGGAATCCTTCACCTGCGTGTCGGCGAAACCGCAGAAGGGGCAGCGCACGGGACGCGCGCCGCGTCAGGAATAGATGGGGAAGCGGGCGGTGAGATCCTTCACCTTCTCCCGCACGACCGCCTCGACGGCCGCGTTGCCCTCGTCGGAATTGGCCTTGGACAGGCCGTCCAGCGTTTCGGCGATGAGCTCGCCCACCCGCTTGAACTCGGCGATGCCGAAGCCGCGCGTCGTGCCGGCGGGGGTGCCGAGGCGGACGCCCGAGGTGACGAAGGGCTTCTGCGGGTCGAAAGGGATGCCGTTCTTGTTGCAGGTGATGTAGGCGCGGCCGAGGGCGGCCTCGGAGGCCTTGCCGGTGAGGTTCTTCGGCCGCAGGTCGACCAGCATCAGGTGGTTGTCGGTGCCGCCGGTGACGAGGTCGAAGCCGGCCGCCTTGAGCGTCTCGGCCAGCGCCTTGGCATTGGCGACGACGGCATGGGAATAGGCCTTGAACTCGGGCCGCAGCGCCTCGCCGAAGGCCACCGCCTTGGCGGCGATGACGTGCATCAGCGGGCCGCCCTGCATGCCGGGGAAGACGGCCGAGTTGAACTTCTTGGCGAGGTCCTCGTCGTCGGTGAGGATCATGCCGCCGCGCGGGCCGCGCAGGGTCTTGTGGGTGGTGGTGGTGGCCACGTGGGCATGCGGGAACGGCGAGGGATGGGCGCCGCCTGCGACGAGACCGGCGAAATGGGCCATGTCGACGAAGAGGATGGCACCGACCTCGTCGGCGATGGCGCGGAAGCGGGCGAAGTCCCAGAAGCGGGCATAGGCCGAGCCGCCGGCGACGATGATCTTCGGCCGCGTCTCGCGGGCGATGCGGGCGACCTCGTCCATGTCGATGAGCTGGTCGTCCTGGCGCACCGTGTAGGGGGCGACCTTGAACCACTTGCCGGAGACGTTGACGGGCGAGCCGTGGGTGAGATGCCCGCCGGCGGCGAGGTCGAGGCCCATGAAGGTGTCGCCCGGCTGCATCAGCGCCAGGAAGACCGCCTGGTTGGCCTGGCTGCCGGAGTTCGGCTGGACGTTGGCGAAGCGGCAGCCGAACAGCTTGGTGGCACGCTCGATGGCGACGGTCTCGGCGATGTCGACGAACTGGCAGCCGCCGTAGTAGCGCTTGCCCGGATAGCCCTCGGCGTACTTGTTGGTCATCACCGAGCCCTGCGCCTCCATGACGGCGCGGGAGACGATGTTCTCCGAGGCGATGAGCTCGATCTCGTGCTGCTGCCGGCCGAGCTCCTTCTGGATCGCGTCGAAGATGACCGGATCGGTGTCGGCGAGGGACGCTGAGAAGAAGCCGTCGAAGGGCTGGGAGGCGGCGGCGGAAGACGAGGACATCCGGATCACTCCGTGGCGCGGCGGGTCTCGCCGGGTCGGTCGGGAACGTGGGCTAGCCGGTAGCACAGCGTCGGTGACGAGTCCAAGGTTCAGCGCGGCCGAGACACCACACCTTGTGGCGCTTTCACGCCCCCTCCCCCGCATCCTGCGCGAGCCGGCGCTCGAGCTTACGACGGGCGAGGCGCTCCAGATCGTTGAGGGCGGTGTGGACGGGTCCCATCACCACCACCTCCGTGCCGGTCTCGGCGCAGATGGCGGCACAGCGCAGATAGGCGCCCACCGCGGTGTGCTCGAAATAGACGGTGCGCGGCTGTGATTCGGGCATGGGTCACGCGCGGAGAAGCTTGAGGGCGTGCGGCAGGTCCTTCGCCATGAGCCGGAAGAGCGCCGCCGCACCGGGATCGGGTCGGGCACGTGACTGTTCCCAATTGCGCAGGGTTGCGACGGGAATGCCGAGGAGCGTGGCGAACTGATCCTGGGTCATCCGCGCGGCGACGCGCAGGGCCTTCGGCTCGGCCGGCAGCTCGGCATCGCCCATGTCCGGCGCAACGTCGGAGTCTTCGGCGATCAGGGATGCGATGCGCTCGTCGCTGGAGGCCGCACGCAGTCGCTCCCGGTCGACCCGGGGCCTCTCCTGCCTGAGCGTGTCTAGAGACCTGCGAACGATCGCCATTTCTGCCTCTCTTTCCTGCCCGCGGGACGTGCCGAGATGATCCGGCGCGCTGTTCTCCGGTCGGTGTAGACGACCACCAGGACATCGTCGTCGACAGCGCCCAGCGCAATGACCCGATGCTCGCCGTAATCACGCCTCTCGTCGGGCCATTCCAGGGTCGGCCCGGCGAAGATCAGGGCGGCGTAGTCGAACCCGAAGCCGTCCGAGACGCGGCGGGCATCGCTCTTCGCATCGTCCCACTCGAAGTCCATGGCGAAACGGCCCGCCGATGACGCCCGAGGTCGGGATCATGACGCAGTCCAGACTGCGCATCAAGCGTAGTCACTCGACCTCGAAGCATGAAATCCATCATCTGACGCAAAAAGCCCGGCGCGAGGCCGGGCTTTGATCACGTCAGCCGGAGCGGTCCGATCAGCGCAGGGCGACCGGCTGGGCGGCGGCGCCGGAGGCCTGGGGGCCGATGCCGTCGCGCTGGTAGATGTCCTCGCGGAACTGGACGAGGCCGTCCGGATTGGCCCAGGCGGTGATGTAGACCCAGTAGACCGGCACGGGCTGCACCGGCTTGGCGTCGACCCGGTCGGTCGTGCGGAAGATCCGGTCGATCTCCGAGCGGCTCCACTGCGTGCCCTGGAGGATCCAGGCGATGAGCTCGCGCACGTTCTGCACGCGGGCGCAGCCGGAGGAGTGGAAGCGCTGGTCCTCGCCGAACAGGCCCTTGGAGGGTGTGTCGTGCATGTAGACCGCGTGCTGGTTGGGGATGTTGATGCGGACGTTGCCCATCGAGTTGCCCTCGAACGGGTCCTGGCGGAAGCGATAGTTCATCGCCTCCATCGTGTTCCAGTTGATCGACTCCGGGGCGACCTCCTGGCCCTGGCCGTTGAACACGCGGATGCGGTTCTTGGCGAGGTAATCCGGCTCGGCCTGCATCTTCGGGATGAGGTCCTTGCGGATGATCGAGGCCGGGACCGTCCAGTAGGGGTTGAAGTTGATGTCCTGGACGCGGGTCGAGATCACCGGCGACTGGCGGTCGATCTTGCCGACGACGGTGACGTGGCGCGAGACGACCGTGCCGTTCTCCACCGCCTCGAGCTGGGCGGCGGGGATGTTCATGACGATGAAGCGGTTGCCGAGAAAGCCGGAATGGGCGCGCACGCGCACCAGATTGGTCTCGAGCTGGCGCAGGCGCATCTCGGCCGGCACGTTGAGCGCAGCATAGGTCGACTCGCGCACCTGCCCGTCGGGCGAGATGCCGTGGCGGGCCTGGAAGCGCTTCACGGCGGTGTCGACGAAGGAGTCGAACACGTCCGAGCGGCCGGCGGAGGGGTTGAGGTCGCCCGAGGCGATCAGCCGCTCACGCAGGGCGATGACGGACCGGCGGCGCGCGCCGATGCGCAGCCGCTCGCGATCGGGAATCGGCTGCCAGCCGCCGCGCGAGACGATGCCCTGGTACTGGGCGATGGCCTGCTCGAGACCCTGCACCGTGTGGGGGCCGAGGACGGGATAGGGATTGATGGTGGACCGGGTGCGCGACCCCGCGTCGAAGCTGTCGGACCACTCGGCGACGGCGCCGCGGCCGGACTGGGCGAGAGCCGGGCTCGCCACGGCCATGGCGCCGAGCGAGGCGAAGCCGCCGAGGAGCGTGCGCCGGTCGAGCAGCGAAGCGGGATACGCAGGGAAACGATCGGTCACGATAACGGCTCCGGATGATCGGCAGGGTCGCCTCCCGCCAGAGCGAGAGGAAACACCATTATCCTTAAGGAATGCCAAGCGGGTGTCGAGTTGCACCTAGGGCAACCAATGTGACCAACTCAAGGCATTTCCTGCAGCGGAGCCCTGCGCAGGCGAGAAAGTCGGCCTGAAAGCGGCCGAGACGGGCAGATGTGGCGAAACCGGCGCACCCCAGGGGAGACGCCGGCATCGCAGTTCAACAGGATGTGAGGCCGGGCGGGCGTTCAGCCACGCCTGTCGGCGCGGCCCTTCGCCAGGAGCACGGCTCCGGTGACGCCGAGCATGTTCTCGGCGAGCATCAGGACCATCGCGAGGCCGGCGCCGAGCACCGCCCAGTTGGAGATCATCGTCGTCATGGCGTGCCTCAGAGCCGATAGAGGATCTGGTCGGTCCAGAAGCGCTCCAGGCGGAGGAGCGACTTGTTCAGGGTCTTGAAGTCGTCGAGGGCGATGCCGCCGACCTGCTCGACCGTGCGGACGTGCTTGGCGTAGAGCGCCTTCACGATCTCGGCGATCTCGTGCCCCTTCGGGGTCAGGCTGATGCGGACCGAGCGGCGGTCGATGCGCGAGCGCTGGTGGGACAGGTAGCCCATCTCGACCAGCTTCTTGAGATTGTAGGAGACGTTGGAGCCGAGATAGTAGCCCTTGGTGCGCAGCTCGCCGGCGGTCAGCTCGCGGTCGCCGATGTTGAACAGCAGCAGCGCCTGCACGGCGTTGATGTCGGAGCGGTTGCGACGGTCGAACTCGTCCTTGATCACGTCCAGCAGGCGACGGTGCAGGCGCTCGATCAGCGTCAGCGCCTCCATATAGACGGGCGTGATGGCCTCGAAGCGCTCGAGACGTTCGGGTGAGATCGGCGGCGACGCGACGTCGCGCGCCTTGGTCATCATACTCATGGGACGCCTCTTGTCCTGGTTGGCGCCGGGGCGTTTTTTGACCCTCGGCCGAGCGGCCCTGTTCACCGCTCGTGTGCCCTCAACCTAGACCGGCGAATTTTAAAAGCCCCCGAACAAACAGCGTGAAGGCGGCTTAACCATTACTTCCTCAACAAGAGATTGCATTGATCTATCAGCAATATCTCGTTGTCTTTTCATCAACCTGCCGGCGCGGGGGCAAGATTCGATAAAGGATCGGAAGGACCGAATTCCGGACACTTGGCCGGCGATGTTTACACTTGATTCAAACGGGCGAAAGCAATCGTCAACCATCCCCCGCCGACCGTCTCATTCAACTGCATGCGGTCGGCGAAACGCCCTGTTCAGCATAGGCCGATGACGCCGCGTCAAAGCCGGAGAGAACCTTCCGCGCCGGGATCGGGGTGCCATCGGCATTCCCTAAGGGAAGATACCCGGGGGTCACTTGCCCCGCAGGAAGTTGACGATGCCCGAGAAGTCCGTGCCGGCCTCGCCCTGGGCGGCGTAGAGGCCGTAGAGGGCGGCGGCCTCCGCACCGAGCGGCGTGACCGCGCCGGCGGAGCGGGCGGCGTCCTGGGCGAGCTTGAGGTCCTTCAGCATCATCGCCGCCGTGAAGCCCGCCTGATAACCCCGGTTCGCCGGCGAGGTGGGCACCGGCCCCGGCACCGGGCAGTAGGTGGTGAGCGACCACGACTGGCCGGAGGACTTGGACGCGATGTCGAAGAGCTTCTGCGCGTCGAGGCCGAGCTTCTCTGCGAGCACGAAGGCCTCGGAGGTGGCGATCATGGTGATTCCGAGGATCATGTTGTTGCAGATCTTGGCGGCCTGGCCGTTCCCCGGCCCTCCGGCGTGGACGATGGTCTTGCCCATGGCCTCGAGATAGGGCTTCGCCGCGGCGAAGGCCGCGTCCTCGCCGCCGCACATGAAGGTGAGGGTGCCGGCGCTGGCGCCGCCGACGCCGCCGGAGACGGGTGCGTCGATCATCCCGAGGCCACGCTCCGCCGCGGCCTTCGCCGTGGCGCGCGCGGTGTCGACGTCGATGGTCGAGGAATCGATCAGGAGGGCGCCGGCCTTGGCGCTGGCGATGATGCCCTTCTCGCCGCCATAGAGCGCGCTAACCTCGCGGCCCGAGGGCAACATGGTGACGACGACGTCCGCCTCGCGCACTGCCTCGGCGATGGAGGCCGCTCCCTTGCCGCCGGCGGCGACGTGGCGCTCGACGGCGGCGGGGCTCACGTCGGTGCCGACGACGGTGTGGCCGGCCTTGACCAGGTTGGCGGCCATCGGCCCGCCCATGTTGCCGAGGCCGATGAAGGCGATGGTGCTCATGATGTCCTCCCGTCGTCGTGTCTGCGCCCGTGCCGCGGCCGGGCCTCTCATTCGGTGAAGGCGTCGTTCGCCTGGCGGGCCGCCATGGTGGCCGCGGCCGTGTAGAAGAGCAGCAGGACCCCGTCGGCCACCGTCGCCGGCAGGGAGCGCGCGGCGATCTGGACCCAGCCCTGCATTCCGCCGAGCATGGCGAGGTCGATCCCGATGGCGACAGCCGTCGCCAGCACCCAGACGACACCGCCCCAGGCCGAGGTGAGCCAGAGCCCGACGCCGGCGACGAGTTCGATCACCGCGAAGAAGACGATGGAGGCCTGCACGCCCGGGGGCATGTCCTCGAAACCGATGCCCTCGGCATTGGGGCCGCCGCAGATCACCATCCACTGCATCAGGCCGCGGCCGATGACGAGCACGGCCAGCGCGCGCATGAAGATGCGGTAGATGCGGCTCCAGTCGATGCTCCGCTCCTCGGCATCGGCCTGGATCGGCGCGTCGCTGGCGGTGCGGAGCTTGGTGGCGCTCATCGGGGGATGACCGGCGGCACGAGCTCACCGTCTCCGAGCGGCGCGAAATGGGCCTCCACCATGGCCGGCGTCACCGCGTCGAGGGTCGCCGGGCTCCAGTGCGGGGCATTGTCCTTGTCGATGATGACGGCGCGCACGCCCTCGTAGAAGTCGTGGCCGCGGCAGATGCGCGAGACGATGCGGAATTCGGTGGTCATCGCCGCCTCGAAGTCGAGCGCGCGGCCGGCCCGCACCTGGGCGAGGGCGATCTTCATCGAGGTGGGCGACTTGGTCCTCATGGTCGCGAGGGTCTGGCCGCACCAGTCGTCGCCGGCCGCCGCAGCGGAAGCGAGGGCGGACATGACCTCCTCCACCGTGTCGAAGCGGAAGCAGGCGTCGATGGCGGCGCGGCGGGCGGTGACGCTCGCCGGCTGGGTGGCGACGTCCGCAAAGCCCTCCAGCACGTGGTCCACCGTCTCGCGGCCGCAGAGCGCGTCCAGCACCTCCGCGAAGCGCTCGGACGCCATGGCATGGGTGGCGAGCCCTGTGGAGAGCGCGTCGCCCTGCTTCATGCGCTCGCCCGTGAGGGCGAAGTAGGCGCCGATCTCGCCGGGAATGCGCGGCAGGAAATAGGTGCCGCCGACATCGGGGAAGAAGCCGATGCCCACCTCGGGCATGGCGAAGACGAACTTCTCACCGGCCACCACGTGGCTGCCGTTGATGGAAACGCCGACACCGCCGCCCATGACGATGCCGTCAATCAGCGAGACATAGGGCTTCGGGTAGCGCTTGATGAGGATGTTGAGCTCGTATTCCTCGCGCCAGAACTGCAGCGCCTCGGCGTGGTCGCCGGCCTTGCCGAGGTCGTGAAGGACGCGGATGTCACCGCCGGCGCAGAAGGCGCGTCCGCCGGCTCCCGTGACGACGATGCGGGTCACCGCGGGATCGACCGCGAAGGCGTCGAGCGCGCGTCGCATCTCGCGCACCATGCCGAGGGTCAGCGCGTTCAGCGCCTTCGGCCGATTGAGGGTGATGAGGCCGGCCGAGCCGCGGCGCTCGATCAGGACTTCCGGTTCGGCGGGGGCTTGAATCGGTTCGCTCATGCCCTGCCTCTATCACGCGCCGAGCAGGTCGCGCGAGACGATGACGCGCATGATCTCGTTGGTTCCCTCGAGGATCTGGTGCACGCGCACGTCGCGCAGCACGCGCTCGATCGGGTGGTCGTTGAGGTAGCCGTAGCCGCCGTGCAGCTGCAGGCAGCCGTTGACGACCTCGAAGCCGATATCGGTGGCGAAGCGCTTGGCCATGGCGGCGAGCGTCGTCGCCCGCGGGTCCTTCTCGCCGACGGCCACTGCTGCGCGGCGCACCATGAGGCGGGCGGCCTCGAGCTCCGTGGCGTAGTCGGCGATGCGGAAGCGCAGCGCCTGGAAATCCTTGATCGCCTGACCGAACTGCTTGCGGTCGCCCATGTAGGCGATGGTGCGGTCGAGGCAGAACTGGGCGCCGCCGAGCGAGCAGGCCGCGATGTTGAGGCGGCCACCGTCGAGCCCCGCCATGGCGATGCGGAACCCCTGCCCCTCCTCGCCCACCATGTTCTCGGCGGGAATGCGGACGTTGTCGAAGTCGACGACGGCGGTCGGCTGGCTCTTCCACCCGAGCTTCTTCTCCTGGGCGCCGAAGGAGAGGCCGGGCGTATCCTTGTCGACGACGAAGCAGGAGATGCCGCGCGCCCCCTCCCCGCCCGTGCGAGCCATGACGACATAGACGTCGGAGCGCCCGCCGCCGGAGATGAAGGCCTTGGCGCCGTTGATGACCCAGGAATTGCCGTCCCGGACCGCACGGGTGCGCAGCGAGGCGGCGTCGGAGCCGGCGCCCGCCTCGGTCAGGCAGTAGCTGGCGAAGGTCTTCATGGCGCAGAGGTCGGGGACGTAGCGACGGCGCAGGTCCTCGTGCCCGTAGGCGTCGATCATCCAGGCGGCCATGTTGTGGATCGAGATATAGGCCGTGGTGGAGACGCAGCCCTGGGCGAGTTCCTCGAAGATCACCGCCGCGTCGAGGCGGGTGAGGCCGGAGCCGCCGACGTCCTCGCGTACGTAGACGCCGCCGAAGCCGAGCGCCGCGGCGGCGCGCAGCGTCTCCTCGGGAAAGACCGAGCCGGCATCCCAGTCGCGGGCATGCGGCGCCATCTCGGCGGCCGCGAAGTCGCGCGCCACCTGGCGGAAGGCTTCCTGGTCTTCGGAGAGGGCGAAATCCATCGGCAGG
>LNFM01010154.1_pt1 | contig 13392 bp, 10 predicted proteins | sample 596031 | NCBI WGS metagenome assembly LNFM01 (sample SAMN04254537, study PRJNA301005) | activated carbon metagenome | isolation source: dual media filters at the Ann Arbor, Michigan drinking water treatment plant | place: USA: Ann Arbor
GCTGCTGATGACCTCGCACGACCGCGAATTCATGAACCGCATCATCAACAAGGTGATCGAGATCGATGGCGGGTCGCTGACCAGCTATTCCGGCGACTACGAATTCTACGAACAGCAGCGCGCCATGGCGGAGAAGCAGCAGCAGGCGCAGTTCGAGCGCCAGCAGGCGATGCTGGCCAAGGAGATCAAGTTCATCGAGCGCTTCAAGGCGCGCGCCAGCCACGCGGCCCAGGTGCAGAGCCGGGTGAAGAAGCTCGACAAGATCGAACGCGTGGAGCCGCCGAAGCGCCGCCAGACCGTGTCCTTCGAATTCCAGCCGGCGCCGCGTTCGGGCGATGACGTCGTGCAGATGCGCGGCGTGCACAAGCGCTACGGCAGCCGCGTGATCTATGAAGGCCTGGATTTCCTGCTGCGGCGGCGCGAACGCTGCTGCGTGCTCGGCGTGAACGGCGCCGGCAAATCCACGCTGCTGAAGCTGGCGACGGGTTCCACGAATCCGGATGCTGGCAGCGTCGCGGTCGGCGGCAGCGTGAAGATGGGCTATTTTGCGCAGCACGCGATGGAGCTGCTGGATGGCGATCGCACCGTCTTCCAGGCGCTGGAGGATGAATTCCCCCGCGCCAGCCAGGGCCAGCTTCGCTCGCTCGCCGGCTGCTTCGGCTTCTCGGGCGATGATGTGGACAAGAAGTGCCGCGTGCTGTCGGGCGGGGAGAAGGCGCGGCTGGTGATGGCGCGCATGCTGTTCGACCCGCCCAACCTGCTGGTGCTGGACGAACCGACCAACCACCTCGATATCGGCACCAAGGAAATGCTCATCACCGCGCTTTCGCAATATGAGGGCACCATGCTGTTCGTCTCGCATGACCGGCATTTCCTCGCCGCGCTGTCGAACCGGGTGCTGGAGCTGACGCCGGACGGCGTGCATCTGTATGGCGGCGGCTACACCGAATATGTCGCGCGAACCGGGCAGGAAGCGCCGGGGCTGCACGCATGAGCGGGCCGGATCAGGGTCTGGTCGAGGACGCCGCCTGGCTGGCGCGGGAGGTGGCGGAGGACCTGTCCTCCGTGCTGCTGACGCTCTACCCGGATGCCGAGACGCTGGACACGATGCGCCCCGGCGAGACGGACCTGGCCACGGCCAATGCCATCACCCGCGCCGTGGCGGCTGTGATGGCGGAGGAAGGCGTGGACATCTTCGTCCAGCGCGCCGATCGCGGCGCCTTCCGCCGCTGGCTCGCCGCCCGTGCCGAGACGCCCGAGACGCGCCGCGCCTGGGTGGACCGGGAACGCCTGCTGCGCGGGGCCGATGCCTGGCGTGCGCTGGGATTGCCGGTGCCGCCCGCCGCGCCTGCACCGGAATTCCCGGCAGCGCCCGGGCCTGTCGCGGAAGAATTGCTCACGGCCTATGCGGATCGCGAGAACGGCGAATTCGAAGGCCTGGCCAACGACCTGCTGCAATGCGACCGCGGCGACATCCTCGATCTCGCCCTGCGCAAGATGGAGGATCGCCACAGCGCGGAGAACGCCGCAGACCTGCGCGTCGATCTGCTCGCCATCGCCGGCGGCGGCGAAGTCGGACCTTCGGGATGGGCGGAGTTGGTCGCCCTGCCGGTGGCGCTGTCCGCCGCCGCACCGGATGCGTCGACGATGGCCGACGGGCTGGTCGCATCCGGCGGGCTGGCGCCATCGGAGCAGCTTCGCTTCCTGCCCGGCTGGCGATCCCCCACCGATATCGAGGCGCTGTCCCCGCTGGCGATGCGCCGCATCCTGACCGACCTCGCCGGGGGGCGGGAGCCGCGCGACCTGCCGCCGGGCGATACGGATGATCTGGTGCGGGCCGGCTTCGGCGTGCTGGTCGGGCTACGGATCGACTGGAACCTGGCGATCTGGGACGAGATCGCTGCCGCCGGCGGGCTGCCGGAGGAGGAGGAGGAAGAACCGGAGGAGACGCCCGAAGCCCGCGCCCAGGCCAAGGCGATCGAGGCCTGGCGCGGCCGTGTCGCGGCCGAGACCGCTGGCTGCGTGCCGCTGGATCTGGTGCCGCTCGCCGAGGCTGGCGATGTCATCGCCCATTTTCTGGATGAGGCCACCGGCCAGGTGCCGGGGCTCGACCGTATTCGCGACTTCCTTGCGGAAGCGGAGGACCAGGCGGTGGGTGCGGAGGTGGTCTGCCACGCCACGCGGACCGACCAGCTTCTGCAACTGGCGGCCTATACGGCGTCCGGCCAGCCGCTTGGCGTGCTGACGCTGCAGGCGGCGGAACTGGCCGCGCCGCCGGAGGCGATGCTGGGCCTCATCGGCGGCTGGGTCAGGCTGGTGCAGGTGCCGCCGAAGGGCTGAGCCCCGGCTGATGCCCCGCCCTTTCGCGGCCTCAGCGAAACGCCCAGCGTAGCGTCTGCGCGACGCCGAGGGTGCCGGCGCGCACGAAGGGCCGGCCGAGCAGCGGGTTGGGCAGCCCATGCAGCCGCCTGGCCCAGGCGGGCAGCAGGTCGATGGCCGCCTGGTTGCCGAGCGCCTGTACCTGGGCGGCCAGCAGGTCCGCGGTGGCGGCCTTCAACACCAGGTGGCGGACCTCCCGCGTGCGGTGGTCCACGCGCAGGCGGGGCCGGTAGCTCTCCATCAGGCGCCGCGCCCCGGCGCGATCGGTCGGCACCGGGGCCGCCCCCAGGGCACGGGCGACCTGCGCCATCTCGGCGAAGTAGCGGTCCTGGTCGGCCCGCGTCATGCGCGGTTCGACATAGCGGCGCCAGGCGTCCAGGAAGCTCGTCGCCTCCGTCACATGCACCCAGGCGAGCAGCGCCGGGTCATTGGCGGCATAGGGCGTGCCGCAGGGCAGGGTGCCGCCCACCCGGTCATGGATGTGGCGCACGCGGCGGATCACCGCCTCGGCCTCCTCCCGCCCGCCATAGGTGGTGAGCGCGATGAAGCGGGCGGTGCGGCGCAGGCGGCCCTGCATGTCGGTCCTGAAATTCGAATGATCCCAGACACCGGCCAGCACCGCCGGGTGCAGCATCTGCAACAACAGCGAGGCAATGCCGCCGACCATCATGGAGGTGACATCGCCATGCACGCGCCAGGCGACCGAGCGGGGGCCGAACAGCCCATCCGGCTGGCGCTGGACCGGCGTCTCGCCGCGGCTGCGATCGTTGAACAGGGCGACGACGCGGCCGGCGATGGCGGATTTGATGGGCCGCGCCAGGTCTGCCGGCCGGCTGATGGACGATGACGGGTTCATGTTCATGATATGGTGCAGGCCGGGCGCGTGCCCAGCCGCCACGTAGGGTCGGCAGGCTCCGCTGCCAGCCATCACCCGGTCACCAGCCAGGCGGCCGCGGCGGGCTTGCCCTGTTCCGGCACCACGCTTAAGCAACCCGGAATATGGAGGCAGCCCATGACATCCCCGACCGGCCCGCTTCGCGGCCTTCGTGTTCTCGACCTGACCCGCGTTTTGGCTGGCCCGACCTGCACCCAGATGCTGGGCGACCTGGGTGCGGAGGTCATCAAGATCGAAAAACCCGGCTCGGGCGATGACACGCGCGGCTTCGCGCCGCCGGTCTGGCCGGAGACGGAGGAAAGCGCCTATTTCCTCGGGGTCAACCGCAACAAGAAGTCGCTGACGCTGGATATCGCCAAGCCGGAAGGCCAGGCCATCATCCATGACCTGCTGGATGGCTGCGACATCCTGGTGGAGAATTTCAAGGTCGGCGCCCTGTCCAAGTATGGCCTGGGCTTCGAACAGCTCAGCCAGAAATTCCCCGGCCTGATCTATTGCTCCATCACCGGCTTCGGCCAGACCGGCCCCTATGCGCCGCGTCCTGGCTATGATTCGCTGATCCAGGCGATGGGCGGCGTGATGTCCCTGACCGGGGAGCCGGATGGGCTGCCGCAGAAGGTGGGCGTGCCGGTGGCGGACCTGTTCGCCGGGCTTTACGGCTGCATCGGCATCCTGGCGGCGCTGCGCCACCGGGAACGCACCGGCCAGGGCCAGCAGGTGGATATCGGCATGCTGGACACCAGCGTGGCATGGCTGGCGAACCAGGGCATGAACTACCTGGCGACCAAGGAGAACCCGGTGCGGCTGGGCAACCAGCACCCGAACATCGTGCCGTACCAGGTCTTCCCGACGCGGGATGGGCACATCGTGCTGTCCGTCGGCAACGACCCCACCTTCGTGCGGTTCTGCGAGGTGACGGGGCAGCAGGCGCTGCTTTCGGATGAGCGCTTCGCGACCAACGCCGCCCGCGTGGCGAACCGGGATTTCGTGACCCAGACGCTGACGCCGGTGATGCAGCAGCGCAGCACGGATGAATGGGTGGCCGCGCTGGAGGCCGCAAAGATCGGCTGCGGTCCGATCAACACGCTGGAGAAGGTCTTCGCGGACCCGCATGTGCAGGCCCGCAAGGTGGTGGTGGAGATGCCGCATTCCTCCGGCGCCACGGTGGAGGTGATCGCCAATCCGGTACGGCTTTCCGCCACCCCGGCGGATTACCGCGTGCCGCCGCCGAAGCTCGGCGAGCATTCCGAGGAAGTGCTCTCCGGCCTTCTGGGCCTCAGTGAAAGCCAGATCGCGGCGCTGCGCGAGAAGGGCGTGGTCTGAATGCGGGCTGGAAGGCTGCGCTACCTGCTGGGGGCCGCCTTCCACCAGATGGCCTGGACAGAATGGGGGCCGCCGGATGGCGCCCCCGTGGTCTGCGTGCATGGCCTGACGCGCAACGGGCGGGACTTCGACGTGCTGGCCCAGGCACTGGCCGCGCAAGGCCGGCGCGTGCTGTGCCCGGACCTGCCGGGCCGCGGTGATTCGGGCTGGCTGCCGGACCCGGCGCTGTATGCGCCACCCGTCTATGTCGGCGCGCTGGCGCATCTGCTGGCCCGGTTGGATGGGCCGGTGGATTGGGTCGGCACCTCGCTGGGTGGCATCTGCGGCATGATGGTGGCCGCGGCCGCGGGCCAGCCGATCCGCCGCCTGGTGCTGAATGATATCGGCCCGCAGGTGCCGCAGGCGGCCATGGCGCGCATCCAGGCCTATCTGGCCGACAGCCCCCGCTTCACCGACCTGGCGGCGGTGGAGGCGCATCTGCGCCGGGTCCATGCGCCCTTTGGGCCGCTGGAGGACGCGCAATGGGCGCATCTGGCGCGGCATTCCGCGCGCCGCGCGCCGGAAGGCGGGCTGATGCTGCATTTCGACCCCGCCATCGCCACCCCGATCCGCGCGCGGCCGCCGGAGGCGCTGGACCTGTCGGCACTGTGGGCGCGGGTCGCGCTGCCGGTGTTGGTGATCCGCGGGGCGGAGAGCGACCTGCTGCTGCCGGAAACCCTGGCTGCCATGGCGTCGCGCCCCGGCGTCGAGGTGGCGGAAATGGCCGGCGCCGGCCACGCACCGGCGCTGATGGACGCGGCGCAGACCGCGCTGGTGGCCGATTTCCTGGGGTGAACCTCCGTTCACGGCCGCGCAACCTGTACACGCTAGACTTCCGGGAGCCCGCTTGCCCCGAGGATCCCCCCGCCCCATGCGCATCCGCCAGGTCTTCCTGCTCACCACGCTTGCGGGGTCTGCCGTTGGCATCGCCGCCGCGCTGATCTTCGCCGTCATGCAGTGGGGGGTGCTGCGGAACGACCAGATGGCGCTGCAGGACACCCGCCTGCTGGCCGCCGCCCTGCGGATGCCGGAGGCGCTGAACCTGGAACGCGCCTTCGTGAATCCACTTCTGCTCGCCCCGGGAGTCGCGACGACGGAGCAGATGGCGCCGGTGCGCCGCTACACCACGGAAGGCGATGCCGCGCTGACCGAGGGCAAGACCCTGGCCCGCCTGCCGGCGGATGCCGACGCGCTGGCACGGATCGAGGCGAATATCGGCCGGATCCGCGGTGCCGCGCTGCAGGCCGTGGCCCAGCCGCAGGCGGCGCGCGATGCCGCGCTGATGCGCGACTATGTCGCCCGCATGTTCGCGGTCCAGGAGGAAGCGGCCGAGTTCGCGGCCGGGCTGCAACGCCGCATCGCCGTGCTGGAGAACCAGGTGGGCCGCGCCGCGCGCCTGGCACTGCTGGGCTGGGAAATGCGCGATCAGGCCGGTCGCCAGGTGACCCTTGTGGTGCGCGCCGTCGGCCTGCGCCAGCCGATGGAAGGGGAACTGGCCGAGCAGATCGCCACCTTCCGCGGGCGCGTCGAAGGTATCTGGGCCAATATCCGCGCCGCGGCGCTGGACGTGAACACGCCGGCCATCAATGCCGCCCTGGCCGGGGTGCAGAATGGCTACTGGTCCCGTGGCGGGGAAGGCCATGCGACCTTCGTCGTCCCGTTCCGCGGTCGCCTGGCGGAGACCACCGTGCCCGTCCTGTTCCGTGACACGGTGCCGGTGCTGAACACCATCATCCCCGTGCGTGACGCCGCGCTGGCGGAGGCGCTGGCCCGGGCCGAGGCCGCCATTTCCCGTGCCCAGTTGCGCTTCATCCTGGCCTGCCTGCTACTGCTGACCTCCGTGGCGGCGAGCCTGGCCGGCGCCTGGTGGTTCAACCGCCGCGTGGTGGCGCCGACCGGCCGGCTGACGCTGGCGGTGCGCGGCCTGACCGGCGGCGCGCAGGAAGTGGCGATGCCGTTGCAGGATCGCCATGACGAACTGGGCGAGCTGGCCCAGGCGATCGATACGATGCGCCGCGCGGCGCTGGAGGCGGAGGCTTCGGCGAGGGCCAATCTGGCGGAACAGCAGGCCCGCGCCGCGCGCGGCGCCGCGCTGCAGAAGGCCGCCGGGGATTTCGAGGCGGAGGCCGATGCCGCGCTCGGCGCCGTGACCCGCGCCACCGGGCAGTTGCAGCAGCAGGCGGATACGCTGACCGCTGCCGCGAGCGAGGGCAATCAGCAGGCCGATGCCGTGGCCGGCGCCGCGCAGACGGCGTCGGAAAATGTGCAGGTCGTCGCCGCCGCCATCGAGCAGCTGACCGCCAGCATCGGGGAGGTGCATCGCCGCGTGGCAGATGCCGCCAGCATCGCGGTCGGCGCCGCCGGCGCGGCGCGGGAGGGCAACACCGCCATGCAGAGCCTGGCCGACAGCGCGCAGCGGATCGGTGAGGTGGTGAAGATGATCACCGACATCGCCGGCCAGACCAACCTGCTGGCGCTGAACGCGACGATCGAGGCCGCCCGCGCCGGCGAAAGCGGCAAGGGCTTCGCCGTGGTGGCCGGCGAGGTGAAGGCGCTCGCCAGCCAGACCGCCAAGGCGACGGAGGAGATCGCCCGCCAGATCGGCGCCATGCAGGGCGCGACGGAAGGTGCCGTTTCTGCCATCCGCGGCATCGGCGACACCATCGGGCAGCTTGAGGGCGTGACGGCGGCGGTGGCCGATACGGCGCGGGAACAGGCGGAAGCCACCCGCAGCATCGCCGAGGCGATCAGCCGGGCCGCGACCGGCGCGGAGGATGCGGCGCATCATGCCGAGGCGGTGCGCCAGGGTGCGGCGCGGACGCGGCAGACGGCCGATGCGGTGCTGTCCGCCACCGGCGAATTGTCCGGCCGCGGCGATGCGTTGCAGAATGGTGTGCGCGGCTTCCTGACCTCGCTGCGGGCGGCGTAGGGTCTGTAGCGCGATCCGGCCGGTGGGACGGATTGCGGGCTCCCGAAGCTATTGTTCGCGGTACGGCGCCAGCCCGGCCCGCAGCAGGCGGGCGATGCGCGCGGGTGGCTGCGCCGTCTCCAGCCGCAGTATGCCGAGCCGCAGGCGCAGCTTCTGCCAGCGGCTCAGGGCATCTTCCGGCGGTGGCAGCGGCGGCAGGCGGTGGGCATCCTCGCCCAGCAGGATGAGGCGTGCCCGCCGCGCCAGATGCAGCCGCCACCAGGCGAGGCTCCGCGCCTCCCCGGCTGGGGCGTGCTGATGGGCCATCAGCGCATCGACCTCCGCCCGCTGCGCCCGCAGCGCCAGCACCCCGGGCGCATCGCCGCGATCGGAGGCGCCGTGCCAGGGGCGGGGGAAGGGGCCCGGTTCAGCCATGGCGCAGCAGGGTCGCGGCCTCCACCGCGAAGTAGCTCAGCACGCCATCGGCGCCGGCGCGCTTGAAGCCGAGCAGGCTTTCCATCATCGCCCGGTCATGATCCAGCCAGCCATTGCGGACGGCGGCCATGATCATCGCGTATTCGCCGCTCACCTGGTAGGCGAAGGTCGGCACCGCGAAACGGTCCTTCACGCGGCGGACGATATCCAGGTAGGGCATGCCCGGCTTGACCATCACCATGTCCGCACCCTCCGCCAGGTCCAGCGCCACTTCGCGCAGGGCCTCATCCGTATTGGCGGGGTCCATCTGGTAGGTCTTCTTGTCGCCGCCTTGCAGCGAGGCGCCCGAGCCGACCGCATCCCGGAACGGGCCATAGAAGGCGGAGGCGTATTTGGCGGCGTAGGACATGATCCGGGTGTGGATCAGGCCCTTGGCATCCAGCGCGCCGCGGATGGCGCCGATGCGGCCATCCATCATGTCGGACGGCGCGATGATGTCGATGCCGGCCTCAGCCTGGATCACCGCCTGGACGGCCAGGATCTCGACGGTTTCGTCATTCGCCACATACATGCCGCCCGGCCCGGGGCGGAGCACGCCGTCATGGCCGTGGTCGGTATAGGGGTCGAGCGCCACGTCCCCGACCAGGCCCATATCCGGGAATTCCCGCTTCAGCAGCCGGGCGGCGCTGCACATCAGGTTTTCCGGGTTCTTGGCCTCGGTCCCCTCGCCATCCTTCTTCGCGGGATCGGTGGCGGGGAACAAAGCGAGCGCCGGGATGCCCAGCCTCGCCGCAGGCGCCACATGGGCGGCCAGCCGGTCCAGCGTCACCCGCTTGATGCCGGGCATCGAGGCGACCTCGGTTTCGATCCCCTGTCCCTCGATGACGAAGATCGGCCAGATCAGGTCATCCACGGACAGCTTGTTCTCCGCGACCATCCGCCGGGTGAAGGCATCCACCCGGTTGCGGCGCGGGCGCTGGGCCGGATAGCCGGTCATGCCGCGGCGGCCGCCAGCGCCTGGTCGAGATCGGCGAGGATGTCGTCGATATGCTCGATGCCGATGGAAAGCCGCACATAGCCGGGGCTGACGCCGGAAGCCATCTGTTCCTCGGCCGAGAGCTGGCTGTGGGTGGTGGTGGCGGGGTGGATCGCGAGGCTGCGCGCGTCGCCGATATTGGCGACGTGGTAGAACATCTTGAGCGCTTCGATGAACTTCATTCCCGCCTCGGCGCCCGCCTTCAACTCGAAGCCCATCAGGCTGCCATAGCCGCCCTTCAGCGCCGCATCCGCCCGGCGCTTCGATTCGCCGGTCATCAGGCTGGGATGCGTCACGCTGGCCACGGCGGGGTGGCGGGCCAAGTGCGCCGCGACCTTGATGGCGTTGGCGCAGTGGCGTTCCATCCGCAGCGGCAGCGTCTCCAGCCCCTGAAGCGTCAGGAAGGCGTTCATCGGCGCCATCGGCGCGCCGAGGTCGCGCAGCAGGATCACCCGCATGCGGATGATGTAGGCGATGGGCCCCATCGGCTTCACCGCCTGGGTCCAGACCGCGCCGTGGTAGCTGGCATCCGGCTTGTTCAGGGTGGGGAAGCGGGCGGCATTCGCCTCCCAGTCGAAATTCCCGCCATCCACCACCACGCCGCCGATGCTGGTGCCGTGGCCGCCGATCCACTTGGTGGTGGAGTGCATGACGATGGCCGCGCCGAGCGCCAGCGGCTTGCACAGGACCGGGGCCGCGGTGTTATCCATGATCAGCGGCACGCCGAGCTTGCGGCCCATCGCCGCCACTTCCGCGATCGGGAAGACCTGCAGCTTCGGGTTCGGCAGCGTCTCCGCATACCAGCAGCGGGTGCGGTCATCGGTGGCGTCGGCGAAGGCCTGCGGGTTGGCCGGATCCACGAAGCGGACCTCGATGCCGAAGGTCTTCAGCGTATTGGCGAACAGGTTGAAGGTGCCGCCATACAGGTCGGTCGAGGAGACGATGTTGTCCCCGGCCTCGCACAGGTTGAGCACGCAGAAGGTGGTCGCCGCCTGGCCGGAGCCCACCGCCAGCGCCGCCACGCCACCCTCCAGCGCGGCCACGCGCTTTTCCAGCACGTCCACGGTGGGGTTCATGATGCGGGTGTAGATGTTGCCCATCTCCGCCAGGCCGAACAGGCGCTGGGCGTGGCCGGTGTCCTGGAACTGGAAGCTGGTGGTCTGGTGGATCGGCACGGCGACGGAACCCGTTGTCGGGTCCGCCCGCCAGCCGGCGTGCAGCGCAATGGTTTCCGGATTGGTGCTGTCGGTCATGTTGCCCTCTTGGCCATTTCTGGCACTTCCCGCCGCATTGGTGACACGGCATTCGCCAGGACGCCAAGCGGATCGGGCGCGCCAGCCTGGGCCGACCGTCACTGTCCCTGCTCCCCCGATACTCGCGGCCCGCCCGCTTTCACGTCCCCGGTAAAGAAACAGTCATCAAACTGTCAGAGTGCTAGGCGCGTCCCCGCCGCCTGCGGTAACTCGTTCGCCGGGCGCTTCCTTTGGAAAGGCGCAGTCTGCACAAGGGATGTCGCGCATCATGAACGCAATCAACGCGGTTGCGGGTGACTCCGGCGCTTACCTTGATTCGGCCCAAATTTCCAGTAGTCAGAAGGAAATACCTGAACTCTGGGTCAAAGGTGATCGGGTGCAGGTTGGCGGTAGCCAGGATTTCATTATCCGGGGCGGCGTGGTGGAGAGAGCATCGCTCCCGGCCGAATACCGCAGGCTGGATTACTTGCTGCGTGACTGTGCCGGACTTCTCGGCGGCGAGGGCAGCTTCCTCGACATCGGCTGCTCGGCCGGCCTGCTGTGTTTCCTGGCCCGCGAGGCCGGCTTCCGGTCCGTCACCGGGCTTGATCATGACCGGGATCATATCGGCATCCTGGCGGCTGCCTCGCAGGTCAGCGGCCTTTCGGTGCAGGCGCTCCTTGGCAACTGGCGGGACGCGCCGGGTGCCTATGACGTGGTGGCCGGCATGGCCGCGATCCACTGGATATTCCCGGCCGCCGTGCTGGAAGGATCCTTCGACGCCATCTTTCGCCATCTGGCGAGCAGGACCCGGCGCTACCTGCTGCTGGAATGGGTGGCGCCGGAGGATGCCACGGACACCCGGTTCGGCCATATCTCGCGCAATGCCGGCGTGCAGCGGGAGCCCTACAGGCTGGAGAACTTCCTGGCCGCGGCGCAGACCCATTTCGCCGCGGTGGATGCGGTGATCGAGACGTCGCGCACCCGGCATGTCTATGTCTTCCGCAAGCAGGCGCCGCTGCGTGCGGAGCAGCCGAAGGCCAGCTTTTCCAGCGTCGTGCGGATCGGCGATACCAGCGTCAGCAAGACCTTCCAGCCGAGGGCGCTGGTGCTGCATCCCGAGATCCTGACTCGTGAGAAGCGGGCGCTGGATCTGCTGTTCGGCCTGCCGGGCTTTCCCATGCTGCTGGCGGCGGATGAGCGGAGCCTGCACCTGACGCGCGTCGGAGATCCGGCCTCGCCCAGCAATCTGCCGGCGGATGCGGAGGATCAGGGCCGCGCCCTGGTGGCGGCGCTGCGACAGAAGGGCATCCGCCACAACGACATCCATCCCGGCAACCTGCAGGTGAAGGATGGCGCGCTGTACCTGATCGACTTTGCCTGGGCATCCTTCGCGGATGAAGCCCGCGACTTCCTGCCGGATCGCATCGGCGTCGGTCGCGGCGTCCGGGCACCCGGGGATCCCTTCGACGACCAGGTGATGATGGACCGCTCCATCGCCATCCTGCGCGGCAAGCATGGCTAGCGCGCCTTCCTGACACGCAAGCCATGGTGGTTGGCGTTCCACCCTGCCGCAGGCCATGGTAACAGCCTCGGCATGACGCCCCAAAGCACTCCCATCGCCCTCGGTTCCGACCATGCCGGCATCGGCCTGAAGGCCACGCTGCGGGCGGCGCTGGAGGCCACGGGCCATCCGGTACTGGATCTCGGCACGCATGGGCCCGAAAGCGTGGACTACCCGGATTTCGCCCATGCCGTCTGCGGCGCGGTGCTGGACGGGACGGCGCGCTTCGGCGTGCTGGTCTGCGGCACCGGCATCGGCATTTCCATCGCCGCCAACCGGCATGAGGGCATCCGCTGCGCCCTGGTGCATGACGCGACCGGCGCGCGGCTGACCCGGCAGCACAATGACGCCAATGTCCTGGCCCTCGGCGCGCGCATGATCGGCGCGGAGGTGGCGCTGGATGCCCTGAACGTTTTTCTGACCACGCCATATGAGGGGGGGCGGCATGACCGCCGCGTCCTCAAGCTCAGCCCCGGATGGAGCCCGTCCCCATGAACGAGACCACACCGGCGGTGACCCCCGCCCGTTTCTTCCAGGCCCCGGTGGCCGAGACGGACCCCGAGATCGCCGCCACCCTCCGCGATGAACTGATCCGCCAGCAGGACGGCATCGAGCTGATCGCCTCCGAGAACATCGTCTCCCGGGCGGTGCTGGATGTGCAGGGCTCGGTGCTCACCAACAAATACGCCGAGGGCTATCCCGGCCGCCGCTACTATGGCGGCTGCGAGGTGGTGGACATCGCCGAGAGCCTGGCGATCGAGCGTGCCAAGAAGCTGTTCAACTGCGGTTTTGCGAATGTCCAGCCGCATAGCGGCGCGCAGGCCAACCAGGCCGTGTTCTTCGCGCTGATGCAGCCCGGCGACACCTTCATGGGTCTGGACCTCGCCGCCGGCGGCCACCTGACCCATGGCGCGCCGGCCAATCAATCCGGCAAGTGGTTCAAGGTCGCGCCCTATACGGTCCGGCGCGAGGACCAGTTGATCGACATGGAGGAGGTCGCCCGAATCGCGCGGGAGACGCGGCCGAAGATCATCATCGGCGGCGGCTCCGCCTATGCCCGGACCTGGGACTTTCCGAAGTTCCGGGAGATCGCGGATGAGGTCGGCGCGATCTTCATGGTGGACATGGCGCATTTCGCGGGCCTGGTCGCCGGCGGCGCGCACCCCTCGCCCTTCCCGCATGCCCATGTGGTGACCACCACCACCCACAAGACCCTGCGCGGCCCGCGCGGCGGCATGATCCTCACCAACGACGAGGCGCTGGCCAAGAAGTTCAATAGCGCCGTCTTCCCAGGGCTGCAGGGCGGCCCGCTGATGCATGTGATCGCCGCCAAGGCGGTGGCGTTCGGGGAGGCGCTGCGCCCGGAATTCCGCAGCTATGCGAAGCAGGTGGTGCTGAACGCCAAGGCGCTGGCGGCGGAGCTGAAGGCGCAGGGGCTCGACCTCGTCACCGACGGCACCGACAACCACCTGGTTCTTGTGGACCTTCGCCCGAAGAAGCTGACCGGCAAGGCGGCGGAAGGTGCGCTGAACCGCGCGCACCTGACCTGCAACAAGAACGGCATCCCCTTCGACCCGGAGA
>LNFM01010155.1_pt1 | contig 13391 bp, 15 predicted proteins | sample 596031 | NCBI WGS metagenome assembly LNFM01 (sample SAMN04254537, study PRJNA301005) | activated carbon metagenome | isolation source: dual media filters at the Ann Arbor, Michigan drinking water treatment plant | place: USA: Ann Arbor
ACTATCGCACCGCAGCAAAGAATCCGCTAGCCTGTTGCGGTGCCTAATTTTGGTGGGCAACGGGGCTGGGACTGAATGATGTATTCTGGATATCAGGCACAGCACGACCTGATGGAGCCTTGGCGCTCCTTTTCCGAACAGGCGATGGCCAATGTTCGCGGCATCGTCACTGGCTTGAACGGTTACGCGGGCCAGACACCCTTCGGCGCGATTGCCGCCGGTTTTGAAATGATCTCGCGGGCGAAGCTCACGCACACACGCCCCGCCTTTGGCATCTCGTCCGTGATGGTAGGCAACCGCGAAGTCGCGGTGACCGAACAGCCCGCGTTCCAGACGCCGTTCGGCACGCTTCTTCATTTCAAGAAAGACATCGAAACCGCGCAGCCGCGCGTGATGGTGGTGGCGCCGCTCTCCGGTCACTTCGCGACGTTGCTCCGCGAGACCGTGAAGACGCTGCTGACCGACCACGATGTTTACATCACCGACTGGCACAACGCCCGCGATGTGCCGGTTTCCGCGGGCCGTTTCGGCTTCGACGAATACGTCGACCACATGATCCAGTTTATTCAGGCGATTGGTCCCGGCACGCACATCGTTGCCGTATGTCAGCCGTGTGTCGCCGCACTGGTTGCGACCGCGGTCATGGCGAAAAACGGCATGAAGGGACAGCCGAAGAGTCTGACGCTGATGGCTGGTCCCATCGACTGCCGTGTCAATCCGACCAAGGTCAACGATCTTGCCACCGGCAAGCCAATCGAATGGTTCGAGAAGAATCTGATCTCGGTGGTGCCGCCGCAGCACAAGGGCGCGGGCCGTCACGTTTATCCCGGCTTCGTGCAGCTCTCGGCATTCATGGCGATGAACATGGATCGCCATGTGAAAGCGCACATGGATCTCTATCAAAATCTCGCGCGCGGCAATTTCGAGAAAGCGCAGCAGACCAAGGAATTCTACGACGAGTATTTCGCGGTGCTCGACCTCACCGCCGAGTTTTATCTCGAAACGGTGCAATACATCTTCCAGGAATTCCGGCTACCCAAGGGCGAACTGAAGTTCCAGGGCGAGTTGGTCGAGCCCAAAGCGATCCGCAAGACTTCGCTGCTCACTGTCGAAGGCGAGCGCGACGACATCTGCGCCATGGGCCAGACGCTGGCCGCGCAGGACCTATGCTCCGGCATCAAGCCCTATCGCAAACGCCACCATATGCAGGCCGGCGTGGGCCATTACGGCGTCTTCTCAGGAAAGAAGTGGAACGGCCAGATTTATCCGATTTTGCGGAACACGATCCTCGCCGCAGAATAGCGGCGAAAGGGTCGCCGCATGGTTTCGGTTCTAATTTTCGCACTGACCGCGCTTGCCGAGATCGCGGGCTGCTTTGCATTCTGGGCGTGGCTACGCCTCGGAAAGTCGGTGCTCTGGCTTATTCCCGGTACACTCTCGCTGATCGCCTTTGCTTGGCTCCTTACCTATATTGAAAGCGACGCAGCCGGCCGCACCTACGCGGCCTATGGTGGCGTTTATATTGTGGCCTCGCTCCTGTGGCTCTGGGCGGTCGAGGGCTCCCGCCCTGATCGCTGGGACGCGCTCGGCGGAGCGATCTGCCTGATCGGGGCTGCGATCATTCTGTTCGGGCCCCGCGCGGCTGCGGCCTAAAAAATTTGATTCGCCGGATTCGCGACTCAGATAGATTGCCGCTCCATGGCGGCTGGCTATCCTCAGGCTGACGTACTTTCTCGCGTGCGGCGCGAACAGCGCAGCCGCGGAAGCAGGCCGGGCCTTTCCGGTTTGCGCATCGTACTGGCCGCGACCGCCATCACCGTCGTCATTCTTCTTTTCGCCTTCGGCGCGATCGGCATGTTGCTGATGGCGCGTGCGCCCCAGGAACCGATCGCAAGCCGTCTCGATCAGGCGCCTGCGCTGCCGCTTATCGAACATGTTCAGGAGGAAGTTCCGATCATACCTCCGGCGGAAAAGAAGCAGATCGCGGCGGAACCCAAGGAAGACGAGCCTAAAGCAGTAAAAACTTTGCGCTTCGTCGCGCCAGCCCCAGCGCCTGACGCACAGAAGAAAGAGGAGACCGCGCAACACGAACAGCCGCGGGAACATGAGACGACGGGTTCGGTTCCGCCGCCGCAGGCGCAGCAGAAGCAACAGCCTCCCCAACGTGCGGTGCAGCGGCAGCAACAGACGCGCCGTCAGACTCCTGACGATCAATCCGATAATCCACTCTTCCGTCTGTTCGGTATCAAACAGTATCGCTAGGCGCGGATGTTCTTTCGTGATTGCGCGGAACCAAGCTTCCGCGTTCGTGTTGGCGATGCATGGAGATTACCTCCACTAGGGAGAAAAAATCATGCGTCTCGCCATCGTCGGAAGCATCCTCGCTGTCGCCTTCATCGCTGCCCCCGCTCAGTCAGCGCCTCGTGTCGAAGGCAGCAAAGCCTTCTGCTTGAAGAGCACAGACAAGATCACCTGTAACTTCGACACGCTCGCCATGTGTGAAAAGGGCGCGAAGGACATGTCCAAGGACTCGACCACGGCCGGCACCTGCGTCAGCCGTGCTGAAGCGCGCTAAGCCCTGAAGGAACGACGGGAGTTGCAGATCGCAACTCCCGTTTCGTTTCTAGAATCTCGTCGTGAACGCGACGAGCCAGTCCGGCATCAGGTCGAGCAGTAAAGCTTCGACGATCTTGTCGAGGTTTGTAAGCATCATCACACCGACGATGAGAAACGCGCCGCCAGCGATTTTTTTCGCATAAGGCGCGAACTTTGCGATCCCGCCGCTGCGATCTGCTAGCGCGCGTGTGCCGATCGCGACCAGAAACAGCACGAGCGCAGCGCCGAGCGCAAATGCCGTCATACGCGCGGCAGCCTTCAGATAGCCGCCCGCTTCAGCCGCAAGCGAGAGTGCGGCGCCGACCGAAGGACCCGAACAGGGCGCCCAGATCGCGCCGAGCAGAATGCCGACGAAAAATTGTCCAGCAATCCCGTAATTGCTTGCGCGTGCTGCGAGATTGGCGCCGGCGGCGCCGACCGGCGCCACCATGTTGGAGAAGCGCCGCTCCAGCGCCGGAATGAGCATTACGGCCGCGAAGATAAGAAGCAATACGGCGACGGCGTTGCGGAGTGTACCTTCGCCTATACCGAACAGCGCGCCCGTTGCATTGACCAGAATGCCGAGCGTCGCAAATCCCGCCACGAGACCGGCGAGCAGTGCCGCTGCGCCGAGTCGTCCGTTTGCGAAAGCCGACGCAACCACGATGGGAAGCAGCGGCAGTATGCAGGGATTGATGACGGTCAGCGTGCCGGCGAAGAAAGCGAGAACGAGAGCAGTCATCCGCCGGCCTGTGTTGCCTTCTCGATGAGCGCGCGGATTTCCGCGGCATCCGTCACCCAGTTGAGGCGGCCGATCTCTTTGCCGCCTGCGAAGACGATAATGATACTGCGCGAGGTGACCTTCATTGGAGCGAGTACATCGCTGTTGCCGCCCGAGCTCGCGCGCAGCATCGCGACTTTCGCGAATTTCGGATCCTTTTGCAGCGTCTCCAGAACTGCCGCCTGCGCGCGGCAGGTCGAGCACCACCATTCATGCGTATGCAAGACGACGGGAGCCTTCGACTGCACTAGAGTCTCGAACTTCGCCCTGTCGAAGGCGATAAAATCCGCTACGGCGAAAGTCGAGTAGGTGACCGCGGCAAGCGCGAACAAGGCGGTTAGCAACCGGCGCATGATTGTCTCCTTCAGGAGTTGGCGCGCGCGAGCGTCTGCTCGATGCGCGCGGGATCGGAATCGTAAGAGAGGCGCGCGATCTCCTTGCCGCCTTTGAACACAATGATCGTGGACTGACGCACGACCTTGTAGTCGGCGAGAAAGCGCTTTTCGCGGTCGAAGTTCACGCGCACGGCGCGCACGTTCTTGTAGGCAGGGCCGGCCAGCACTCGATCCATCACCGGCATTTGCGCGCGGCAGACGGAGCACCAGTCGGCGTGGACATGCACGACGACGGGTGCGCCGGTCCCCAACAACTTCACGAAATTGTCGGCCTGATATTCGGCGAACGGCATGGCAAACGCACGCCCGAGCGCGAGGGGACTCGCGAAGGCGCCAAGCATCAGCGCGGTGAAATTCCTTCGGTTCATGAACGCAAATCCTCGCTTGCTTCCAGCCATGGCTAACGGAGGGTTACTGGATAGCGCGAGGTCGCCTGACTGGCAGCCCCGAATGTCTATGCGGCAATCACAAACCCGCGAGGCGGAAGGGTTTTGCCCGGTTAACGGGCGATTAGCCGATTCCTCCAATTTTACCGGCGATTGTAACGGGATACTCGCGGCTCTTCGCTAAAACGGGGCCGGGAGATGGACGAAAAGTCCACGCAAACAGGGGGCGAAGCTTGCTCGCCACGCTACGAGGAAAAGTCTGGGCATTCGAGGACCGTCTTACGGTCCGCGAGCAGATCGCGCTCGGCACCGCGATTCTGTGCCTTTTTGTTTCTTTCGCGATCGCGTTTGGCGCCGCTTACGTCGGCCGCCTTGAAGCGAGCAGGCTCATCAGCCGCGAAATGATACAAATCGCAGAAACGGCTTCCGACCGCATGGATCGGCATCTGCAGAGCGTTTATCACCGGGTTCGCTCTTACACGCATTTCGACGTGATCCGCTCCGCGGTATCCAGCGACGCCAAGAAGTTGCGTCCGAACTTCGACCGCCTGAACGCAAGTTTCCCCGACTATACCTGGCTTGCCTTTGTCTCAAAGGAAGGGCTGGTTGTTGCCGCCTCGGATGGACATCGCGAAGGCGAAATCGTCGCTGAGGAAGCCTGGTTTCTGAAAGGGTTGCAGGGACCGGCAATTCAAGCCGAACCGGACTTCACTGCGCTCGATAACGCAGTCAATCATGGCAAAGATGCTGCTGTTTCGTTCCTCAAGTTTTCTTTCCCGGTCTACAACTACTCTAACGAACTCGCGGGCGTTCTTGTTGCAGAGGTGCATTGGGGCGAACTCGAAGAAATCCGCAGCACGATGGAGCGCAGCGGCGATCAGATCGTCGTCGTGACGCGCGGCGGCGAAATTCTGCTTGGCTCGAAAGACCTGCGCACGCGCTATCCTTCCGCACAGATCGAGGCCCTGCGCGAGTCCAAGCATTATGTATTCATCGACGGCAAGGGCGCGAACGAAGTGCTATCCGGTTATGCGCTGATGGACGGCCACCGCGATTTCCCCGGCATGAGCTGGGGCGTGGTCGCGCGACGCAACACCGAAGTAGCTTTCGCTGCGACCCGCCAGATGTTCTGGACCATTGTCGGTGTCGGCACGGTGGTGGCGATTCTGGGCATCATGCTGTCAGGCGTGATCGCAAATCGGGTATCGCGTCCGATTCATGCTTTGACCAAGGCCGCCGACCGGATCGGCCGCGAGAACGGCGTGACCAGCCTGCCTCGCTTGCGGGGCTCATCAGAAGTGATCCATCTTTCGACCTCGCTTCGCTCGCTGATGCTGCGTATCGGCTTTGTCGAGCGTCTGACGCAGGAAGCCGAAGCGAAGGCCGCCGAAGATGCCAGGAAATTTGCGAACGACATCGCGAGCCTGCGCAAGCTCGCCGAAACTGACCCGCTTACGAATTTGATGAACCGCCGTGCCTTCATGGATGCGGCTGCCGACGCGATGCGCTATTTCCAGCGCTACAACCGTCCGATCGCGATGCTGATGGTCGATATCGATCACTTCAAGCGTGTCAACGATCAGCACGGCCACGCGGCTGGCGACGCCGTGATCCGCCGCATTGGCGAACTGATTGCCCAGACGCTGCGCGAAACCGACAAGGTCGCGCGGTTCGGCGGCGAGGAGTTCGTCGTCCTCCTGCGCGAGGTCAGCGAGCATGAGGCGCACGAACTTGCCGAACGCATCAGGCTGGTGATCGCGGAAAGCTCGATTTCATACGATGACAAGCAGCTCGGCGTTACGGTCTCGATCGGTTGTGCCGCGGTGACCAGCCACGACCGCGATGTCGAAGAATTGATCGAACGGGCCGACCGGGCGCTCTATGGCGCAAAGGCCGCCGGCCGTAACTGCATCCGGCTAGCGCAGCCGCCGGTGAGCAGGAAAGACCGCGCCGCGTAAGGCTTTCGGCGCTCGCACTTTTGCTCGAATCTGCGCTAGGCTCCGCTTCAGGCAATTCGCCCGAGGGAGTTCTGCATGTCTACCGGCTTAATGGTCACGCTCGGCATCGTTGGCGTGCTCGTTCTTTATGTCATCTTTGTCTACAACGGCCTTGTCGCGCTCCGGCAGCGTGCCAATCAGGCCTATGCCGACATCGACGTGCAGCTGAAGCTGCGCCACGACCTGATCCCGAACCTCGTGGAGACGGTGAAGGGTTACGCGAGCCACGAGCGCGGCACGCTCGAAGCCGTGATCCAGGCACGCAACCAGGCGCTCGCCGCGAAGGGCCCCGCGCAGGCGGCCCAGGCCGAGAACATGCTCACCAAGGCTCTCGGCGGCCTGTTCGCGCTGGCCGAGGCCTATCCGGACCTCAAGGCCAACACGAACTTCCAGCAGTTGCAGACCGAGCTTTCCGATATCGAAAACAAGCTCGCCGCAGCGCGCCGCTTCTTCAACAATGCTGTTCAGGAATACAACACCGCGATCGAGCAGCTTCCCGCCGCGCTTTTCGCCGGCGCGCTCGGCTTCCGTCATCGCGAGTTCTTCGATGTGGGCGATGCGCGCCCGCAACTCGAGACCGCGCCCAACGTGAAATTCTGAACGCTGCAAGTAACTCAATCGGCCCGGCTGAAGAGCCGGGCCGAGCCGTCTCATCGGGAAAGAGCGAGCGATGGCCGCCTACGGGCTCTACACCCATATCCGCTCGAACCGCATCCGCTCGGTCTTATTGATCGCCGGACTATTTCTTCTCGTTTATCTGCTGACCTTCGCCGGCGCGATCATCTTCCGCGCCTTCACGATGAACGACGCGCCGCTAGACTGGATCCTGATCGAGGCGGGCTACGATCTGCGCTACGCCGCCCCGTTTGCGACAGCCGGTACACTTCTCTGGCTCCTGATCGCGTACCGCTGGCATCAATGGATGATCGACCGGCAGACCGGCGCGAAGAGCGTGACGCGCATCGAAGAGCCGAAGCTCTATAATCTTCTAGAAAACCTCTGCATCTCGCGCGGCATCCCGATGCCGAAGCTGAAGATCACCGAGGACATGGCGCTGAACGCCTACGCCACCGGGCTCAACGAGAAGCAGTACACCATCGCGGTGACGCGCGGTCTGGTGAATCGTCTCGACGATCCCGAGATCGAGGCGGTGCTCGCGCATGAGCTGACTCATATCAGGAACGGCGACGTCCGCATTCTCGTGATCGCCGTGGTCATGGCCGGCATCATCTCTTTTATTGGAGAGATGACCTTCCGCATTCTGTTCCGCTCCGGCAGCAGCGGCAGTAGCGGAAGTACGAAATGGGGATCGAGTTCGTCATCGAGCAATCGCAAGGGTGGGGGCGGTGCCCTGATTGCGATCCTGATCGCGCTTGCCATCATCGCGCTCGCCTGGATTCTTTCGATCCTGATCCGCTATTCGCTCTCGCGCTCGCGCGAGTATCTGGCCGATGCCGGCGCGGTCGAACTCACCAAGAATCCCGACGCCATGATCGTGGCACTACGTAAGATCGAGAACCGAGGCGAGCTGCGTGGCGCCACATCCTCGGTGATGGAGATGTGTTTCGACAATCCGCATTCCGGATTTGCGGATTTGTTCTCGACGCACCCGACGATCGACAAGCGTATCGAAGCGCTTACGCGCCTTGCCGGCGGCACCGATCCCGGCCCGCTGATGTTGCCCGGCTTTTCCGAAGGGGGCGCAGTGACCGCTTCGGCCGAAGATGAGGTTCATGAATTGCCGCGTGAACTCGACGCGACCAAGCCTTGGGGCCGGCCAATGCCTTCGGTTGGGGGCGATGGAATGCCGCAAAGCTCATGGGATCAGACGGACAAGCCCAACCCTTGGCGAAGCTAGGCGCCGCGCGCAGCCCGCAGCCGTCTCAGTACGATTACGATCTCATCGCGCGAGCAGGCGACGGCTCCGTTTGCAATTGCCCGCCTGCGCTCCAGCGCCGTGATGTCGTAGTGCGGATGCGAGGTTTTCGGCGGGCCCTGATAGACGAGCCGCGGAATGCCGAGCGCAGCAGCGAAGCGATGCAATTCAGGCTCTTCGTCCGCGACAAGATGCGCCCAGCGCATGCCCTGCCAGTTCCAAATTGCTTCGTCGACATAGACCGCCATTCCCCTGTCTAGGCCAAAGAGGCCGGAACCAAAACCGGGTAGGCGGGGTTCTTAGGCGAAGTCTTCATCGGGGCGACGCCCGCGGCAGGATAGCCGCCAAGGATTTCGCTCTAGGGATCATCCTATGGATCGCACGATACGCCGCACCAATGTTGTTTCCGCAGTGTCCGCGGACTTCGCGCTTACAGCGGGCCTTGCCGCGAGCGGCATGATGCTTGTGTTCGGATTGCTGTACGCGACCGCCGCGATCGGTGCGTGGGATCCGTTCCTGCTCTAGGCGACAGCTGAAATTACTTGCCAGCCGTGGCCGTAGGCTCGTTCACTTCCCACTCGTAGGGGAAGTAGAACGTGTGCGCGCCGATCCGCGACATCTTCCGCATTTTACGCGCCCAGTAAGGCGAGACGTAATACGCATGGTAGTGCGTCGCCTTACCGACGTCGTCGAGATAGTTCTTGCCGTCCAGCGCGTCGTTGGAAAGACGCACGGCCAGCTCCCAGTGCCATTTGCTGTTCACGATATCCGGGATGCCGTCGCAAGCGAAGGTGAACTGGCAGGCGAGATGACGGTGCTTGTTCTGATAGACGACGCCGCAGATGTCGTTCGGGTAATAGCCGGAGAATGCGCGGTTGATGACAACCTGCGCGACCGCGATCTGGCCGCGCTCGGGCTCGGAGCGTGCTTCGAAATAGATCGCTTCGGCAAGACACTTCACCGCTTTCGCACGCGAGGCATCGTTCAATGCGAGACGCTCGGCGGGGGTCAGCTTGCGCGTTGCGTGGAGCGGCGCGTCGGGTGAGTTGTCAGGCACGATGCCCGGTGCAACGTACTGCCGGTGCGCGAACGCGCCGGGCGGTGCCGAGCCCGCGTCGGCATTGAACAACAGGCTGCCGATCTGGAATACCGCAGTCGGATCGCCTTCCGGAATCACGCGGCGGTTCGTGAGACTGCCTGGGCGGTCCGCGCGCGGCTCTTGGTCGAATTCGAACAAGCCGTCCTCGTTCAATTCGCCCGCGGGCAGATCGAGCGAGAGCGAGACGTCTTGCGGTGCCACGTAGCCGATGCGGTCCGAACGCTTCGAGCGGTCGATCGAAGCCGAGACTTGCGGGCGCGCGTGCATTGAAAGCTGTGCCGGCGGGATCGATCCGGTCACATCGGGATCGAAGCGCGGCTGGCTGCGAAGCGGGCCTTCGGGCAGGGCAAAGAAATTGTTGGTCGGCAGCGAAAGCGTCGCGGTACGGAGCGAGGAAAGCGCACCTTTCATCAGATGCGCACGCGCGCGTTCGGCGATGTTGGCTTCTTTAGCGAGAAGGCTTGCGAGCTCCTGATAGGCTCCTTGCGTCGTGCATAGAAGAAAGAGCACGGGCACGAGCGCAAAACGCAAACGCGTATGAGAAGACCGCTTCTGCGGTACTCGCCGGCGACGCATGAAACCCTACGCAACGCTTACAAAACCAAGGCGGATTTATCGCGTGAACAGGGTTACTTGGCGGTTAACGCGTTCAGACGGCTTCTCAGCACCTGCGCGAGCGCCATCTCGCGTGAGAACGGACCCGCTGCCTTCACATCGACTATACGCGCGGCGTGCAGGCCTTCGCTGCCGAAACGTGCCTTGATTGCCTCGTCGACCCAGGCCGCTTCCTGTTCCTTGCGTTGCCTTCCGAGGCGGCCGCCATCGTCCAGAAATGCAGCGTGGTTCGCAATTGACGCGTCGAGTTCATCGAGTCCGTCGCCATTCGTTGCCGAAATCATGACGACCGGCGGCTTCCATTCGCCGCGCGCGGAAAGGCCAAGCGCGCCTTCGACATCCGCGCGTGCGCGCCGTGCCGCCGCACCGAGATCGCCTTTGGTGACGGCAACGACATCAGGCAGCTCCATCACACCCGCTTTCATGAATTGGAGCGAGTCGCCGGCGCCCGGCTGGATACAGAGCAGCACGGTGTCGGAGATGCCGGCGATGTCGGATTCGGATTGACCGACGCCGACCGTTTCCACGATCACGCGGTCATAGAGCGCACGCATCAGCACCGCCGCAGCAATAGTCTCGTTGGAAATGCCACCAAGCCGGTCGCGCGCCGCCATCGAGCGCACATAGACGCCCTTGTCGTCCGGATTTGTCGTCATGCGTGCGCGGTCGCCGAGCAGCGCGCCGCGCGTGGCCTTCGATGAAGGATCGACCGCGATTACGGCGATGGTTTTATCCTGCACGCGCGCACGCGCGATCAGCGCATTGATGAGCGTCGATTTCCCGACGCCCGGCGTTCCCGTCAGTCCGAGAATATGACCCTTCGGATTTGCGCAGGCCTCATCGAGGAGCGCGGCGAGGGCAGGTGAATTTGCTTCGGTCTCTATCGCTGCCAGCGCGCGAGCAAGCGCAGACTTGCCGCCTTCACACAACTCTTTCAGCGAAGGAACGCTCATCTAGCGAAAAGCGTCGGTCCGTGCGCAACAAGGAAATAAGCCGCCAGTCCAAGTCCGAGTGCGGTGAAGCGAAAATTCAACGGCATGGGGCCTTCGAGCTTGCCCGTGGACATGATGAGCAGTTCGACAACGCCCATCGTCGCCAGCACCGAGACGAACGGCATCAGATTGAAATAGAAAAGGTCGGGCCGCGTTGTCAGCAGGATGCCGACGATAGCGCCAACTGCGACCATGATCGCGACGAAAACGACGTAGATATTCATTTCTTCCCCCCTTACGCCTCGCTCACGAATTCTTTTCCTAGCGCGGCTTGCGCAGCGGCGAGCCGCGCGATCGGCACGCGGAACGGCGAGCAGGAAACATAGTCGAGACCTATCTCGTGGCAAAACGCGACCGAAGCCGGGTCGCCGCCATGTTCGCCGCAGATGCCGAGCTTGATGTCGGGCCGCGACTTACGCCCGCGCTCGACGCCGATCTTTACTAGCTCGCCAACACCGTCGCGGTCGATTGAGACGAAAGGATCGATCGGGATGATGCCCTTGGCGAGATAGGTGTTTAGGAAGATCGCCGCGTCGTCGCGCGAAATGCCGAACGCGGTCTGCGTCAAATCGTTGGTGCCGAACGAGAAGAACTCGGCAGTCTCCGCAATCTCTTCCGCTCGCAGGCACGCGCGCGGAAGCTCGATCATGGTGCCGACCTGATATTCGATCTTCGACTTCGTCTCCGCCATCACGGCCTCGGCCATCGCGTCGATGCGCGCTTTCACGATGTCGAACTCGGCTTTGGTCGTGATCAGCGGCACCATGACTTCCGGCACCACCGGCGCGCCGGTTGATTTACCGGCATGAACCGCGGCTTCGAAAATCGCGCGCGCCTGCATTTCCGCGATTTCGGGGAATGCGATGGCGAGACGGCAGCCGCGGAAGCCGAGCATCGGATTGAATTCGGAAAGCTCGGCCTTGCGCCCTGCGAGCTTCTTCACATCGGTGCCGAGTGCTGCCGCGACTTCGGCCATATCCTTGTCGGTATGTGGCAGGAATTCGTGCAGCGGCGGATCGAGCAGCCGGATCGTGACCGGAAGGCCTTTCATCGTCTCAAAGAGGGCGATGAAGTCCGAGCGCTGCGCGGGAAGAAGTTTATCTAGCGCCTTGCGGCGGCTTTTCTCGTCGTCCGCGAGAATCATTTCGCGCACCGCAAGGATGCGGTCGTCGTCGAAGAACATGTGCTCGGTGCGGCAAAGGCCAATGCCTTCCGCTCCGAAATTGCGCGCGGCTTTTGCATCCGCGGGCGTGTCGGCGTTTGCGCGAACGCCGAGCTTGCGGACCTTGTCAGCCCATTCCATCAAGGTTGCGAATTCGCCGGTCAGTTCCGGCTCGATCATCGGCACGCGGCCTGCGAGCACCTGACCTTGCGCGCCGTCGATGGTGATGACGTCGCCCGCTTTCAGCGTGACCGGGCCAACGCTCATCGTTTTCGCAGCGTAATCGATGCGGATCGAGCCCGCGCCGGAAACGCAAGGCTTGCCCATGCCGCGCGCGACGACCGCCGCGTGGGAAGTCATGCCGCCGCGCGTCGTGAGAATGCCTTCGGCCGCGTGCATGCCATGAATGTCTTCGGGCGACGTTTCGACACGAACCAGAATAACTTTCCTGCCAGAACCTTTCGCGCTTTCGGCTTCATCGGCGGAAAACACGATCTCGCCAGACGCCGCGCCCGGCGAGGCGGGGAGGCCCGTCGCGACGATTTTGCGCTCGGCTTTCGGGTCGATGGTCGGATGCAGCAGTTGATCGAGCGCGCCGGCCTCGATGCGGTTGATCGCTTGCTCCTTGGTAATCACGCCTTCGTTCGCCATCTCGACGGCGATGCGAAGTGACGCCTTTGCCGTGCGCTTGCCGGAGCGCGTTTGCAGCATCCACAGCTTCGATTTCTCGACCGTGAACTCGATGTCTTGCATGTCTGCGTAATGCTTCTCGAGCTTGCCGAAGATCTCTTTGAGCTGCGCAAAGGTCGAAGGCATCACGGCTTCAAGCGAAGGCTTGTCGGAGCCCGCATTTTTCCGCGCGTCTTCGGTAAGGTTCTGCGGCGTTCGAATGCCGGCGACGACGTCTTCGCCCTGCGCGTTCACGAGGAACTCGCCGTAAAACTCTTTCTTGCCGGTCGATGGATTGCGCGTGAAGGCGACGCCGGTCGCCGAGTCCTCGCCCATGTTGCCGAACACCATCGCCTGCACGTTGACCGCAGTTCCCCAGGATTCGGGAATGTTATGCAGGCGGCGGTACGTCACCGCGCGCTGGTTCATCCAGGAACCGAACACCGCGCCGATCGCGCCCCAGAGTTGTTCGTGCGGGTCCTGTGGAAATGGCTTCCCATATTCTTCCTGCACGCGTGTCTTGTAGCGCGCGATGATCTCCGACCAATCTTCTGCGGAGAGATCCGTGTCGAGCACGAAGCCTTTCTGGTCCTTGAAGTCTTCGAGAATATCCTCGAAGTTGTGATGATCGACGTCGAGCACGACGTTCGAATACATCTGGATGAAGCGGCGATAGGAATCGTAGGCGAAGCGCTTGTCGTTCGCGGATTTTGCCAGCGCTTCCGCGGTTTTGTCGTTGAGCCCGAGGTTCAAGACCGTATCCATCATGCCCGGCATCGAGGCGCGCGCGCCGGAGCGCACGGAGACGAGCAGCGGGTTGGCCG
>LNFM01010156.1_pt1 | contig 13390 bp, 10 predicted proteins | sample 596031 | NCBI WGS metagenome assembly LNFM01 (sample SAMN04254537, study PRJNA301005) | activated carbon metagenome | isolation source: dual media filters at the Ann Arbor, Michigan drinking water treatment plant | place: USA: Ann Arbor
GCAGGCGGCGGGCGCGACCCTTGCCGCCCTGCTCGACCTCGCGGCGCACAACGCCCCCTGGCGCCCGCCGGAGGAGGCGCTGCGCCCGATCCGCGGCGCCCTCCGCGAGGCCGCCATGCCGGAGCCGCCCGCACGGCCGGCCGCGCGAGGCCCGGGCCCCGGGCTCCGGCCGGAACCTCCTGCAGCGGCGGCGGATGCCGGTGGCGCGGCCGCGACCCCCCGCCCCGGCCCGCACGCTGCGCCCGCGGCCCCACCCTTGGCCGCGCGGCCCTGCGGATTGCCCGAGCGCGCGGCGGTCGAGACGGCGCTGCCGCTGCTGGTCGCCGGCCCGCTCGATCGCATCGGCTGGCTCGAGGCGGTGGGCATCGCCCTGCGGGCGGCCGGCCAGGCCGATCATGCGCCGGCCCTCGGCTTCGCGCTTGCGCTGAAGGCCCTGCCGCCGCCGGCGCGCGGGTGGCGCCATCCGCCGGGGATGCTGCAGGCCGCGACGCTCGCCGCCGGGCTCGCCGAGCCGCCGCCCGGCGCCGCCCTTGCCGCCGCGGCGCGCGCGCTGGCGCCGCATCTGCGCGCGGCGGACGCGGTGCTGGCGGACGCGCTGCTGCGCGGGCACGCGGAGCACGCCCCGCTCGGCCTCGTCGCCACGCGCGGCGGCGTGCTCGCGCTGCTCGAGCCGGAGGGCCTCTTCCCGATCGCGCTCGGCGAGGGCTGGGACGCGATCGCGCCGCTGGTTCCGCCCGGCGCGCCGGTGCTGGCCGGCGCGACGGTGCCGCCGGCAACGCTGCGCGCCATCGCGGAGGGCGGCGCATGCTTCGCCGCGCCGGGCCCGGCGGCGCGCGGCGAGCGCTGGCGCATGCTCCAGGGCCCGGGCGGCTGGTGGGGCACCACCAATGCCGCCGCCGACGCCGCCCCACCCCGGCTCGGCCGAGCCGCGGCGGCGTGGACGGCGCGCGAGGCTCAGGCCGTCGCGGTAGTCGAGCGCCTCGGCGCGGACCGCCCGCCCGCGCCGGGCCTGTCCGGCCACCAGCTCGACCGCAGCGTGACGCTGGCCGCGGCGGTGGCGCTCGGCAGCCTCGCTTGGCCGCTCAGTCTGCGCGACCCGGTCGCCTGGGCAGAGCCCGATCCGCTGCTCGCGCTCGAGCGCTTCCAGGACCTCTCGGCAAGGCTGCGCATCTCGCCCGGGGAGGTCGAGGTGCTGCTGCCACTCGGCCCGCGCTCACGCGACCTGCGCGCCGCGGGGCTTTTGCACGACGTCGCCGGCGTGCCCTGGCTCGCGCCTCGGCGGATCCGCTTCGGGATAGCTTGAGCGATGGACGGGCCAGACGTCCCAACCGGCGCTACCGAGCCTCTGGCCATGCGACACCTGCGGCTGTGGCTCGGCCCCCTCGGTCGCACGCTCGCCGCCGCAGCGGCGCGGCAGGGCGAGGCGATCACCGCGCTGCGCAGTGCTGGCACTGTCGCCGCCGACTGCATCACGCCCGGACATGCTGCGCTGCTTCTTGAACAAGCGCTCGACCTTGCGCGGGGCGACGCGCCGGCTCTTCCGCGCATCGCCCTCGATATCGCCGAGGCGGCGGCGGAGGCCGCTCTGCTGGCCGTGGCGGAGTCCGAGTGCGCTCCGCTCCCACTGCAGAGACTAGCCGACGAGGCATCGCTTGCCCCCTTCGAGCGCGCCGCGCTGATCGGCGTCGCGGCGGCCGAACTCTCCACCGCGTATGAGCGCCTCTACGCCTATCTCACCGACGACTTGGCGCGCGCACATGCCTCTGCCGAGCTGCTGCTGCTGCTGACCTCAGGCGATCCTGTGCCGACGGCCTTACGCCGGCGGGCCTTCGGCCCCGCAGGGGTGTTGCGGCGTCTCGGCCTGCTGGTGGCGGACGGCACGGGGCCGGAGGCGCGCGTGCCGCTTCGCCTGGGACCTGGCCTGCTCGACTGGCTGGCCGGCGCGCAGCCCGGCTGTCCGCTGCGCCTGCGGGATCCGGACCTCGTGCAGCCTGCGCCAGGGCCGCTGCCACCAGGGCCGGAGGCTGCCCTCGCCCGCGACCTGCTGCGCCGAGGAACGGGGCTGGTCGGCGTCTGGGGTGGGATCGGCACAGCGGTCGCGGACACGGTCGAGGCCCTGGCCGCCGCCGCCGGACGAAAGCTGCGCCACCTGCGCCTGGCGCCCTCCGCTGCCCAGGGCGGGCCGGCGGCCGGGCTGGAGCGGGAACTGCTGCTCGCAGCCGGCTGCGATGCCGTCGCCTGGGTGGACCTCGACACGCTGGGCTGGACCGCCGGTGAATTGCCGGCATTCGCCGCCACGCTCGCCGCCGCCCTGCGCGGCCGGGCCGGGCTGGCCATCGTCATCTCGGGCCGCGAGCCCTGGCGCCCGACGGACCTGATGGAGGCAGGCGTGGCCTATGCCGAGCTGCTGCCGGGTCCCGACACCACGGAGGCCGCAGCAACGCGGCTCGCCGAAGCGATTCCCTGCCTCGGCACAACGCAGGCGCGCGACCTCGCCGGGCGGCACCGCTTCGAGCCGCACCAGCGCCGCGCCCTCGCCGCGCTCGCCGCCGCGCGGGGCGGCGATGCGCCGGCGGTCGAGGTAGCCTGCCGGATGGTCGCGACCGCCGCGCCGACGGGCTTCGCCGTCGCGGTGGAGCCGCGCCGCGGGCCAGACGACCTCGTGCTGCCGCCACGGCTGCATGCCCAGGTGATGGAGGTGGCAGCCTTCTTCCTCCGCGCGGCGGAGGTGGACGGCCTCTGGGGCTTCGGCCGCATGGGCGCCGCCCCGGGCGCGCTGAAGGTGCTGTTCACCGGCGATCCCGGCACGGGCAAGACGCTGGCGGCCGAAGTGATCGCCCACCAACTTGGCCGGCAGCTCATGAAAGTGGATCTCGCGCAGGTCGTCTCGAAGTGGGTGGGCGAGACCGAGAAGAACCTCGACACCATCTTCTCTCAGGCCGAGCGTGCCGCCGCGGTGCTGTTCTTCGACGAGGCCGACACGCTGTTCGGCAAGCGCGGCGAGGTGCGGCATGGCACGGACCGCTACGCCAACCTCGAGGTGGGCTATCTGCTCCAGCGCTTCGAGACCTATCGCGGTTTGGTGGTCCTGGCGAGCAACCTGCGCGACGAGTTGGATCCCGCCTTCACCCGCCGCTTTCACCTGCAACTCAACTTCCCGCGCCCCGGCGAGGAGGAGCGGTTGCGGCTCTGGGAGCTGGCGTTCGCGCGCGACGACGGCGCGGCGCCGCCCGACCTCGACTGGCCAGAGCTGGTGCGCCTCGACCTCACCGGCGCGGGCATCCACGGCGCGGCGCGGCTGGCGGCACTGCTGGCGGCGGTGCGCGGCGACGAACGCATCGGCATGGAGCACGTGGCCGAGGCCGTCGGGCGGCAGCTCCGCCAGGAGGCAAGGCTGCTGCGCGGGCCGCCGGTGCGCGCCGTGGCGACCGGCCAGCAAGAGGCAGGCCGGTGATCGCGGGCGGCGGGGCGCGCGCCGCGCGGCAGGCCCTGCCGCCGGCCGGCGCCCGCGCCGCCCCGCCTGCCCGGCTTGCCGCGCCTGTACCATCGCCGCTTGAGGTGGCGACCACCCCGCCGCAGCCCCGCCAGCCCAGTGGTCCCGGCAATGCTGCCGATGCGGCCCGCCGCGGCGAGGCGCCGGCAAAGGAGGGCGGCCCGCCGGTCCGCCCCCGGGCCGCGCCGAATGCCGGCAATGCCGCCATGGCCGCTGCCGCGCCGCTCTTGCCGCCCCCGGTCGCGCGGCTGGTACGCGCGCCTCCCCGGCCGGTCCTGACCGGGCCGCTGGACGGGCTGGCAGCGGCGCCGCCTTCGCAGGCGGCCGTCGCGCTGGCGGCCGCGGAAGGCACATTAGCGCAAGGCTTCGCTGCGGACCGCGCGGCGCTCGCCGTCTCGCCGCCGAGACTGCTGCCGCCCCCAGTACCGACCGAGAACGAGCCGGAGCCGCCCGCGGCGGCGGCCCCAGCTCCCGCCGCACCCGCTCCCGCGCCGGCATCGGCGGTCGGGCCGCCCGCCGGAGCCGCGCCCGTGCCTGCCGAGGCGCCCGCGCCGACAGCACCCGCCGCCGCCGCGCCGGTCAGCTTCAGCGTCGCCGCCCTCGCCGGGGCGAGCACCTCGGCTGAGGGCACGGTCGGTGTCATCACCGCACCGATCGACATCCGGGGCACGTTCGCACGCGCCGCGACACAGACCGAGGTGGACACCTCGGCTGGCGAGAGGCCGCCCCTGACGCTGGCCGACGATCTCGACCCCGCTCGCGCGCAGCAGGCGGCCGCCCCGCGACATGCCGCCACGGCGGCGGCGGCGGCGGGTGCGGCAGTCCACATCGCGACGGACCCCGGCGTCGGCCCGATCGCGCCCGATGCTCCGCCACAGGAGCGCATCGCGACGATGGAGCCCGGCGCCGCGCCGGCCCTGCCCGAAGCCCTCCCGCCCCCGGGCGACATCTCGACCGAGGTCGCGGCGGGCTTCGATTCCGCCGCCGCGGCCCGCTGGATGGAGGCGAACGGTCAAGCCCGCGCCGACCACGAGGCCGCGGTCGCAACACGGAGCGCCGATGAGGCTCGCGCCTGGCGAAGTACCGAGGCGCAGATCGCCGCGAGCGAAGCGAAGGGCGCCGCCGACCAACGCGCCGCAATCGGCGAGGCGGAGGGCCAGGCCGCCGCGGCGCGTTCGCAATGGGCCGCCGACATCGAGAGTGCGCGCGGCACCTATGCCGGGGCGCGCAGCACCGCCATCACCAACCTGCAGCGCGACGCGGACCGCGAGGCCCGCGCCGGAGAGGCCAATGCCGCCCGCGAGCTGGAGAAGGGCGAGGCGCAGGCGCGCGAGGAGGAGGCCAAGACGCGGCGGAACGTGGCCGCCGAGCAGCGCCGCGTCGAGCAGCAGAGCGAGGAGTCAGGCGGCTTCCTCGACTGGCTTGCCTCGAAGGTCGAGGACCTGTTCGACGCGCTCGCCGACTTCATCAACGATGCCTTCGATGCGCTGCGCAGCGCGGTGCGCGGCATCATCGACGGCGCGAAGTGGCTGGCGCGCAAGGCGATCAACGCGGCTCGGGACTTGATCAACGGCTTCATCGACCTTGCTGCAGGCGCGCTGGAGCTCGCCGCCGACGTCTTCCTCGCCGCCTTCCCGGAGGCGCGCGACCGCGCCAGGGCCGCGATCCGCGACGCGCGTGACGCAGCGAAAGGCGCGGTCAACAATGCGGCCGATTGGCTCATCACCCAGGTGGATCGGCTGCTTGATGCGCTCGGCGCCGCGCTCGACTTCATCCTTGCGGCGTATCAGAAGGCCTATCTCGCCATCCTCAACGCGTTCCGCGCGCTTGTGCTCGGCTTCATCGAGATCATGCGGGGTATCGCGCGGCTGGTGGAGGCCGCACGCGCGATGCCGCCGCATTTCGAGGGCGCCGTCGAGGCCGAGATCATCGGCCAGGACCTGACGAAGCCGCTGCCCTTCGAACGCGGCGCGCAGGAGGCGGGGACGAGCGACGTGGCCGGCGGCGCCACGTTCGCCGCCGCGCTGGCCGCAGCGCCCGTGCCCTCCGAGGCGGATCGCGCGCTGCTCTCGCAGCAGCTCCTGTCCGCGGGCCAGGTCACGGTTGACGAGGTGGCCGACTTCACGCCCGATCCGGCATTCCTCGAAACCGCCATGCCGCCGGACGGCGGGGAAGTGGAATTCGGCGGGACGGAAGGCCCTGAGGCCACCGCCGAGGCGGCGATCGCCGAAGCCTATGGTGGTGCCGGTGCGGCCGGCGCGGAGGAAGGCACGGCCACTGAGGAAGCTCCCGCCGGACCTGCGGTGGCGGCACCGGGCGCGGACGGCCCGACGGCGGAGGAGGACACCGAGAAGCTCCTCCAGCAACTCATCGATGCCAACCCGGAAGGCGCCTGCGAGGCGAAGTCCGCCCCCACCGGCGGTGCAACCGAGCCGCCGATGCGCATCGGCCCGCTCACTCGCGGCCAGCGCGCCCGCTACCTCGTCGCGCAGATGGGCAAGGGAATCCGGCAGTGGTTCTCATGCAACTGGCCCTGGCTGCTTGCGGCCACGGTGGCGGCGCTGGTCGGCATCATCGCACTGGAAATCGTCACGGGCGGTCTGATCACCGCAGCCTTGCCGGTGCTCCTGGAGATCCTGGCCGTCGTGATGATCGGCGCCGCCGTCGCGAAGGCCGCGAGCCATTTCGGCGACTACCTCTCGAAAGGCTGGGCGGGGGATGTGCAGGGCGGCGCACGCTCGCTCGCCAAGGGCTTGGCGATCGGCGCGGTGGAACTGATCTTTGCCGTGCTGACCTACATCACCGCGGGCGCCTTCCGTGCGCTGGCGGCCGTGGCGAAGGGTGCCGGGCGCGCACTCGGCGCGGCCAGCCGTGGCGCCGCCCGACTGGCGAAGGCGGGCGCAGGCCGCGCTGGCTCGCTGCTGCGGCGTGCCTCGCGGATGGGCGGACGGATCGGACGCGTGGCGCGCACGGCCCGCGTGGTGGTGGTACGTGGGCGCTTGGTCTACCGCGGGCTCCGGCGCGGCTTCGCACGTGGCGTGAACACGCTGGACGACCTCGCGGCGCGGCTCGGGCGGTACTACCGGTTCCGCCGCTACAAGCTGCGCCGCATCGGTCGGCGCCTGCAGGTCTGGGGGCTCCTCAATCCATGGATCCTGCTGGCAGATGGGTCCGTGGTGGAGGGGAGCCTTGCCGGCACCGGGCGACGGCCAAGACTGGGCGCAAAGGTCGTCGCACGCGCACGGACGGGTGAGCAGATAGAAGGGATCCTCGTCGGCGTGAGGAACAAGCAGCGCAACGCCTTCCTGCGCTCGCTCGACGACATGGGACCGGCTGAAGCGGATGATTGGCTCCGGCGCCTTCGTCAAATGGACGAAGCGGCTCGCCGACGCGCCATCGCGAACATCTCGGAGACCGCGGAGAACGCCAGGATTCTACGCGCCAAGCTGGGCGACCCGCCGCGGGTGGGACGAGGCGTCGCCGAGCCGGGACATGCGGCACACCATATCGTCCCGAGCACCCATTCGCGCGAAAGTGCAGACGCCGCAAGGAAGATACTCGACTCCTGCGACATACACTTCAATGACGCGTTGAACGGTGTCTATCTTCCACCCAGCATCCATCGGCCTCTGCACACCAACAAGTACATGGACGCCGTTCTCGCGGAGCTGGCTCCGCTGCGAAGCATCCCAGACAAGGCAATACGGAAGCGGGAGGCAGCGATCATCCTGGACGACATTGCGGACCGCATCCTGAGGGGCCATTTCCCGCCGTGACGGAGATCTACATGGCGACATACCGATATCGTTGCGACAGCGACGAATTTCATTCGGTCGCGATGCGGAGCAAGGCCATGCGCGACCGCCTCTTCTCGGCGGATCTGGACATAGCCACCCTTGCGAAGAGGCCGATCCCGGTGGTTGTCGAGGAGGATGGCAAGCCGGGAGACTTCTATTCGTCCTTGCCGCACCTGGTGGTCATGACTGCGCGGGCTGCCGAAGCGCTGCGTGGCTTGATCGACGATGAGGGGCGGTTCTTGACGCTGGACGTCAGGGCTTCTTACCCGGTGTCGCTGACGATGTTCGTGCCGAAAGCTATCCCAGATTGCCTCGATGAGGAGAAGTCCATCATACGGCGGGTGGGAGACGTTATTGTCTCCGTCAAGCGGCTCGTCTTTCGGAAGGAGGCAATCTCAAGGCACCACTGCTTCCGCATCAAGCATTTTGAGCTTTCTGCGGTAATCCTTAGCCAAGCCTTTATCGATGTGGTTGAGGCTCAGAAATTGCGCGGCCTACTCCCGATAAAGCTCGACGATGAGTTTGGTTGAGCAGGCGCGAGTCAGCGTCAGCACTAAATCCGTCAGCAGCTATCCGCTGGACGTCGCATCTCGGTACCCGTCGCTGGTCATCCCGTACTTCCGCATCAACTCGAAGAACGCCCGCCGGTGCTTGCCGCTCTGTCGGGCCGCCTCGGTCACGTTGCCACCGGCGCGGCGGAGCGCGTCGGCGAGATAGTCGCGCTCGAAATCTTCCACCAGTCGCCCCTTCGCCGCGCGCAGTGACGCCACCTCTGCGCCAGAACGCGCCGTGCCCAGGCCGCAGGGCAGCATGTCCTCCGGCTGCACATCGCGGTCGAGTTGCAGGCAGGTGATGTAGCGCAGGCAGTTCTCCAATTCGCGCACATTCCCTGGCCAGTCGTGATCGAGCAGGCACTGGCGTGCCTCCGAAGAGAGGTGCGCCGGAGCCACGACGTATTCGCGCGCGCTGCGTTCCAGGAAATGCTCGATCAGTGGCGGGATGTCGTCGCGCCGCTCGGCGAGCGGGGGAATGGCGACGGGGGCGACGCGCAGGCGGAAGAACAGGTCGCTGCGGAACCCGCCTTCGCGCACCAGAGTAGTAAGATCCGCGTTGCAGGCAGCGATGAAGCGGATGTTGGCCCGGCGCGGGTGCGGCTCGCCCAGTCGTCGGTATTCCCGCTGCTGGATGAAGCGCAGCAGCTTCGCCTGGGAGACGAGCGGCAGCGAGTCCACCTCGTCGAGAAACAGCGTCCCGCCCTCGGCCCGTGCGGCCAGCCCCTCGCCGGCCGCATGCGCGCCGGTGTAGGCGCCGCGGGCGTGGCCGAACACTTCGTTCTCCAGCAGGTCACCCCCCAGATTGCTGCAATTGGCGACGACGAAGGGTTTGTCGCGGCGGCGGCTGTGCGCATGGGCGAAGGCGGCGTAGAGTTCCTTGCCCACCCCGGTCGGGCCGGTGATCAGGATCTCCGCCTCGGTCCGCGCGATGCGCTCGAGCCGCGCAAGGATTTCGCGCTGGCTGTCGCTGCCGACAATGATATCGGGCTCGCGGAACGGCGGCATGCGCTATCGCCTCCTCTGCCTCTCCGTGGCCCGGTCGCCGAATCCAGCACGCCGTCCTGGCCTGGCTCCGCCGAGCCAGGGATCAAACCCCGATACCTTGTCCCTTGATCAGCCTGCCTTCAGCTGCGCGGCTCGAGCTTCTTCAGCACCTCGGCACGCCGCCGCTGCACGAGGGTGTCAAGTTCGGCTTGCTTCCCGTCGAGCGTGTCCTTCGCCTTCTTCGCAGTGCGGCGCAACTCGCGCAGACGCACTTTCAGCGCGCTAAGCTGCCGCCACGCATCGTCGAAGTGGAGGTGAAGCTCGGGCTTTTCGGGCGCTCCCTCAACGCCCCCCGCCTTGCTGTCGGGCCGAGGAACCGCCCCGTCCTGCACGCCATCGAGGTCCGTGCGGAGAAACAGCAGGTTGGCATAATTCGGCTCTGGTACGACCGTGCTCTCGATCTGCTTGCGAAGTGTGGCGAAGCCCGCGGCCCGGCGCTCGTCCAGAGCCTGCCGCGCCTTCTGCGTGTCGGCTGCGTGCTGCCGCACCACTGCCAGTCCAGCCTTGGCGCCATCATGCTGGGCCTGGAGCACCATCACGGCTGCCTGCGCATCGGAATACTGCCGCAGCGCCTCAGCCACCGCGACGTAAAGCGCGCCTACCCTGTCCTGGTAATCGCCGAGGGCATCAATTACGGCTTTCTTGCCGTCGTCCCCGAGTTCTTCGGCGACCCCTTTGGCGCGGCTCTTCTGTAAAGCCTCCGCAGCTTCAAGCTCCTTCTTCCAGCGCTTCGCCTGCTCCGACGCTGTCGTCTCGGCCTTTTCGCGCTCCTTAAGCAGCGCGTCGAGTTCGGCGATATCCTTATCGACCTGAGCGGAGTCCTGCGTCAGTACTTCGGCTTGCGTCTTCTGAGACTGAGCCGAACCCCGCATCGCCTGCAGTATTTCGGCCGGCGTTTTTTTCGGGGCTGCGCCCGGATCCTTCTCCTGTCCGGGCGTGTCACCGCCCCGAGTACCAGCGCCCTCCGGCCCGTTCCCGCTAGAGGGACGGTTGGCCAGAGCTTCGCCGTCATCCTGTGCTTGGTTGGCATCCTGCAATTGGGCAGACATTACATTGTGCCTCCGGGCTCCGAGACAGGCGAACTGTGTGCCTGCTCAAGCAGCAATGCGCGCGCAAAAGCCTATCAACCCAACTACCGCGCGCAGTACCTAAAGAGGCTCATATCACACAGAATTGATCTTATCGCGACTTGATGCCATTTCATTTGAGGACGAGCCCAAGTCGCGCCTCCAACGCGGCGATCGTCCCCAGCGTGGTACCACCGGATCGTGTGCTGGTCCCCAATCGTTGGACAGTTTGCCGGCCTGGCTAAGCTCGATCCTGGTTGTTGTCATGCCGCCAATCGCATCACGTCGTCCACCCCATACGCCTCGTCGGGGGTTCGCCCGCCGATCGCGCTATGGGGTCGCCCTGCATTGTAGTAGCCGATCCACTGAAGTTGAAGTTGCCCCGCTTCCATGGACGGGTTGCGGGATAGTGGTCAGTCCTTCATGAGCATCTTCCTCGCTTCGAATTCGATGGGCGAGAGGTAGCTGAGGGACGAGTGACGTCTGGTCGGATTGTAGAAGCCCTCGATGAAGTGGAACACGGCCATGCGGGCCTCGGCCCGGGAACGAAAGCGGCGCCGTTCGAGCAGTGTCAATGCTGAGGACGAATTCCTCAGAAGTGCTGGCTGCAAATTCCCCACTTCGGCTGGCGTCTACGCCGCGCCGCCGAGCTCGGGGCTGCGTGCCTTTGCGGCCTGCCGCGCCGACAAGGTGCATGTTCGGGCTGGTGAATATGTCGCGCGGCGGCAGTGTCGGGCAGCAGGTCGGCGTGACGGCGGAGGCGATAGCTGGCGCCCTCGATGCGGACGACGACGGCGTGGTGCAACAGGCGGTCGAGCAGCGCGGTGGCGACGACGGTGTCGCCGAATACCTCGCCCCATTCGGCAAAGCCGCGGTTGGAGTTGAGGATCATGGCACCTCTTTCGTAGCGGGCGTTGACCAGCTGAAAGAACAGGTTCCCGCCGCCGGCGACGACGGGCAGGTAGCCGATCTCGTCGACGACCAGCAGCTGCGGCCTGCAGAGGAACCGGATGCGCTCGCGCAGCGTCCCCTCGCGCTCGGCCTTGGCGAGCGAGCCGATGAGCTCGGCGAGCGTGGTGAAGTAGACGCTGCGGCCGGCCTGGACGGCCTCGACGGCGAGCACAATGGCCAGGTGCGTCTTGCCGCAGCCGGGCTGGCCGAGGAAGTGGACGACCTCGTGGCGGTCGATGAAGTCGAGGCCGGCGAGGGTGCAGGCGGCGGTTGGCGATCTGGTCGAGCCACTGGCTGAACTGGGCGTTCAGGTCGTCGAGGTTGCGGAAGCCGCGGGCGAGGAAGAAATCCTCGCGGACATAGCGGAACGGCCGCTCGACCTTGCCCTTGGTCTTTGCCCTGTAGGTGCGGCAGGCCCGCGGCACGAAGCCGTAGTGGCCAGCCAGGGCGAGGAGCTTGTCGTTGTAGACGATGCCGCGGTCGTCGACCTCGCCGAGGACGGCGGTGCGCATGCGGTCGTAGAGGATCTCCCCCGGCACGCCGCCGAGCGCCTGGAAGGCGGCGACGTGGCAGTGCAACACGGTGGCGAGGTCCTGCTGAGCGACGAAGCAGGCCCACATCATGCGGCTGTGGCCGAGCACGAGGGAGAACAGCCAGACGATGCGCTCGGCACCGGGCTCGTCCTCGAAGCGGACCTTGAAGTAGGCGAAGTCGACCTGCGCCTGGCGGCCCGGCGGGGTTTCGAAGCGGCGCTCGAAGGCGGCGGGCTCGGCCGGCGGGCGAACGTTGCGCAGGAAGTCGGTGACGGTGGAGTAGCCGCCGGTGAAGCCGAGGTCGCGGACCTCCCGCCACAGCCGCCGGCCGGTCAGGTCGGGGAAGCGGCCGACGCGCTCGCGCAGGAAGGCATGGAAGGGGGCGAGCGGCGACGGCGCCCGCCCAAGGCGGCGAGCCACCTCGCGCACGCCCAGCCCCTCCGCCCGCAGCAGCGCAATCTCCTCGCGCTCAGCGAAGGTGGGGTAACGCCCCGAGGGTGGCTTCGCTGATCGGGCCAGATGCGACGGCGCCATCCCGCCTGCCTCGCGGAACGACCGAAAGCCTACCAGCTGCGAGACCCCCGCTCCCATTGCCGCGTCCTCGCTCGAGCGCCCCTCGGCCACCAACGCCCAGAATTCGCGACGATGCGCCCGCATCCCCACTCCAGGCCGCCCAGGCGACTTCAGCTTGGCACGCGACTTCCGATCTGACCGACGCCGACCCGCCATCGCACCACCCTCCGCCACGGTGTTGCGTCGACCACGTGAATCCACCTTGGCTGCCCTGGTCGCTGTGATGCACGACATCAGGCGGTTTCCTGGTGGTCACCGCCATGTAGAGGGCGTCGAGGACCAGGCGCGTTCGCAGGTCCGTGGCCATCGCCCAGCCGACGATGCGCCTGGACCAGGCATCGCGGACGACGGCGAGGAACAGGAAGCCTGCCGCGGTCGGCACGTAGGTGATGTCGGCCACCCACAGCAGGTTCGGCGCCGGCGCCGTGAAGACCCGGCCGACGAGGTCGTTGGCTGGCGTGTGCGTCGGCTCGCGCCGCGTCGTGGCCGGGAAGCGACGCCGCGACACGCCGCGCAGCCCCGCCCGGCGCATCAGCCGCGCAACGCGCTTGCGGGCGATCGTCGTGCCCTCGGCCTGCAGTTCGGCGTGCACCCTCGGCGCGCCGTAGGTGCCGTGTGAGCCCACGTGGATCGTGCGGATCCGGCGCAGCAGGACGGCGTCGGCTCGGGCATGGGCCGAGGCCGGCCGGTTGCGCCAGGCGTAGAACCCAGAAACGGAAACCCGCAGCACACGGGCCATGACACGGACGGGGAATTCGGCCTGGTGCGCGATCATGAATTCGAAGACCCGGACGGGGTCTTGTCCTTCGCGAACCAGGCCGCCGCCTTTGCCAGGATGTCGCGCTCCTGGCGCAGGCGATGGTTCTCGCGGCGGAGCTTGCTCAGTTCCACTCGCTCGGCGCTGGTTGCACCGCCGTCGCGGCGCTGGCCGCCATCGCGCTCCGCTTGGCGGACCCAGACCCGGAGACGCTGCTGGCCGAGCTCGACGCCGCCGAGGCGGAGACTGCCCGCCTGCGGGACCAGCTGAAGGCCATCCTGGCCGAGGCGCTGGCCCGCTGACCCATGCTATCCTGCCCGCCATGGACGCCACGCCCATGATCGCCGAGCTGGACGCCAAACGGGAGGCGCTGACCGCGCTGTGCCGCCGCTTCGGCGTGGCGCGGCTGGAGCTGTTCGGCTCCGCCGCGCGCGGCACCGACTTCGCGCCGGCGCGCAGCGACCTCGATTTCCTGGTGACGCTCACGCCGGCGGCCCGCGACGACCTCGCTGGCTTCGCCGAGCTGCGCGAGGCGCTGGAGGCGCTGTTCGGCCGCCGCGTGGACCTGCTGGAGCGCGAGGCGATCGAGGCCAGCCGCAACCCGATCCGCCGCCGCCGCAT
>LNFM01010158.1_pt1 | contig 13388 bp, 4 predicted proteins | sample 596031 | NCBI WGS metagenome assembly LNFM01 (sample SAMN04254537, study PRJNA301005) | activated carbon metagenome | isolation source: dual media filters at the Ann Arbor, Michigan drinking water treatment plant | place: USA: Ann Arbor
GAGTACTTCGGCAGCTCGCAGCTGTCGCAGTTCATGGACCAGACCAACCCGCTGTCCGAGATCACGCACAAGCGGCGTCTCTCGGCCCTCGGGCCAGGCGGTCTGTCGCGCGAGCGTGCCGGCTTCGAGGTCCGCGACGTCCACCCGACGCACTACGGGCGCATCTGCCCGATCGAGACGCCGGAAGGCCCGAACATCGGCCTGATCTCGTCGCTGTCGTCGTATGCGCGGATCAACGAGTTCGGCTTCATCGAGTCGCCGTACCGCAAGGTCGAGAACGGGTACGTCGTCGATTACGTGAAGATCACGACCGGCGCGGGCAAGCTCGAGGCCGGGGCCGTGGTGCGCGTCCAGGAGGCCGAGACGGCCCGCCAGGCGCATCCGGAGGTCGAGTACGAACCGCACCCGTTCTACCTCTCGGCGTGGGAGGAAGACCAGTACATCATCGCCCAGGCCAATGCCGAGGTCGGTGAGGATGCGCAGTTCGTCAACGAGCGCGTCAACGCCCGCCAGGCCGGCAACTTCATCCTGGCGCCGCGCGAGACGCTGCACTTCATCGACGTCTCGCCCAAGCAGCTCGTCTCGGTGGCGGCCTCGCTGATCCCGTTCCTCGAGAACGACGACGCCAACCGGGCGCTGATGGGCAGCAACATGCAGCGCCAGGCCGTGCCGCTGCTCCGCGCCAAGGCCCCGTACGTGGGCACGGGCATGGAGTACATCACGGCGCGCGATTCGGGCGCCGTGACGCTGGCGCGTCGTGCCGGCATCGTCGACTACGTCGACAGCCAGCGCATCGTCGTCCGTGTCGATGGCGACCAGGTGTCGAGCGAGATGGGCGCCGACATCTACAACCTGATCAAGTTCAAGCGCTCGAACCAGAACACCTGCATCAACCAGCGGCCGATCGTCCGCGTCGGCGAGAAGGTGCTCAAGGGGCAGGTGCTGGCCGACGGACCGTGCACGGAGATGGGCGAGCTGGCGCTCGGCCGCAACGTGCTGGTCGCGTTCATGCCGTGGCGCGGCTACAACTTCGAGGACGCCATCCTCGTCTCCGAGAAGCTGGTCAAGGAGGACTACTACACCTCCATCCACATCGAGGAGTTCGAGATCGAGGCCCGCGACACCAAGCTCGGGCCCGAGGAGATCACGCGCGACATCCCCAATGTCGGCGAGAACTACCTGCGCGACCTCGACGAGAGCGGCATCATCCGCATCGGCGCCTACGTCAAGCCGGGCGACATCCTCGTCGGCAAGGTGACGCCGAAGGGTGAGACCCAGCTGACGCCGGAAGAGAAGCTGCTGCGGGCGATCTTCGGCGAGAAGGCCGGCGACGTGAAGGATGCCTCGCTGACCTGCCCGCCGGGCATCGAGGGCATCATCGTCGGCGTCAAGATCTTCTCGCGCAAGGGCATCGAGAAGGACGATCGGGCCAAGGCCATCGAGGCCGAAGAGCTCGAGATGATGGAGAAGAACCTCCAGGACGAGATCCGCATTCTTCACGACGAGGTGAAGAAGCGCGTCATCGCGTTGCTGGACGGCCAGACGCTCCGCACCGACCTGTTCGACCAGCACGGCCAGCAGCGACTGGTGAAGAAGGGCACGGTGCTGACGCGCGAGCTGATGCACGACGTGCCGTTCCTGTCGCTGGTGCGGTCGCGCATCGAGGCCAACGACGTCCGCCTCGAGGACGCGCTGCGCGAGATCGAGGAGCGCACCGACCGTCAGGTCGAGGTCACGCGCGAGGTCTTCGAGGAGAAGAAGGAGAAGATCCGTCGCGGCGACGAACTGCCGCCGGGCGTGATCAAGCTGGTCAAGGTCTACGTCGCCATGAAGCGCAAGCTGTCGGTGGGCGACAAGATGGCCGGTCGTCACGGCAACAAGGGCGTCATCGCGCGCATCCTGCCGGAAGAGGACATGCCGTACCTGCCGGACGGACGTCCGGTGGAGATCGTGCTGAACCCGCTCGGCGTGCCGTCGCGCATGAACGTCGGGCAAATCCTCGAGACGCACCTGGGCTGGGCGGCGCACGGCATCGGCGAGCAGCTCGACCAGATGGTCAAGGACCAGCGCAGCAACGAGGACGTCAAGGCGCGTCTGGCCGTCGTGTTCCCGACGTCGGACCGCGTCAAGGCGCTCGACACGCCGGCCGAGGTCGCGGCGTTCACGTCCACGCTGAAGAACGGCGTCCACTTCGCGACGCCGGTGTTCGACGGGGCCAAGGAAGACGAGATCCGCCAGTACCTGAACCTGGCCGGGCTGCCCGATCAGGGCAAGACCGACCTGTTCGACGGCATGACCGGGGTCAAGTTCGAGCAGAAGGTGACCGTCGGGTACATCTACATGCTCAAGCTGTCCCACCTCGTGGACGACAAGATCCACGCGCGGTCGATTGGACCGTACTCGCTGATCACCCAGCAGCCGCTGGGCGGCAAGGCGCAGTTCGGCGGCCAGCGCTTCGGCGAGATGGAGGTGTGGGCGCTCGAGGCGTATGGCGCCGCGCACATCCTGCAGGAGCTGCTGACGGCCAAGTCCGACGACGTGACCGGCCGCGCCAAGATCTACGAGGCCATCGTCAAGGGCGATGCCAGCTTCACGCCTGGCCTGCCCGAGTCGTTCAACGTGCTGATCCGAGAGCTCCAGGCACTGTGCCTCGACGTGGAACTCGTGAAGCTGCGGGCGCCGCGGCTCGCACCGCTGGGCACCGACGAACCGGTGCCGGCCGAACCCGTGGGGCAGGGGGTTTAACGCAACATGAGACCAGACTTCTCGACCAAGGGGACGCTCACCGCGGACTTCGACTCGATCCGGATCAGCCTGGCGTCGCCAGACAAGATCCGCCAGTGGTCGTACGGTGAGGTCACCAAGCCCGAGACCATCAACTACCGGACGTTCAAGCCGGAGCGTGATGGCCTGTTCTGTGCCCGCATCTTCGGCCCGGTCACCGACTGGGAGTGCCTCTGCGGCAAGTACAAGCGCATGAAGCACCGCGGCGTGATCTGCGACAAGTGCGGCGTGGAAGTGACCCAGGCCCGGGTGCGCCGCGAGCGCATGGGCCACATCGAGCTCGCCACGCCGGTGAGCCACGTGTGGTTCTTCAAGGGCCTGCCGAGCCGCATCGGGCACCTGCTCGACATCTCGCTCCGTGACCTCGAGCGCGTGCTGTACTTCGAGGCCTATGTCGTCATCGAGCCGGGCGACACGGACATGAAGCAGAACGAGCTGCTCAACGAGGACCAGTACCGCAAGGCCCGCGAGGAGTACGGCTTCACGGCGTTCACGGCGCAGATGGGCGCCGAGGCGATCAAGAGCCTGCTCCGCAACGTCGACATCGCCACGCTCGCGGTCGAGCTGCGCGAGAAGATGAAGGTCGAGCAGTCGATCCAGAAGCGCCAGAAGTACGCCAAGCGCCTCAAGGTCGTCGACGCCTTCCGCAAGAGCAGCAACCGGCCGGAGTGGATGATCCTGGACGTCATCCCGGTCATTCCGCCCGAGCTGCGTCCGCTCGTGCCGCTCGACGGTGGCCGCTTCGCGACCTCCGACCTCAACGACCTCTATCGCCGCGTCATCAACCGCAACAACCGGTTGAAGAAGCTGATGGAGCTCAAGGCGCCCGACGTCATCATCCGCAACGAGAAGCGCATGCTTCAGGAAGCGGTCGATGCGCTGTTCGACAACGGGCGTCGCGGCCGCGTGCTGCGCGGGGCCAACAACCGCCCGCTCAAGTCGCTGTCGGACACGCTCAAGGGCAAGCAGGGCCGGTTCCGCCAGAACCTGCTCGGCAAGCGCGTCGACTACTCGGGCCGTTCGGTCATCGTCGTCGGACCGGAGCTGAAGCTCCACCAGTGCGGCCTGCCGAAGAAGATGGCGCTCGAGCTCTTCAAGCCGTTCATCTACAACAAGCTCGAAGAGCGCGGGCTGGTCGCCACCATCAAGCAGGCCAAGGAGATGGTGGAGGAGCAGCGCTCCGAGGTGTGGGACGTGCTCGAGGAGTGCATCAAGGAGCATCCGGTGCTCCTGAACCGCGCCCCGACGCTGCACCGTCTCGGCATCCAGGCCTTCGAGCCGGTGCTGGTCGAAGGCAAGGCCATTCGCATCCACCCGCTCGTCTGCACGGCGTTCAACGCCGACTTCGACGGCGACCAGATGGCGGTGCACATCCCGCTGTCGCCCGAGGCGCAGATCGAAGCCTCGGTGCTGATGCTGTCGAGCAACAACATCCTGTCGCCGGCCAACGGGGCACCGATTGCCGTGCCGTCGCAGGACATCGTGCTCGGCTGCTACTACCTCACGAAGTCGAAGGCCGGGGCGATCGGCGAAGGCCGCCTGTTTGCCAACCTCGACGACGTGGTGCTGGCGCTGGAGAACGGGGAACTCGAGACGCTGACGCCGATCCGGCTGCGGCTGACCGGCAACCTGATCGACCTGACCGTCGCCCGCGACGACCAGGCCGTGCTGCACACGCCGCTGCAGGCCGTCGAGCGCCGCATCATCAACACGACCGTCGGTCGCGTCATCTGGAACAGCTCGCTGCCCGAGGAGATGCCGTTCATCAACGGCCTGCTCAAGAAGAAGGGGCTGCAGCAGGCGGTGCAGTACTGCTACCTGCACTTCGGGCTCGAGAAGACCGTCCAGATGCTCGACAGCCTCAAGACGCTGGGCTTCACCTACGCCACGCGGTCGGGCCTGTCGATCGGCATCAACGACCTGATCATCCCGTCGGTCAAGACCGAGCTGGTCGACCACGCCAAGACGGAAGTGATCAAGGTCGAGCAGCAGTACCAGGAAGGCGCCATCACCAACGGTGAGCGCTACAACAAGGTCATCGCCCTCTGGTCGGAAGCGACCGAGAAGATCGCCGACAAGATGTTCGGCGAGATGGAAGAGCGCGACCGCTCGGGCCAGTCGTTCAACCCCGTCTACATCATGGCGGACTCGGGCGCCCGTGGTTCGAAGCAGCAGATCCGCCAGCTCGCCGGCATGCGTGGCCTGATGGCCAAGCCGTCGGGCGAGATCATCGAGACGCCCATCACGTCGAACTTCCGTGAAGGGCTGACGGTGCTGCAGTACTTCATCTCGACGCACGGCGCACGCAAGGGCCTGGCCGACACGGCGCTCAAGACCGCCGACTCGGGCTACCTGACGCGTCGTCTGGTCGACGTGGCGCAGGATGTCATCATCCACGAGCCCGATTGCGGCACGATGGACGGCATCGAGGCCAAGCCGATCGTCGAGGCGGGCGAGACCATCGAGCCGCTGCGCGACCGCATCATCGGCCGCGTCACGCTCGAGGACGTCATCGACCCCATCACGCGCGACGTGCTCGTGGGCGCCAGCGAGGAGATCACCGAGGATCTCGCTACGGTCGTCCAGGAGGCGGGCATCGAGATGGTCAAGATCCGCTCCGTGCTCACCTGCGCCAGCCGGCGTGGCGTGTGCGCCAAGTGCTACGGCCGCGACCTCGCGACCGGACGCATGGTGGAGATGGGTCTGGCGGTCGGTGTGGTGGCGGCACAGTCCATCGGCGAGCCGGGTACTCAGCTCACGATGCGCACGTTCCACATCGGCGGCACGGCGTCACGGATTTCCGAGCAGTCGACTCAGGAATCGCGTCACGCCGGCACGGTCCGGTTCGAGAACATCTCGTCGGTCGAGACGGGCGTCGAGGGCGGCATCCGCGACCAGGTCGTGATGAACCGCAACGGCAACCTGATCGTCCGCGACGCCAAGGGCCGCGACGTCGAGCACTACCAGGTCATCTACGGCGCGCGCCTGCGCGTCACCGATGGCCAGAAGGTCGAGCCGGGTCAGGTTCTCCTCGAATGGGATCCGTTCACGTTCTCCATCCTGACGGAGGAGGCGGGCACGGTGAAGTTCAAGGACATCATCGCCGACGTCACCGTCCACGAGGAGGTGGACGAGGTCACCGGCATGTCGCGCCGGATCATCATCGAGGGCATCGACGAGAAGAAGCAGCCGCTCGTCGAGATTCGCAACCTCGAGGGCAAGGTGCTCCGGAAGTACCACATCCCGTCGCACGCCCACCTCATGGTGGAGGACGGAGATGCGGTCACCCCGGGCGCGGTGCTCGCGAAGATTCCGCGCGAGACGACCAAGACCAAGGACATCACGGGCGGTCTGCCGCGCGTGGTCGAACTGTTCGAGGCCCGCAAGCCCCGCGAGGCGGCCGCCGTCATCAGCGAGATCGACGGCATCGTCAAGATCGGCGGCATCGTCAAGGGCCAGCGCAAGATCATGATCGTGCCCGAGGAAGAGGGCGGCGAGCCGCGCGAGTACAGCCTGCCGCGCGGCGTGCACGTCAACGTCCAGGACGGCGATCGCGTCCGGGCCGGCGAGCAGCTGATGGATGGCCCGAGCAACCCGCACGACATCCTGGCGGTGCTCGGCGAGAAGGAACTGCAGCGGTACCTGGTCAACGAGATCCAGGAGGTCTACCGTCTGCAGGGCGTCAACATCAACGACAAGCACATCGAGACCATCGTCCGTCAGATGATGCGGTGGGTGAAGATCGAGGATGTCGGCGACACCGAGTTCCTGATCGACGACGTGGTGGACCGGTTCCGGTTCATCGAGGAGAACGAGCGCGTGGTGACGTCCGGTGGCGTCCCCGCGAAGGGCCGCCCGATGCTGCTCGGCATCACCAAGGCGTCGCTCTCGACCGACTCGTTCATCTCGGCGGCCTCCTTCCAGGAGACCACGCGCGTGCTCACCGAGGCGTCCATCTCCGGGCGCATCGACACGCTGCGCGGCCTGAAGGAGAACGTCACGATGGGGCGCCTGATCCCGGCCGGTACGGGCTTCTACGCGTACTCCAACGTGCACATCCCGTCGGATGCGCCGCCGCCGCCACCGCCGCCGTCCCCCGAGGACGCGGAGCTGGAGCGCGACCTCGACTACCTGTCGGATGCCGACGATCTCCTCGATCGCGAGCGCGGCGAGGTCGTCGAGTAGGGGTAGGGCCGGCTGTCCCAGCCGGCCGTCGATTCAGCACCACGGGCGGGACTCTCGAACCGAGGGTCCCGCCTTTTGTGTGTTCAGCAATGCCGAGATGCCGAATGCTGAATGTCGAGGGCAGAAGGCCGAAGGCCCGTCAGCGAAGCCGAGTGCCGAAGGCCCCGTCAGAAGAGGCGTTCAAATGACGAGCTGACGTTCGTGCCGGGCGCGCCCATCGTTGTGGACAGCAACGGAGGGAGTGCCATGTCGAAGCGAATGGCGGTGGCGTTGGTCGTGGCCGGCGTCTGGGCCGGCAGTCTGCCGGCGCGCGCCCAGACGCCCAGCGGCGTCGCCGGGCTGTTGCCGAATCTCATCCTGAATGGCATTCGCCTCGACGCCGGCACGCCCGTGCCGCACGATGCGCACTTCACGCCACTCAATGAACTCTATGTGGGCACCGACCCCCGGTCAGGACGCGCCTTCCAGATCGACGCCGCCGAGGTCGTGCTCAACTTCAACCGGCTGCTGGCGACCCAGTTCGCCACCTTTCCGATCGGCAACTCCAGCGGCGCGTTCTCGTTCACGACCGACGAGACCACAGGGCTGCCGGCGCGCAGCACGCGCAGCTTCGGCCCGTCGTTCGGCGAACGGTCGCTGACCGTCGGCCGCGGGCGCTTCTCGGCCGGGGCCTCGTATCAGCACACGTCCTTCGATCGGTTCGAGGGCGAGTCGCTCGACAACGGGTCGATCCAGTTCCTGCTGCCACACAACGACTGCTGCCCGGCGCAGGTCGGCCTGCAGGCGACCGGCGACGGCAACCTGCTCAACCCCGGCTTCGAGTCCGACATCATCACCGTCAGGACCTCGATCAGGGCCTCGACCGACACGGCGGCGTTCTTCGCCACCTACGGCGTCACGTCCCGCTGGGATGTCGGCATCGCCATCCCGGTGATGCGCGTGGACCTCGAAGCGACGGCGGACGCCGAGATCGTGCGCCTCGGCACCGCCTTCCAGCCCCTCGTGCACACCTTCCAGACGGGCGCCGACGTGTCGCGGCGGACCTTCACCGAGGCGCGCAGCGCCAGCGGCATCGGCGACGTGGTGCTGCGCACGAAGTACAACCTCCGCCAGCGCGGTGCGCAGGGCCTCGCGGCGACGCTCGACTTGCGCCTGCCGACCGGGGATGCCGAGAACCTGCTCGGCACCGGCGCGATCCAGAGTCGTCTGGCCCTGGTGGTCTCGACCGGCACCGATCGCTTCGCCCAGCACGTCAACGTCGGCTACACCTTCAGTGGCCGCACGGACATCAGCACGTACATCGGCCACGATGCGGACCTGGCCAGCGCGCTGCTGCCGAGCGACACCCCACCCGACGAGATGCACTTCAACGGCGGCATCGAGTACGCCGCCACCGATCGCCTGACGTTGCTCGGCGAGTTCATGGGGCGCACGCTCCGCAACGTCGGTCGACTGGAGGTCGGGCAGCGCGTCTTCACCTACACACCGCAGGGGCAGCCGGTCGTCAGCCCTGCCCTCGAGTCGCCGTCGTTCCGCGAGTTCCAGGCCCGTCAGGGCTCGCTGACTCTCGGCCTTGCGGCCTTCGGCGCCAAGATCAACCTGGGGTCGCGTGCCCTGCTCTCGGCACACGTCCTGTTGCCGGTCACCGACGCCGGCCTTCGCAGCCGGATCACCGCCACCGTGGGGTTCGACTACACGTTCTGAGCCTCAAACCGGAAACCGGAAACCGGAAGAACGGACACCGGGAATCGGCAGCCGCAAGACCTCACGTGGGAGGGCCGGCTCGCCGAGCCGGCCGACGCCCCGGCCGTCAGCGGACGATGCGGGCGCTGGTGATGCGCCAGGCGCCTGTCGCGCTTTTCTCGAGCGAGAACTGCCGGCGCCGCGTGTCGCTGGTGCGCTGACCGCCCACCTTCATCTCGGCCGAGAACTGCTCCTGGCAGGTGGCCGTTGCTCGAGTGTCCTGCACGGCGACCCGGCATCCACTCAGCGCCACGTCCACCGTCCGCAACGCGGCGAACTGCTTCTCCAGCGTGTCCCCCAGACCCGGTTGAACGTCCTCGACGCCACGGGCATCCCGTGCGCCGTAGGCCTTCGCCCACCGCTCGAGTGTGGCCTGGACCCGCGCCTCGTCGTCTGGCCCTCCTGGCGCAGGACTCGAGGGTGCGCCGCCGCCGGCCGCAGATGGCGCTGGGGGCGGCGGGCCGGGCTCGCGGCTGCCCGTCAGCCCCGATGGCGCCGGCGAGGCGCCGGGTTCGACGAGGATCGATGGGGGCAGGCCCTGGACGACCAGGGTCGGCGGGGTGGATGCGGCTGCCGCCTGCGGTGACGTCCGAGGCACCCGTGGCACCTGCTGCGCAGCCTCTGCAGGCGGCGCGTCCCCCGTGCCGGACGGTCGCGGCGTCGGGGCCGTCACGAGCTCGGGGCGCGCGCGCGTGTCCGCGACCGGCGGCGTGGTCGGCGCCTCTCGAGTCCGTGAGGCAGGCAACGGCCGCTCGTCACTCGTCACCGGGCGGGCCGGTGTCGGCTCGGGTGGTGGTGTCTCTCGTTCGAGGCCACCGCCCACCCAGGCTGCGAGCACACCTGCCGCGATCGCACTGCCCACCCCGGCCGCGAGGGAGAGGGGCCGGCGGAGGACGTGGCGCTCCTCTGGGGCGTCCGCTGCTCCGCCTGGCACCCTGGCCGTCGAGTGAGGCGTGGCTGGACCGCTGGCCTCGACGGTGGGGTCGAGTGCCCGCGACCAGATCAGCGGATGGCCCGACGCGGGTGTCGTGCCAGCGGCACCCGATGGGGTCAGCCCGGCCGCCGCCTCCGGACTGAGGCGTGCCGCGACCCGGAGCAGGTCGGTCCGCATCGCCTCCAGATGCGGGTAGCGGTCGTCCGGCGCGCGCGCCATGGCCCGGTCGACGACGGCGCAGAGCTCGGGGTCGAGATCCGGCTGCACCTGCTGCAGGGGGTCGGCCCCGCCATGGACGATTCGGTAGGTGAGCGTCGCGAGGTTGTCGCCGGGGAACGCCTGCCGGTAGGCGAGCAGCTCGTACAGCACCAGGCCGACCGCGAAGATGTCACTGCGGTGGTCGAGCGCCTGTCCCGTAATCTGCTCCGGCGACATGTAGTTCAACGTCCCGACGATGTTGCCGTGCATCGTCAGGCCCAGGGTGGCGCCAGGGTCGGCGCCGCGGGCGATGCCGAAGTCGAGCAACCGGAGGGTGCCGGTGCCGTTGGCCACCATCAGGTTCGACGGCTTGACGTCGCGGTGGATGACGCCGTTGCGATGGGCGAAGGCGAGTCCGGCGCAGAGGTCGGCGGCCATCTGCAGCTTGCGGTGCAGGCCCCACGCCGCCCGGCGGCGAATGGCGTCGGACAGGGGCTCGCCATCGATGTGCTCCATGGCGATGAACAGCGCGTGCTCGTGCTCGCCGACGGCATAGATGGCGACGATGTTGGGGTGCTGCAGCCGCGCGACGATACGGGCTTCGCGGCGGAAGCGCTCGCGCTGGTCGGCCGAGTCGGCCCGCAGGACCTTCAGGGCGACCTGGCGGCGGAGCGCGGGATCGACCGCGAGGTAGACCGTACCCATGCCGCCCTGCCCGAGGACGCGGACGATCTCGTAGTGGCTGATGTGGGAGGGCAGCTCGGTCATGCGCAACGACGGGGCGACGGCTGCCCCTGCAGGGGGTTAACGCTGGCCGGAGGGGAACCGCATGCGCCGGGAGCCGGAAGCGCGGGGTCGACCGTCATAATAGGGCCGGGACCGTCCCGGTCCTTCGATGGGAGAGTCGAGATGCAGTTGAGCCTGCGTGGGTGGCGTGGGGTCTGCGCCGCCGTGGTGGCCTCGGTGATGGTCGGGGTGGGGTCGGTGTCGGCCCAGGACCTGGCGTCGTTCGAGAAGCGCCTCACGGTGCACACCTTGCCGAACGGGTATACGTTCCTGATCCTCGAGCGGGCCGGAGCGCCGGTGTTTTCGTTCGCCACGCGCGTCGACGTCGGGTCGGCGCAGGAAGTGCCGGGGATCACCGGACTGGCGCACATGTTCGAGCACATGGCGTTCAAGGGCACGCCGCGGCTCGGGACCAAGGACTTCGCGAAGGAGAAGGTCGCCCTCGACGAGCTCGAAGCGGCCTACCAGGCCTACGAGCGCGCCCGCGCCGTCGTCAAGCCCGACCAGGCGGAGGTGGACCGCCTCCTGAAGGTGTTCAAGACGAAGGAAGCGGCGGCGCTGGAGTTCGTCGTGCCCAATGCCTTCGACGAGGCGGTGTCGCGCGAAGGCGGCGTCGGTCTCAACGCCGGCACCAGCGCCGAGGCGACGACGTACTACTACTCGCTGCCCAGCAACAAGTTCGAGCTGTTCGCGTACCTCGAGTCCGAGCGCTTCCTGCACCCCGTGTTCCGCGAGTTCTACAAGGAGCGCGACGTGGTGATGGAAGAGCGTCGGCAGCGGACGGAGAGTCAGCCTATCGGCAAGCTCATCGAACGCATGCTCGCGACCGCGTTCCTCGCCCATCCCTACAAGCAGCCGACGGTCGGGTACATGAGCGACCTGCAGCGGTTCACCATGACCGATGCCGAGGCGTTCTTCCGCACCTACTACGTGCCCGCCAACATGGTGACCGCCATCGTCGGCAACGTGAAGGCCGCCGAGATCATCCCGATCATCGACAAGTACTTCGGGCGCTTGCCGAAGGGCGAGAAGCCGCCGCCGCTGCGCACGCTCGAACCGCCTCAGGCCGCCGAGCTCTCGATCACGCTGCGGGAGAAGGCGCAGCCGATTTACATCGAGGGCTACCACAAGCCGTCGGCCCTGCATCCCGACGATGCGGTGTACGACGCCATCGCGGAGATCCTCGGCCGCGGTCGAACCTCGCGTCTCTACACGTCGCTGGTCGAGAAGCAGAAGGTGGCGGTGCAGGCGCAGGTCGGCGGCGGTCTGCCCGGGGTGAAGTACCCGCACCTGTTCGTGGCCCTCGCCGTGCCGGCGCGCGGGGTGAGCAACGACAAGGTCGCCGAGGCGCTGCATGCGGAGCTGGCCCGGATGTCCAGCGAGGATGTGACCGATGAGGAGCTGGCGCGGTTCAAGACGCGCGCCAAGGCCGATCTCATCCGGTCCCTCGACAGCAACAGCGGCCTCGCCGAGCAACTGGTGACGTATCACACGCTGACGGGCAGCTGGCGCGACATCTTCACCTACATCGAACGGACCGATGCGGTGACCAAGGCCGACATCCGACGGGTGGCTGCCGACGTGTTCAAGGCCAGCAACCGCACGGTCGCCCGGCTGGAGAACGAGGCGGCGCCTGCCGCGGGAGGAACGCGATGAGCCGCGTATCCGTGGGGCTCGCGTGGTCGACGCTCGTCCTGGCGTGTCTGGTGCCGACGCCAGCCGAGGCGCAGGTCGCCACCGTCGATCAGTTGAAGTATCCGGCGCTGCCGGCGTTCTCGCTGCCCAAGCCGACGCGGACGGTCCTGCCCAACGGCCTGGTCGTGCTGGTGATCGAGGATCACGAGTTGCCGCTCGTCAGCGTGTCGGCACGCATCCGCACCGGGTCGCTGCTCGAACCGGCCGACAAGGTCGGGGTGGCGAGTCTGACGGGATCGCAGATGCGGGCCGGCGGGACGCAGGCGCTGACGCCTGACGCCCTCGACCGGTATCTCGAAGGCCGCGCGGCCTCGATCGAGACCGGCATCGGCGACGACTCGGCGTCGGCGGGCATGAGCGTGCTGAAGCAGGACTTCGCCGAGGTGCTGCAGGTCTTCTCCGACGTGCTGCGCCAGCCCCGCTTCGACCCGGCGCGTCTCGACGTGGCCCGGCGCAGCATCGAATCCGGCATCGCGCGGCAGAACGATGACCCGAACTCGATCGCCAGCCGCGAGTTCCGCGAGCTGATGTACGGCGGCGATACGCCCTTTGCCCGGCAGGTCACGTACGCGACCCTTCAGGGCCTCACCCGCGACGATCTGGTCGCCTGGCACGCCAGGTATTTCCATCCCGACCAGACGATCCTGGCGGTCCACGGTGACATCACGACGAGCGAAGCCGTGGCAGCGGTGACCAGGGTGTTCGGCACCTGGCCGCGTGGCCCGAAGCAGGCCATCACCTTTCCGAATCCACGGCCCACGTCGACGGCCGGCGTGTACGAGGCGGTGAAGAGCGACGTCGCGCAGTCGTCGATCCGCATCGGCCACATGAGCACGCTCAAGAGCACGGACCCAGACTACTACGCCGTCCAGGTGCTCAACGAGGTCCTGAGCGGGAGCTTCACCTCGCGGCTCTTCTCCACCGTGCGGACCAACAAGGGCCTGGCCTATTCCGTCGGCGGCGCCGTCGGCAGCAGCTACACCCGCGTGGCGCCGTTCTCGATGAGCACGAGCACCAAGACCGCCACGACCGCCGAGACGATCGAGACGCTGATCGGCGAGGC
>LNFM01025043.1_pt1 | contig 13388 bp, 12 predicted proteins | sample 596031 | NCBI WGS metagenome assembly LNFM01 (sample SAMN04254537, study PRJNA301005) | activated carbon metagenome | isolation source: dual media filters at the Ann Arbor, Michigan drinking water treatment plant | place: USA: Ann Arbor
GTCGGGTGAGAGAGGGGTGGTGTGGTCGGTCATGCCGACCAGGATACGCCGCCGTGCCCTACCCCCGCGATTTCCGCCGCTACGCGCGCCGAACCCGAGCCTCCGATGCCGATGGCTCAGGCCTTTATCGTGCCGCTGCGGCGGCACCTTCCCTTCCCCCGGAGGGGGAAGGTGGCGCGCAGCGACGGAAGGGGGATGTTTCAACGCACGCGGAGTCCGTCTTCGACATCCCCCTTCCGCCCTTCGGGCACCTTCCCCCTCCGGGGGAAGGTAAGATCAACCACTACTGCGCCGCGACGCGCAGCGCGCTGTCGAACGCGGCGCGGTTGTCGCGGGCGATCTGGCCGCGCTTGACCACCATGCGGTGGTTCTCTTTCCGCGCCGCCATGCGGATATCGCTCAGGGGATCGCCTGACGTGATCACGAGGTCGGCGATGTGGCCGTCCTTCAGCCGGCCATGATCGCTGAGCCGCATCAGGTCGGCGGCGCTGGCGGTCGAGAAGAAGAGCGAGTCGCGCGGGCTGATGCCGATGTCGCACATGAACTCGAGCTCGAGCGCGTTGTCGCCGTGGCGGTTGTAGGGTGTGCCGGCGTCGGTGCCCATGGCGATCTTGCAGCCGGCCTCGTAGTACATCTTGATCGAGGCGACATGCCGCTCGGCCATGCGGCGCGACTTCTCGATCACGTAAGGCGGGATGCTGGCGTCGCCGGCATCGGCGCCGCGCAGGATATGCACCAGCGCCGCGAGCGTCGGCACCAGCCAGGTGCCGCGCGTGCGCATTTCGCCGATGGCCTCGTCGGTCATGAAGATGCCGTGCTCGATCGAGGTCACGCCGCCGCGCACGGCGTTGAGGATGCCCTCGGTGCCCTGGGCGTGGCTCGCCGTGGTCTTGTGGAAGCGCTGCGCCTCGGCGATGCCGGCGCGCATCTCCTCGGCCGTGTAGTGCGCGTCCTCGGGATTGACGCCCGGCGTCATCACCCCGCCGGTGGCCATGATCTTCACCAGGTCGGAGCCGGCATGGACCTGCTCGCGCACCGCGCGGATCACGTCGTCGACGCCGTCGGCGACGCGGCCGGTGCGATTGCCGTGGCCGCCGGTCATGCAGATCAACTTTCCGGCGCAGCGCATCGTCGGGCCGAGGAAACGGCCGGCGTTGTAGGCATCGCGCAGCGCGAACTCGATATAGTCCTTGCCGCCGCATTCCCGCACGGCGGTGATGCCGCCTTCGAGCGTGGCGCGCATGAACTCCATGCCGCGCACCGCGAGCTGCGCCGGCGTCAGCCGGTCCTGCACCAGCCCGGGATTGCCCTCGGCGCCGAGCAGCGAGTGGATGTGGCAGTCGATCAGGCCGGGCAGCACCGTGCCGCCCGACGTATCGACACGCGGCCCGCTATAGCCGGCGAACTCGCCCGCCGGCGCGATCCGCTTGATGCGCCCGCCTTCTTCCAGCAGGCCATGATTGTCGAGAGAGCGCTCGCCGTCGAACAGGCGGCCGCCGATATAAAGCGTAGGCATGGGGACTCCGAAACCCGGGGATACAGTCGGCACGCATCCTCTCACACAACACGCCGTCTTTCCCCCTCTCACGCTTGGCCTGTCGTTCCTTCCCCCGGAGGGGGAAGGTGCCCGAAGGGCGGATGGGGGATGTCGAAGACGAACAGAGGAGTCCGTCTTCAACATCCCCCTTCCGTCGCGCTGCGCGCGCCACCTTCCCCCTCCGGGGGAAGGGAAGGTTCGGCGATCGCTCAGGTCTTCCGCTCGCCCGCGGCGGTGCGCAGCTTCTCGATGTGCTCGCGCAACCCCTCGATATGCGGGTTGTACTTCAGCGCCTCCTCGTAGGCCTTCACCGCGTCGGCCGGCCGGCCCAGCTCGGCCATGATCATGCCCAGCCCCGACCAGGCGCCAAAATGCCGGGGCTCGAGCGCCACGGTGCGCTGGATATCGGCCACCGAGGCGGCCATGTCGCCGCGCAGGAAATGCACCGTGGCGCGCTTGTTCCAGGCCTCGGCGAAATCCGGCGCCTTGTCGATCAGCTGGCTGAAGGTCTCGACCGCGTCGTCGAGACGCTGACGCGCCATCTGCATCATGCCCTGGCGCATCAGCGCGTCGAGCTCGGCGGTGTCGGCCTTGATCCAGGTCTCCCAGATCGTCTGCTGCAGCGCCGCCGCCGCCACCGGATCGTCGATCGTGGTCAGGCGCTGGAACAGACCGTCGAGCGCCGGATCCTTCTGCGTCGCCATCGCCGCCTCCGCGCTCATCAGGAACACCGCCAGCAGCGGCGCGAACCATCGGGACCTGGGCATCGTCGCCTCCATCGCGGGCGATGCACGGTAACACGTCCGCCGGCACCTTACTTGGTGACGCCTCACGTCAAACGGAACCGCCCCTCCAGCGTCGCAGGCATCGGTCCGCCCGTCACCCAGTCGAGCAGCTCGACCGTGTGCGCGATGGGGATAGCGCTGCCCGATCCGATCTGGCCGATGCAGCCGAAATTGCCCGCCGCGATCACGTCGGGCCGGACGCTCTCGATATTGCCGACCTTGCGATCGCGCAGGCGGCGCGACAGCACGGGCTGCAGCACCTGGTAGGTGCCGGCCCAGCCGCAGCACAGATGGCCCTCGGGCACGTCCTTCACGATGAAGCCCGCCGCGCGCAGCAGCGCCTTGGGCCGCTCGGTGAGCTTCTGGCCGTGCTGCATCGAGCACGCGGCGTGATAGGCGATCACCACGGGCGAGCCGTCCGCGCGCACCGGCCTGCCGACCGGTCGCAGCGCGTCGGGCGCCAGCACCTCGGTGACGTCGCGTGCCAGCCGCGCCACGATCTCGGCGCCGCCGCGCCATTGCGGGTCCTCGGCCAGCAGGTGGCCGTAATCCTTCAGCGTCGTGCCGCAGCCCGAGGCGTTGGCGATGATGGCGTCGAGCGGGCCATCGAGCTCGTCGATCCAGGCCGCGATGTTCCCACGCGCCAGATCGCGCGCCGCCTCGCGCTGGCCGGTGTGCAGCACCGAGGAGCCGCAGCAGCCCGCGCCATCGGCGATCACCACCTCGATGCCGTGGCGCGTCAGCAGGCGCACCGTGGCCTCGTTGACCTCCGGCGCCAGCACCTGCTGGCCGCAGCCATTCATCAGCGCGACGCGTTTTGTCCGTGTGCCTTCCGCACCGAAGGTCTGCGGCCGATCGACCGGCGAGGGCGGCGACAGGCGCTTCGGCACCGCGTCGAGCATGGCGCGCAGGCGACGCCAGAACGTGGCGCCGCCGGGATCGCGCGACGTCGTGGGCAACAGCGCAGCGAATGGCTTGGCGACTTGCCCCAGCATCATGGCCCAGCGGAACAGCGCGGGGTTGGGCATCAACCTGTTGAGCACGCCCCGTATCAGGCGATCGGCGAACGGCCGTTGGTAGGTCTCCTCGATATGCGCGCGCCCGTGATCGACGAGGTGCATGTAGTTCACGCCCGACGGGCAGGTCGTCATGCAGGCGAGGCACGACAGGCAGCGGTCGATGTGGCGCGCGACGACCTCGGTCGCCGGCGCGTCGCGCTCCAGCATGTCCTTGATCAGGTAGATGCGCCCGCGCGGGCTGTCGCGCTCGTCGCCCAGGGTGACGAAGGTCGGACAGGTCGCGGTGCAGAAGCCGCAATGCACGCATTTACGGAGGATGGTGTTGGCGCGATCGATGTCGGGATCGGCGAGCTGGGCGAGGGTGAAGTTGGTTTGCATGGTCAGCCACCCGCGAAGATCGAGCGCGGATCGAAGCTTTCCTTCACGCGCCGCGACAGCGCGGCGAGCGCGCCCGGCTGTGGCTGGAACACCGATACCGAATTGCGGATTGCTTCGGGCGCACGGACCAGTGTCGCGTGGCCACCGGTGGCGACGAGGGCGTCGCGCACGATGTCGGCATTGGCCTCGCGCGTCGTGAGCCAGATCAGGCCGCCGGACCAATCGTATTGCGCGCGCGCGTCGGGCAGGCGGGCGCGGATGGCGGCGACAATCGTGGCGCCATGGCTCGGCGGGCAGGAGAGCTTCCACAGCAGGCGGTCGGGATCGGTGGCCAGCGGCTTGGCGTCGCGCAGCTCGGCCCAGAACAGGCGCGAGCGCATGGAGTGCAGCTCCTCCATCTGCGGCGCCACGCCGGCGAATTGTTCGCGCAGCGCGCTCATGCGCGCGTCGGCCGAGGGGGCGACGCCCTCGATGCGCAAGGCGGTGATGGCGCCGCCCTGCTTGGTGACGAGATCGATGCCGCTTCGCGCCGCGATCTCGGCCGGCAGGTGCGCGGCACCGCTGACCTCGTTGGGGCTGCCCATCGCCGCGCACATCGCCTTCACCGCCGCCGCGTCGTCGAGGCCGACCAGCATCAGAGTGCGCAGCTTCTCGGCCGCCGGCACGACCTTGACCGTGATCTCGTGCAGCGCCGCGAGCGTGCCGCGCGACCCCGCGAGCAGCTTGGAGAGATCGTAGCCGGTGACGTTCTTCACGACTCGGCCGCCCGACTTGAAGAACTCGCCGCGGCCGTTGACGCCCTGGAAGCCCAGGAAGTGATCGCGCGCCGCGCCGTGGCTGATGCGCCGCGGGCCGGCGAGGTTGCACATCAGCGCGCCGGCGAGCGTGCCCTCGCCCGCCGCGCCGCCCAGCATGGCGCCGAGATCGGGTGGCTCGAAGGCCAGCATCTGCTTGCGCTGCGCGAGCAGCGCCTCGACCTCGCGGATCGGCGTGCCTGATTTGACGGTGATGACGAGTTCTTCCGGCTGATAGTCGACGACACCGCTGATGCCGGCGAGCGACAGCGCATGGTCGGCTTTCAGAGGCGGCCCATAGGCACGCTTGCTGCCGCGCCCCTCGATGGCGAGCATCACGCCATCGTTCAACGCCCACTCGATCGCCGCGCGCAGCTCTTCGGGTGTTCGCGGTCGGAGGGTGGAGGTCGACATCTACCTTCCTCCAGCGATCGCGTTTGCGTTTCTTCCCTTCTCCCCGCGAAGGCGGGGAGAAGGTGCCGAGCGCCAGCGAGGCGGATGAGGGGCTTCCTCGTGCAACGACGACGGTCATCGTTGTCGAGACTCCGCAAAGCTCCCCGCCTTCGCGGGGAGAAGGGAAAAAAGTGCGCGCCGCAAGGCGCGCGCCGCTCGTATTCATCAGAATCGCGGCAGGTCGGGGAATGGGACCTGGCCTTTGTGGACGACGAGGCGGCCGAGTTCGGCGCAGCGGCGGAGTTGCGGGAAGACCTTGCCGGGGTTCAGCAGGTGGTCGGGGTCGAAGGCGCATTTGACCCGCATCTGCTGGTCGAGGTCGATCTCGCTGAACTGCACGCCCATCAGGTCGCGCTTCTCGATGCCGACGCCGTGCTCGCCGGTCAGCACGCCGCCGACCTCGACGCACAGCCGCAGGATATCGGCGCCGAATTCTTCGCAGCGGCGCAGCTCGTCGGGATCGTTGGCGTCGAACAGGATCAGCGGATGCAGGTTGCCATCGCCGGCGTGGAAGACGTTGACCACGCGCAGCCGGTGTTTCTTCGACATCTCCCGCATGCGGCCCAGCACCTCGACCAGCTTGGCGCGCGGCACCGAGCCGTCGAGGCACATGTAGTCGGGCGTGATCTGGCCGACCGCCGGGAAGGCCGCCTTGCGCCCGGCCCAGAACAGCGTGCGCTGCTGCTCGTCCTCGCTCACGCGCAGCGTGGTGGCGCCGCGCTCGCGCCCCAGTGCCGCGACGCGCTCGATCAGGTAGTCGACCTCGACGGCCGGCCCGTCGAGCTCGACGATCAGCAGGCCCTCGGCGTCGAGCGGATAGCCGGCGCCGACATAGTTCTCGGCGCATTGCACGGCGTCCTTGTCCATCATCTCCATGCCGCCGGGGATGATGCCCGCGGCGATGATGGCGGCGACGCAGTCGGCGGCGCCGGACTCGGTGGGGAAGCCCATCAGCACCGCGCGCGCGGTGGCCGGCTTGCGCAGCAGGCGCACGGTGACCTCGGTGACGACGCCGAGCAGGCCTTCGCTGCCGGTCATCAGCCCCATCAGGTCGTAGCCCTCGGCATCGAGATGCTTGCCGCCCAGCCGCACCACCTCGCCGTTCATCAGCACGATCTCGAGGCCGAGCAGGTTGTTGGTGGTCAGGCCGTATTTCAGGCTGTGCACGCCGCCGGAATTCTCGGCCACGTTGCCGCCGATCGAGCAGGCGATCTGCGAGCTGGGATCGGGCGCGTAGTAGAAGCCCTCGTGCTGCACCGCCTGGGTGATGCCGAGATTGGTGACACCGGGCTGCACGCGCGCGCAGCGATTGTCGAAGTCGATCTCCAGCACGCGGTTGAACTTGGCCATGCCCAGCAGGATGGCGTCGCCCACCGGCATCGACCCGCCGCTGAGCGAGGTGCCGGCGCCGCGCGGCACGACCTTCACGCCCTCGTCCTGGCAGTAGCGGAGAATGCGCGAGACCTGATCGACCGTCTGCGGCAGCACGACGACCAGCGGCATCTGGCGATAGGCGGAAAGCGCGTCGCATTCGTAGGGCTTCATGCCCTCGACATCGTCGATCACGCCCTCGCCCGGCACGATGGCACGCAAAGCGGCGACGATCTGCGATCGGCGCGCGAGAATCCCGGGGTCGAGCGGCGGCATCTGCATGCCGCCAATACAGCGCAAAAGCGCCTAATGCGGAAGCGTCGTCGGCGGCCTGGAGCCGCCCAGGTTCTATGACCCGACGGACGCGAGCGGCCTAGTTGCCGCTCTTGCGCTTGCTCCGCAGCAGGACCTCGTCTTCCTTCTCGGGCAGGGTATACCAGCTCTTGCCCTTGACCGGCGCACGGCTCTTGGCGGCGTCGAGATCAGGGCCTTCCCATTTCGAGGCCTTGGGCGCCGGCGCGGTCGGTGGCTTCGTCTCGGCCAACGCTGCCGAACCGACCATGAGGACAGACGCCGCCAGGACGCCAGCGCCCACCCATCTTCGCTGCCTGTATCCCGACATGCTCGCCTCGCGGTTCCGTTCGAAGGGTACGAACCAGGACAGCGAACTATCCCCCGGTATGGCCAAACAAGGAAGCGGCGGGAACTCGCGTTCCCGCCGCTTCATGCAGACGATCCCGACCCGGTCGCGCCGGGCCGCCGGAATCAGCCGGCGCGCGCCTTGAAGCGCGGGTTGGTCTTGTTGATGACGTAGACCCGGCCCTTGCGGCGCACGATGCGGCAGGCCTTGTGGCGGGTCTTGATCGTCTTCAGGGACGAACGGATCTTCATGGTCGTAATCCCAAAAACAAACCCCCGGGCGACCGGGGGAAACTCGAAGCGGCGCGGACCATACGGATCGACCCCCGCCCTGTCAACCGGTGCCAGACGACCGCTTGGCGGCGGGTCGACGTGCCGACCCGCCGCCCGCGACGACACGGCTCAGCGCGCCAGCTCGGCGATCTGCTTCGGCCCGGCCCAGGCGAGCTGGTTATACAACTCCGACTCCCACCAGCCGTGGATGGTGCGGACCTCGCCGATCGAGGCGCCGGCGATGTTGCGCGCCAGTCGTTGCACATTCTCGCGCTGCACATTGAGCTGATGCTCGCAAACCTTCTGGCGATCCGTTCCAACGGCGGCGACCCAGTCGCTGTACGCCTTCAGGTAGTTCGGCTTGATCGCGGCGAAACGCGCGTCGCTGTCGAGGCGCTTGCGGATAGCGTCATCCTTGCTGAGATCGGCGCCGGCCTGGTTGATGATCTTGATCTCGCTGTTGTTGTAGCTCCTCGTGCCGCCCTCGTGGGTCCACTGCTTCGCCCGGTTCAGCTCGGCGAAGCTCCAGCCGGCGCCCTTCTTGAACGACATCTTGCGCATCGGGCTCAGGGTCACATCGGCGCCTCTGCCGCCGCCGCCGTCGACGGTGTAGTACGTGTCGCCGCTGTGGCCGACGATGATGCCGACATGCACGGCGACCGCGCCGCCGCCACGCGCCAGGTAGAGGTGATCGCCGGTGCCCTCGACATAGTAGATGTCGCCGATGGTCAGATGCGGGCGGATCTCCATGTTGTTGTCCTGGAAAGCCTTGCCGCCGTTATGGGCGGTATCGGCACGGCCGCGCCGGTACTCGAGATACTTCGAGTTGTCATTGCGGGTCTTCTTGGTCGGCGTGCCGAGGTCGATCATCGGGCCGCTGGGCGTATTCACGGTGATCGGGCTGCCGTCGATCATGTCGCAACCAGCGGCATGGTAGATGCCGCGCGCCGTCATCACGCAGGTCGTGCCGCCGCCGCCCTGGCCCATCGCCTTGAGCTGCTTGAGCGCCTCGGCGCCGTCGAACAGGCCGCCCAGCGTGTAGAGCGCCGGCAGGTCGGGGCTGGTGGGCCCCAGGCCGGCATGGGCGCGCGCCACGGCGGCGATGCGCTGGTCCACCGAGTCGGGGAACTCGGTATAGAACTCGGGATAGAAGATGAACTGGCCGGAGCGCTTCTTCATCGTCGCCTGCAGCGGCTTGCTGTTGACCATGGCGTGGCGCAGCGCCGAGAGGAACGAGTTCACCCGCCAGCCCGTGAACGGGTCGATCGTCGGCCGCAGGCTATCGCCGCCCGGCAGCACGCCCAGCGCGCCGGCGGCGATGACGTTGAGCACCCGATCGTCCATCTCGCCGCGGTTCGTGGCGGCGGCCATGGCGGCGATGCGGCCACGCAGGCCGGAGTCGGTGGAGGCGGCGGCGAGCTGATCGATGATCGGCACCAGGGCCTGGGCCGAGGGGACGACGCCGAGCTTGCTCGGCAGGGAGTCGAGAACGCTATCGATGGCCATGGGGCTCTCCTCGTCTTTGGGTGAGCGGAGCATGCCAGCGCTCGATGCCGTGGCCGTGTCCTGGGACCAGCCGAATTGTGTCGTGTGTGTCTCCGCCCGGTCCGCCCTCCATGTCTTTCGCGGATGGGACGGTTACCAAAGCAAGGGGGATGCGAGGCTGGACTGGGCGCGGGCGCTGTCGTAGGCGGGAGGGCGATGACCGAAGCCCGCCCCCGCCTGCTGATCGCCAACGATCTGACCGCCCTGCTCGCCGGCCATGCCGCGCGCGAACCCGCCGGCACGGCGATCATCGCCGGCGACCAGCGCATAAGCTGGGCGAAGCTGGAGGATCTCTCGCGCCGCGCCGCGCAGGGCCTGGCCGATCTCGGCGTCGGGCCGGGTGATCGCGTGGCGCTGTGGCTGCCCAACGTGCCGGCCTGGCTGGCGCTCTACTTCGCCTGCTGCCGGCTGGGCGCCATCGCCGTGGCCGTCAACACGCGCTTCCGCGCCGTCGAGGTGGCGGACATCGTGGCGAGGTCCGGCGCCAAGGTGCTGGCCTGCGCGCCGGGCTTCCGCGGCATCGACTTCCTGGGCATCCTCGCCGAGCTGCCGGCCGACGCGCTCACCGCGCTCAGCGCCGTGGTGGTCGTCGGCGAGGAGCCCGCGCTGCTGCCGCCGGCGCTCGAGCGGCTCAGCCGGGTCGGCTTCGAGGACCTGGTCGAGCGTCCGGCCATGGACGTGATCCACGGCGCCGCCGACTCCGGTTGCAACATCTTCACCACCTCGGGCACCACCAAGGCGCCGAAATTCGTCCTGCACCGCCAGGGCGCGATCGCCGCGCATTGCCTGCGCGTGGCACGCGCCTTCAGGATCGCCGCGCCCGGCATGGGCTGGCTACCGCTCTGCGGCGTCTATGGTTTCAACGTCGCGCTCACCACCTTGGCCGCCGGCCAACCCATCGCGCTGATGGACGCCTTCGAGCCCGAGCGGGCCGTCCAGTTGATCGACCGCTACCGGCCCGACCTGCTGTTCGGCTTCGACGAGATCTACGAGCGCCTGTTGGCGACGCGCGACGCCGAAGTGCCCTTCCCGAGCGTGCGCTGGGCCGGCTACGCCAACTTCAACAGCGCACTGGCCGACCTGCCGTGGCGCGCCGACAAGCGCGGCCTGAAGATGGTCGGCCTCTACGGTATGAGCGAGGTACAGGCGCTGTTCGCCGCCTGGCGCGCCGACGCCGAGATCGAGGCGCGCGCCCAGGGCGGCGGCCATCCCGTCTCGCCGCTGGCCGGCGCGCGCACCCGCGATCCGGAGACCGGCGCGGTGCTGCCGGCGGGCACAGCCGGCGAGCTGGAGCTGGTCGGCCCATCGATGATGGTGGGCTATTTCGGCAATCGCGAGGCCACCGACGCGGCCTTCACCGAGGACCGATATCTGCGGACCGGCGATCTCGGCGTGGCGCATGCCGACGGCAGCTTCACCTATCTCAGCCGCATGGGCGACGCGCTGCGCCTGGGCGGCTTCCTGGTCAATCCGCTGGAGATCGAGCAGCACCTGATGGCGCACCCGATGGTCGGCGACGTGCAGGTCGTGGCGGCGGCCGGCCGCGAGGGTGTGCGCGCCGTGGCCTTCGTCGTGCCCACCGACGGTACCGGCTTCGACGAGCAGGCGGTGATCGCCCATGCCCGCGCCGGCCTGGCGAACTACAAGACGCCGGCGCGCGTCTTCAGCGTCGAGGCCTTCCCGACCACGCCCAGCGCCAACGGCCCGAAGATCCAGCGAAACAAGCTGCGCCAGATGGCCGAGGAGCGGCTGCGCGGCGACTGACGGGCCGGTCCCGGCTGGATTGTCTCACTCCGCAATCCCGTAGAGCGAGGCCCTGTCGACGATCACGCCGTCAATCGGAAGTCTCAACCTATCGCATCTGCGCCGTGAACCGTGTCGCGCCGGGTATCGCCAGGTCGGCGACGGTGGCGCCGAAAAACGCCTGCGGATCGGAGGGGCGCACGCCCAGCCACGCCTCGCGCTCCTGCACGCAGGGCAGCGCGCGCTGGGTCGATCGCGCCGATCAGGCAGCGATCGAAGTTCACGTAACGGTCGCTCATCCTGGCGCCGTAGGAATCGCGGCCCTTGGCCGAGGCGGCGATCAGGATGCGGTTGGGCTGGCGCATGCGCGAATCGAGGAACACGCCGGCGTCGCAGCCCGAGATGATCGCCACGGTCGGGCGATCGCCGCAGTGCTTGTCGAGCAGGCGGTCGAGTTCGCTCGGGGTCAGCGTGCGATTGCCGCGATCGGCGTCGAGATGAAAGCCCTCGATATTGCTGTGCCCGGTGGCGAAGAACAGGCACGCGCCCTGCTCGTTGCCCAGCCACTCCATGGCCTGGCGGATGCCGGCGCGGTTGGCGTCGAAATCGCCCCCACCGCCGGTCAGCGCGGTTGCGACATGGACGACCCCGCGCTCACGAAGGCGCTGACCGAGGTCGAAGGCCGCCGCGTCATACGCCGAAGTGGAGCGAGAGCCGGAGACCAGCACGGCCTTCCATCGCCCTGACATGAGCTCGGCGGTCGACATCGGGTTGACCGGCGCGACCGCGCCCTCGTCGCGGCGGGACGGGCGCACATCGACCACGACACGCTCGAGGCTGGCGAGCTGGCGGTTATCCGCCGGCGCGCGCCAAGCGAGACCGCTCTGTCGGGCATCCTGCGACGTGACGCAGGCGCTGAGCGAGAAGAGCAGTGTGGCGGCGGCGAACAGTATGGCGACGGAGCGGACCAAGCCCGCCCCGTATGTCGATGCAAATTGCATCAGGTCCCCAAGCAAACAATGTCTTTTGATCAACCAAAAATAGAATTTTTGATCAATCAAGAAGAGAATTTATGAGGGTAATGTGTCCCATGCGCCGCAAAAAAACTACGGGAGAATCAACCCCTACGCATCCGGTTTCATGAATCAAATGCGAAAATTCCAATAGTTTATCGATATTGTTGACGCAATACTGATGAGGATTTCTCGATAAGATACTAAAACTCCACCTGATTCATATATTTACTGACGTATGAAAGAAATACGGGCCAGACTCGATGACCAACCACTGCAATATTTTCGTAGAAACTTTCACAACATGTAATTGAATCATCTTATCAGCACGCTGTTTGATCGAGAAGCCGAGGCGAGCGATCTATCGCTGCCGACGGTCGCTGAAGGATGCCTCACCGTCACCCTCGGAGCGATCGCACATGGTGTTCAAGAGGCCGGAGGTACGCCACCCCGGGACATCTCGATCGGTTTGGGATCCGGGCTGTAGGGACGCAGGAAGAGGAACCAGGCACCGCGCTGCGTCGGCGTCACGCGAGCATCCGACGGACCGCCTACACCGCCAGAAAGACATGGCCCCGCTCCGCACGTCCGAAGAGCGAGGCCCTGTCGACGACCTTGCGGTCGATCGGAATCCTACATCAGCGTGTCCGCGCCGTGAGCGGCGCCGCGCTGGGTATCGCCAGGTCGGCGACGGCGCCGCCGAAGTATGCCTGGGGCTCCGAGGCGCGCACGCCGAGCCACGTCTCGCGCTCCTGCACGCAGGGCAGCGCGCGCTGGAAGGCTTCGCGCCAGGTCGCGGCGCCGGCGTCGATCGCGCCGATCAGGCAGCGATCGAAGTTCACGTAACGGTCGCTCATCCTGGCGCCGTAGGAATCGCGTGGGCTGGCGCATGCGCGAATCGAGGAACACGCCGGCGTCGCAGCCCGAGATGATCGCCACCGTCGGGCGATCGCCGCAGTGCTTGTCGAGCAGGCGGTCGAGTTCGCCCGGGGTCAGCGTGCGACGGCTGCGATCGGCGTCGAGATGGAAGCCGTCGATATTGCTGTGTCCGGTCGCGAAGAACAGGCAAGCGCCCTGCTCGTCACCCGGCCCCTCCATCGCCTGGCGGATGCCGGCGCGGTTGGCGTCGAAATCGCCCCCACCGCCGGCCAGTGCCGTTGCGACATGCACGACCCCGCGCGCGCGAAGCCGCTGACCGAGGTCGAGGGCCGCCGCGTCATACGCCGTCGAGGCGTGTGAGCCGGAAACCAGCACGGCCTTCCATTGCCCGGGCTTGAACACGGCGGTCGACACCGGGTTGACCGGCGCGATCGCGCCCCTGTCGCGACGAGACGGGCGCGCCTCGACGACGCCGCGCTCGAGGCTGGCGAGCTGGCGGTTATCCGACGGCCCACGCCCGCTCTGGCTGGTATCCCGCGACGTGACGCAGGCGCTGAGCGAGCAGAGCAGCGTGGCGGCGGCGAACGGGATGGCGACGGAGCGGACGAATCCCGCGCCGCGTATCGATGCAAATCGCACCTGGAACCCCAAGCAGAGAAATCTTCTGATCAATCCATAAGATCAGATGAACGCTCTCTTGGTACCGAAGGTTGCGAGCGGGCGATGGAACGCCGACGCTACCAAAAGAAAAGGGCCTCGCTCCACAAGCCCGAGGAGCGAGGCCCAGTCGAAGACCATGCCGTCGATCGGAAGTCTCAGGTCATCGCAGCTGCGCCGTGAGCCGCGGCGCGCCAGGTATCGCCAAGTCGGCGACGGTGGCGCCGAAAAACGCCTGCGGATCGGAGGGGCGCACGCCCAGCCACGCCTCGCGCTCCTGCACGCAGGGCAGCGCGCGCTGG
>LNFM01010159.1_pt1 | contig 13387 bp, 14 predicted proteins | sample 596031 | NCBI WGS metagenome assembly LNFM01 (sample SAMN04254537, study PRJNA301005) | activated carbon metagenome | isolation source: dual media filters at the Ann Arbor, Michigan drinking water treatment plant | place: USA: Ann Arbor
CCAAGGCCGGGATCTGGACCATCACCGCCGAGACGACAGACGGCACTGTCCGCACGTTCACGGCCCGCGACGTCATCTCGTCGGCTCCGATCCGCGAGTTGATGCACTCCATCGCTCCGACGCCGGTTTCCTTGCCTGCCGCCGACAAGCTGCGCTATCGCGATTTCATCACCGTGGCGCTGATCGTCGACAAGCCCGACCTCTTCCCCGACAACTGGATCTACATCCACGAGCCCTCCGTGAAGGTGGGGCGCATCCAGAACTTCCGCTCCTGGTCGCCGGAGATGGTGCCGGACGAGAACCTCGCCTGCCTCGGCCTCGAGTATTTCTGCTTCGAAGGTGACGGCCTGTGGGGCGCCAGCGACGGCGAGCTCATCGGCCTCGCCAAGAAAGAGCTCGAGCAGATCGGCCTCGCCACCTGGAACGACATCAAGGATGGCTGCGTCGTGCGCCAGAAGAAGGCCTACCCGGTCTACGACGACTCCTATCGTTTCAACGTCGACACCATCCGCGAGGACATCACCGCCAACTACCCGCGCCTGCATCTGGTCGGCCGCAACGGCATGCATAAGTACAACAACCAGGATCACGCCATGATGACCGCCATGCTGACGGTCAAGAACATCATGGCCGGCAAGGATCAGTTCGACATCTGGAACGTCAACGAGGACGCAGAGTACCACGAGGCTGGCGCTTCCGGTGCCAACGAGGCCCTGAAGAGCGTCCGCCTTGTGCCGCGCCCGGTCGGTAAGGTGGCATGACCTTCGCGCTCGACACGCTGCTGGCTCCGCTCGATGCGGTCCTCCGCATCGTGCCGGAGCGGCTGCGTCCGATCGCACGCCAGCTGATCGGCTATCTGGCCGTCAGCGGCACCGCGCTGATTGTCGACGTCGCCATCTACTGGTCGCTCTTCAAGGTCCTCGAGGTCGCGGCACTCGCGGCTGCAGGCGGCTACGTCTGCGGCGTCGTGGTCCACTATGCACTCTCTTCGCGCATCGTCTTCGCCGGTCGGCTCCGCGCCCGCGGCATCGCGGCCGAGGCGCCCGTCCTTGGCAAGTTCTTCGTCGCGGGTGGAACCGGCCTCGTCGTGACCGTGGCGACGGTGGGTCTTCTCGCCGACGTAATGGGCTTGCACCCCCTGCTCGCCAAGCTCGTCGCAACCGGCTTCTCGTTCGTAACCGTCTTCACCGCGCTCCGCGTCTTCGTCTTCAACGCTCCGGCGCCCGAGCGCGCGTGAGGCCGACCAGGAAGGTTTCGCCATGTTCATCGCCAACTACCCCCTGAAGTCCCTCGTGCAGAAGGCGATGATGTTCGTCCAGCTGCCGCTCGACTATTCGACGTTCCACCCCTACCGGGCGCTGCAGCAGCGCGCGCTCGCCGAGACGCTCGATTTCATCACCGCAGAGATGCCGTCGGCGCTGGCCTTCGACACGCCGCGCGAGCTGATGGACTACGCCCTGAAGCAGGTGACGCTCGACGGCCTCGTCGCCGAGTTCGGCGTCAACGAGGGCGGCTCGATCTCCTACATCGCCAAGCGCATGCCGAAGCGCACCATCGACGGCTTCGACAGCTTCGAGGGGCTGCCAGAGGGCTGGTCCGGAAACACGATGGAAGCCGGCTACTTCAATCGCGGCGGCAAGCTGCCGAAGGTGCCTAAGAACGTGCGGCTGCATGCCGGCTGGTTCTCGGACAGCCTGCCCAAGTTCATCGCCGCCAACCCGGGGCCCGTGGCCTTCCTGCACGTCGACTGCGATCTCTACTCCTCGACCGCCTGCATCTTCGAGCACCTGGGCGACCGCATCGTCCCCGGCACGGTTATCGTCTTCGACGAGTACTTCAATTATCCGGCTTGGCAGACGCACGAGCACAAGGCGTTCCGCGAGTTCGTCGCGCGCACGGCCAAGGCCTACGACTACATCGGCTACTCGTTCAAGCAGGTCGCCGTGGTGATGCGCTAAGCATCACCCCCGGCCGGCCACCTGGATCGCGCCCAGTCAAACCGCAGTTCATGCAGGCGCCCCCGCAGTGCGGAGGTCGCCCCATGAACGCAACGGCCAACGGCAACCCGAACACACGGGGAAGGGTTCAGAACTCCACGCGGTCGGCGCCCTTGAGTTCGAGCAACTCGCGTGCGTCCTCGGGCGTCGCCACCTCGAGGCCGAGCGCCTCGATCATCTGGCGTGCCAGCTTGACCTGCTCGGCGTTGGACTTGGCCAGCTTGCCCGGACCAGACCAGAGCGAGTCCTCCATGCCGACGCGCACGTTGCCGCCCAGCGCGATCGCTTGCGCTGCGATTGGAAGCTGGTTGCGGCCGGCGCCGAGCACGCTCCACTGGTACTCATCGCCGAACAGCCGGTCCGCCGTGCGCTTCATGTGCTGCACGTCCTCCGGGTGCGGGCCGATGCCACCCAGGATGCCGAACACCGATTGAATGAAGAACGGCGGCTTGACGATGCCACGGTCGGCGAAGTGGCGCAGCGTGTAGAGATGCCCGATATCGTAGCACTCGATCTCGAAGCGCGTACCGTTCTCGGCGCACGATGTCAGGATCATCTCGATGTCGGTGAACGTGTTCTTGAAGATGCGGTCGCGCGAGCCCTCGAGGTAGGGCTTCTCCCAGTCGTACTTGAACTCCTTCTGGCGCTCGAGCATTGGGTAGAGGCCGAAGTTCATCGAGCCCATATTGAGCGAGGCAACCTCGGGCTTGAACACGGCGCAAGGCTTCAAACGCTCCTCGATCGACATCGTCGGCGCGCCGCCGGTGGTGATGTTGATCACGGCGGACGAGCGCTGTTTGATCACCTTGAGGAACTTGCCGAAAGCCTCGGGGCTCTGATCAGGCAACCCATTCTGCGGATTCCGCGCATGCACATGGACGAGCGCGGCACCGGCTTCCGCCGCACCGACGGCCGCGTCCGCGATTTCCTCGGGCGTGATCGGCAGGTGCGGTGACATCGACGGCGTGTGGATCGAGCCCGTCACCGCACAGGTGATCATGACTTTGCGCTTTTTGGTCGTCTTGGCCATTGTCCTGGTTTCCGTTCGTCTCGAAGTTTGACCGCTGTCCGATCGCAAGATGACACTTAACGCCTCCCGCGGCACCAGTCGACGACGCTGCCTACTCGCACCGATCGTGCCGGGTCGCCGCCGTCAGAGCAGATTTTCCCATCTCAAGATCGCCACCGAGACGAGAGCCAAGCCACCGACGGCCGCGATCGCAAACCGGGTCGCTGGTGGATCTTTGCTTCGATAGACAAGCCAACCCGTCGCGACGGCCAGGCACAGGGTGCCGATGGGACCGCCGATGAAGATCGCCTCGAGCCCGCGTCCCATGGCCTCCTCCGGGTGACGCATTGGACTGATCCACCCCATCACCAGACCATAGGTCGCTGTCGCCGGCAGATAACCCACGAGTGCTACCGCAACGGCAATCAAAAGCGCCTTGTCAGCTGTGTTGCCGCTCTGTCGTTCGCTCATGCGGGGCTCGCCGTCAGGCATCTCGGTATCAGGCTGAAACCAGGCACCACCGTCGTTCAGCCGTTATATGCCTTCTGAGCTTTCTTGTGAGCGGCCAGGGCCGCCAGGCGCTCGTCGCGCCAGCGGCTCTTCTTGGCGATGTCCTCGGCAGATGGCGTGCCGCCCCAGCTCGCCATGACGCGGGCGACATTCTCGGGGCCGAGCACGTCCGGCTCATAGGGCCGCCCCGCCAGCGAGGCCCAGGCGCCGCCGAACCGTGCGCAATAGTCGGGAATGCCGCCCGGCGCATTCATCTCGATGGTCTCGAACGGTCCCATGAAGCTCCAGCGCAGGCCGAGGCCATGCGCGATGGTCTTGTCGAGGTCCTCCGCCGAGCAGTAGCCCTCGGAGACGAGCCGGAACGCTTCCGCCAGCAGCACGGCTTGCATGCGGTTGAGGATGAAGCCGTCTATCTCTTTCTTGAGCTCCATCGGCACCTGGCCGATGCTTTCGTAGATGGAGCGCGCGCGCTTGACCACGGCAGGGTCGGTCCACGGGGCGGGTGAGAGCTCGACCACCGGCACGACGTGGGGAGGGTTCACGGGGTGGGCGATGAGGCAGCGGTGACGCCCCTTGAGCGCTTCGGTGAAACGCGAGGCAACGATGGCCGAGGACGATGAAGCGAGGATCGTTTCGGGCGCCGCAGCCGCGTCGAGCTGCTGCCAGATGGCGATCTTGGCCTCGATCGTCTCCGGGCCCGACTCCTGCACGAGGTCGACGCCGGTAACGGCTTCGGCGAGCGTGCCGACCGGCGCTATGCGCCGTGCCGCTGCCTCAGGATCGTCGACAAGGCCGTGAACCGCGAGATCCTGCAAGCTCTGCGCCACGAGCTTCGGCGCATTTGCCGTCGCCTCCGCATTGGCGTCCCAGCACTTCACGTTCCAGCCCGCACGGCTGAAGACGTTCGCCCATGCGCGGCCGATGAGGCCCACCCCGACGAGGCCGACTGTCGGCATTGCTATCTCCTGGTTGAGGTCGTGATTTCGTTGCGTCGTGCGAAGGGCTCGAGCAGCACTTTGCCGTGTGCGTTCGGATGGCGGAGTCTCTCGAACACGTCGGGCAGTTCATCGAACGTGACGCGGCCCGTGATCATGGCGCCAGCTTCGAAGCTGGCAGAGCCCAGCAGGTCGAGCGAGAGCTGAAAATCCTCGGGCGTGTAGCCTAGCACGAATTGCAGCAAAAGCTCCTTGCGGATCGCGGCGCGCGGCAGGATGCGGTCCTCGTGGCGGCAGACGCCGACGACCACGATGCGCCCACGAATGCCGGCCACGTCGATACATTGCGCCAGTACGCCCGGAACGCCGACGCACTCGAAGACGACGTCCGGAGGGCCGCCCGCGATGTCGCCAAACGCTGCTGCGACTGAACTTTTGGCCGGATCGACAAGGGCGCTGGCACCGAGACGCAGTGCGCGCTCCCGCCGTGTCGCGTCCAGCTCACTGACCACCACGTCTCGGGCGCCAGCCCGCCGCGCGAAGGCGGTGGTCGCGAGCCCGATCGGGCCAGCCCCGATGACGAGCACGCGGCGCCCCAGGAGTTGTCCGGCAAGGCGCACGGCATGGGCGCCAACGGCCAGCGGCTCGGCCAGCGCGGCAGCATCGAGCGTGATTGCCTCGGGCACTCGAAGCAGCTGACGACCATGGATGCGCACGAACTCGGCATAGCCGCCGGGTGCCTCAGGGGACATACCGATGATGCGGTTGCTGGGGCAGAGAATGCCGAGCCCATCCTTGCATGCGCCGAGGGAGCGGCACTCGTCGCACGGTTTCAGAGGCACAGCGATGACCCGGTCGCCAGGGGTCCAGTCCGGATCGCAGGATGCTGCCACTTCGCCGGAGAACTCGTGACCGAGCACGGTTCCCCGTCCGACCTGGGACGCGCTCGCCTCGGTTGCGTGCACATCCGAGCCACAGATGCCGCAGTAGGCCACCTTCACAATCACCTCGCCAGGGCCGGGCTCGGGCGAAGGCTGCTCGATGACGCGGAGCGGCTGACCGGTCTCGTGGAACTGCAAGGCGCGCACGGAGGTGGTCTCGCTGAGGATTGGTGGGTTGATTGGACCGGGAGACTAGCACGTGGCGGCCAAGATGCTAGGTTGCGCGGAATCGTCAAATCGCCTCGGAGCTTGACCAATGGATCTCGGCATCAAAGGCCTGCGCGTGCTGATCACGGCAGGCGCGAGCGGCATCGGCCTCAAGGCCGTCGAGGCGTTCCTGCGCGAAGGCGCCAAGGTGCACACCTGCGACGTCGACAAGGAGGCGCTGGCGGCGCTGAAGAAGGCCCATGCCACGGTGACGCAGAGCGTCTGCGACGTTGCTGACCGGGCCCAGGTGGCAGCGCTTTTCAAAGACGCCCTCGCGGCCCTCGGCGGCCTCGACTGCCTCGTCAACAATGCCGGCATCGCGGGTCCGACCGGCCCCGTCCACGAGATCAATCCAGAGGATTGGGACCGCTGCCTCGACGTGACGCTGACCAGCCAATTCAATTGCACGCGCCTCGCGGTCGAGCACCTGAAACAATCGCAGAACCCGTCGATCATCAACCTATCGTCGGCAGCCGGTAAGTTCGGCTTCCCGAACCGATCGCCTTACGCGGCGGCGAAGTGGGGCGTGATCGGCTTCACCAAGACACTGGCGATGGAGCTGGGCCAGTACGGCATCCGCGCCAACGCGATCCTGCCCGGCCCCGTTGACGGGGACCGCATCCGTCGCGTTTTTCAAGCGAAGGCGCAGGTCGCGGGTACTTCGATGCAGGCGATCCAGGACGCCACGCTGGGCAATGCCTCGATCAAGTCGCTCGTGCCGCCCGAGAACCTCGCCGACATGATGGTCTACCTCGCGAGCCCCCGGGCACGCACGCTCTCGGGGCAGGCAATCTCCATCGACAGCGACGTGCAGGGGCTGGTCTAGGGCGTCTCCCGCGCTTTGATCATGACGCGAGGTCACCGTAATTGCCTTGACCGTGAATGGCCGCAAGGAGGGTCCGAATGGCGGATCGCGATCTTGAGTTTCTTCTGAAATCGTATCGCTTTCTGGACAAGGCACTCGCGGCCCATTCAGCTGCCATGACGACTGGTGATCGGGACCAGTTACACTGGGAGCGCGCTACAGCATTTAGACAATTGCTCACGCAGCGCTCGCAGAATGCTTCGGTCGCGCTCGTTCAACTGCGGACGCTTTTGGAGTGTCTTGCACATGATCCATATGATGCCGAGCTCGCCGGGCTCGTCGCGGAGGCCTCCCGGCAGCACCTCGAAACTCTTTCCAGGTCCCTTGCCTCGCAAAAGAAGGAGCGGGTCCAACCCGGGGTGACGCAAGTACCTTCGACACATTGCATGTGGCCCGACGCCAGCAGCTTGAAGATGCTGGATGCATCGACCGATCGCATTGTTATTCTCGACACGAACTATCGATACCGGTTCGCCAATACCGCCAATGCTGCCTTCCACGGCGTATCGGCCCAGGCGTTTCTCGACAAGACGCTCTGGGCCATGACGTCCGAAGCCTTTTTCGAACGTGTGACCAAACCCGCGTTCGACCGCTGCTTCGCGGGCCAAGCCACGGCTTGCGTCACGCCGCATCCCGGCCGCGACCCGTCCGAGATGCACTCCGGTCACCTGGACCCGATCCTGGACGGCAAGGGCCGCGTCGTCGGGGCTTTCGTTAGGGTTCGGCGGGTCGGGGTTGGCAGCCCGGAGCCTATCACCCGTGCCCCTTGACCTCCCGGCCCGCGCTGTCAGGCTGAGGCAAGACTTAACGGGAGACGAAACGCCATGGCCACATTCCGCGAGATGATCGCCGGACCGAAGCCGCTGCTGGCACCTCTGGTGCTGAACCCGATCATGGCCAAGCTCGCTGAAGCTGCAGGCTTCAAGGCGGCCTACCTCGGCGGTGGCTCGAGCGGGTACATGAAATGCGTGACGGAGGCGAACCTGAACATTTCCGAGATGTGCCAGGCGGCGCTCGATATCCGCGCGGTCTCGCCATTGCCGCTGATCCTCGACGGCGCCTGCGGCTTTGGCGATCCCATGCACATGCACCGCACTATCGGCATGACGGAGGCGGCAGGTTTTTCTGCCATCGAGATCGAGGACCAGATCCTTCCGAAGCGGGCGCATCATCACATCGGCATCGAGCACATCATTCCTAAAGAGCTGATGGTGGCGAAGATCAAGGAGTGTGTCGCCGCGCGCCGCAATCCCGAGACGGTCATCATCGGCCGGACCAACGCCGCGCGCATGCACGGCCTCGACGAGGCCTTGCACCGCGCGGAGGCCTACCGGAAGGCCGGTGCCGACATGATCTACGTGCTCGCCAAGACGCCCGACCAGGTGGCGACAATCGGCGAGAAGCTTGGCGGCCCGCTGATGCTGTTGCTGTCCGACGACGGTCGAGCGGCGACCGGCCTATCGCTCGACGACCTGGGGCGTCTTGGCTACTGGCTGGTCTGCGATGCCTCGACGCCGCTGATGGCCATGCACAAAGCCCTGCGCGAGTGCTACGTGGCGATGGCCAAGGGCGAGCCGCCGCCCAACCTCGGTCGCGGCGGCGCAAAAGCCGAACAGGAGATCGTGCGCGAGACGATCGGCCTCGAGGCCATGCTGGCGGTCGAGCGCGCGACCGTCGAGAAAGGCCATTGAAGTGGACGTTGGAGTACATGCTGTGAACGATCTCGCTCGTCAACTCTGGGAAGCCCGTCGCGACGGCAGGGTGCTGCCCCGGGGCTCGTTGGCCGCGCCTGCCGGGGCGGAGGAGGCGTATGCCGTGCAGGCGGAGGCGGTCCGGCTCACGGGCCTCGCGACCCGTGGGTTCAAGGTGGGCTCGACCAGCGTGGAGGCGCAGAAGAAGCTTGGGACGACAGAGCCCGGGTCTGCCCCACTGCTTGCACCTTACGTCCACGAAAGCCCTGCTCGGGTCGCGCTCGTCGCCGGTCACAACGCCGAACTCGAGGGCGAGATAGCGTTTCGCTTGGGGCGCAATCTTCCACCGCGCGACGTGCCCTACACCTACGCCGAGGTCGCCGATGCGGTCGATGCCGTGGCTGGCGCGATCGAAGTGGTCGGCAGCCGCATCGGGGGTGGGCTCGCCGATATCGGGCGCTTTCTCTCGACGGCTGATTTCGGCGTCAACATCGCGTTGGTCGTGGGGCGATGGACCACCGATTGGCGCGCGCTGGATTTGAAGGCGCTCCCGGTGACCATGACGATCGACGGCCAACAGTGTGGTCATGGCACTGGCGCCCGCGCGCTCGGCGACCCGCTGGCCGTGATGGTCTGGCTCGCCAATCAGCAGAGCAAACGGGGCCGAGGCATGAAGGCCGGCGAGATCGTCTCGACTGGAACCTGCACGGGTCTCGACGCCGTGAGGGCCGGCCAGAGCGCGTGTGCAGAGTTCGGCGTTCTGGGCGCGGTGGAGGCGGCTTTCGATTGAGCCGCCCCAACTGAATGCGCCGCTCACCCGATCTTCAGTAGCAACCCGCCGTCGACCGGCAAGAGGACGCCCGTGATGTAGCGCGCTTCATCGGAGGCGAGAAACACAGCTGCGTTGGCGACGTCGAATGCGTTGCCGGCCTCGGCCACTGCCAGCGGCACCTGAGATGCGCGCTCGGACCGCACCTGATCGCGCGAAACGTTGCGTTCCCGCGCGCGGCGCTCGATGGCCATGGGCGTGTTCATCAGCCCCGGCAGAATCGCGTTGCAGCGGATGCCGTGCGGAGCATTCTCTATGGCAACGTGCTGCGTCAGCGAATTCACGGACGTCTTCGAGACGCGGTACGTGAGCATCGGCCCGGCGGCAATTGATGAGGTCGACGAGATGTTGACGATCGCGCCCGAGCGCTGGCGGCGCATCACCGGCAGCACGTGCTTGATGGTCAGGAACATGCCGCGGATGTTGAGGGCCATCAGCTCGTCCCACATCTCGGCCTCGAGCTCGACCGTTCCCCTGTCGCCCCGTGCCCGGCCGACGTTGTTGTGTAGCACGTCGATGCGGCCGTAGCGCTCGATGCAGGTGTCGGCGATCGCTTTGCAGTCGGCCTCGCGCGTGATGTCCGCCTTTAAGGAGGACGCCTTGCCTCCTTTGTCGGTGATCATCCGGACGGTGCTCTCTGCCCACTCCTGGTTGCTGTCGACGACAAGCACCGTCGCGCCTTCCTCCGAGAACCTGAGGCACGCGGCCCGTCCGTTGCCGGTGGTCTCGCCCGGCTGCTGCCCTCCGCCGACGACGATGGCGATCCTGTCCCTGAGACGCATGGTGCTTGGCCTTTCCCGTAACGGCGCCCTCGCGCGCTGCACACCCTACTCTATCGTGATGCGCGATCGGTCATCTTGTCGAATCAACCAGCAATTTTGCAGGCAGATCAGCTCGGCAATTGCAGGTACGATGCGGCTGCGTAGCGAAGAGGATCACCCATGGACGTCGGCGTTTTCATTCCGATCAATAACAACGGCTGGATCATCTCGGCCACCTCGCCTCAATACATGCCGAGCTTCGAACTGAACAAGGCGGTGGTTCAGAAAGCCGAGGCCTATGGCTTCGATTTCGCACTTTCGATGATCAAGCTGCATGGCTTTGGCGGCAAGACCGAGTTCTGGGATCACGGCCTGGAAAGTTTCACGCTGATGGCGTCGTTGGCGTCGGTGACGAGCCGGATCAAGCTTTTTGCGTCCACCGCCGTGCTCACGCTACCGCCTGCGATCGTGGCGCGCATGACGTCGACAATCGACGACGTGTCTGACGGGCGCTTCGGCGTCAACATCGTCTCCGGCTGGCACAAGCCCGAGTACACGCAGATGGGGCTTTGGCCGGGCGACCAGTATTTCGGAACCCGCTACGACTACAGCACGGAATACGTGCGCATTCTGCGCGATCTCTGGGAGACCGGCGTTTCCGATTTCAAGGGCGAATACTTCCAGATGGAGAAATGTGTCCTGTCTCCGAGACCCAAGCGGCGCATCGAGATCGTGTCGGCAGGGCAGTCGGACCGCGGCATGGAGTTCGCGGCCGAGTGGTGCGAGTACAATTTCTGCCTCGGCGAGGGCGTCAATGAGCCGACAAAAGCTGCGGGCGTGCCGGCCCGGGTCAAGGCGCACGCCGAGAAGACCGGGCGCGATGTGGGCGCCTACATGCTCTACATGGTCATCGCCGAGGAGACCGACCAGGCCGCCCTCGCCAAATGGGATCTTTATAACCGGGGCGCGGATCGCGAGGCGCTCGCCCACCTCATCGGCAAGGCGGCCGAGGATCCCAATCTCACAGAGACCTCGACGGCATCGGCCATCTCGCGATCCGCCTCGCCGATCAACTTCAACATGGGGACGATCGTCGGCTCCTATGAGAACTGCGCACGCATGCTCGACGAGGCTGCGACCATGCCTGGCGTCAAGGGCATCATGCTCACCTTCGACGACTTCCTGATTGGCCTCGATGCGTTTGGTCGGCGCGTCCAGCCGCTGATGAGATGTCGCGCAGGGCGCCCCCACGTTCCCACCTAATGCGCAGAGCCGATGGCCCCCGGCGCCTTGCAACTTGAACAGTGCCGATTGTGGGCGCAGGCTGATGGCGATGCCCATTTGCCCCGAGAGGCTCGAATGACCGACCTTTATCCCAACGGCTGGCGCAGCCACGCGCCTCGCTATCCCGATCCCGCGATCCAGGCCTTCGATCCTCGCTTCGAGAAGTATTGGATCAAGCTTTCCGCGGTCGAGCGCATCGCGACGGGGTTCCGCTGGGCTGAGGGTCCGGTGTGGGTTGGCGATGGCCGCTACCTCCTCTGGAGCGACATTCCGAACAACCGCATTATGAAGTGGGAGGAGGAGACCGGCGCGGTGTCGGTGTTCCGCAAACCCTCCAACTGGGCCAACGGCAACACCCGCGACCGGCAGGGCCGCCTCGTCACCTGCGAGCACGGACGGCGCCTCACTCGCACCGAGTACGATGGATCGATCACCGTCCTGATGGACCGCTTCGAGGGCAAGCGTCTCAACTCGCCGAACGATGTGGTGGTGAAATCCGACGGCTCGATCTGGTTCACAGACCCGGCCTTCGGCCTGCTCGGCAACTACGAGGGCGAGAAGGCCGAGCCCGAGTTGCCGATGTGCGTCTATCGTCTCGATCCCGCGACCGGCAAGGCGACGATGCTTACCGACATCGTACCAGGCCCCAATGGCCTTTGCTTCTCTCCCGACGAGAAGACCCTCTACATCGTGGAATCGCGTGCTGCGCCCACTCGGCTGATAACGGCCTGGGATGTGATCGACGGCGGCACGCGCATCGCCAACCGGCGCGTCCATATCGACGCCGGCCCGGGCACACCGGACGGCATGCGCTGCGACGAGGACGGCAACCTGTGGTGCGGCTGGGGAATGGGCGATCCCGCACTCGACGGGGTTCGCATTTTCGCCCCTGACGGCAAGGCGATCGGCCATATTCTGCTGCCCGAGCGTTGCGCCAACCTGTGCTTTGGAGGCTTGAAGCGAAACCGCCTATTCATGGCGGCGTCGACGTCGGTCTATGCACTCTATGTGCAGGTGCAGGGCGTGGCGGGCGGTTAGAACTCGTAACGAAGTGTGATCGCGCGCGTGGCGTTCAAGCTCCGGCAATCGGTTGTCGCCGCGCCAGGGAGCGGTCTACAGTCCGCCATTCACGCCGATTGCTCCGCTCCCCTCATTTCGTCGCACTGGCCACCGCCGTCACGGGGGCATAGGCTCATGATGGTTCAAAAAACACCTCGAAGAGGAAGCGCGTGTCCAACATTCCACAATTCCTGGTGCATAGCCCCAAGGACAACGTCGGCGTCGTCGTGGTCGAGGATCTCAAGGCCGGCACTGACATGCTCGGCGTCATCACCGAGACCAACACCACCATTCGCGTCACCGCCAAGCAGGACATCCCTATTGGCCACAAAGTGGCGCTGACCGAGCTGAAGGAAGGCGACACCGTCATCAAGTACGGGGCCGACGTCGGCCGCATGGTGGGCAGCGCCAATACCGGCGAACATGTCCACATCCACAATCACAGAACAAAGCGCTGGTGAGGCGAGACGAGACCATGGCAAAGCCAGCAGCGAAAAAGGCGGCCAAGTCCGCACCGACGGCTACAAGCCTCGATAACCTGTCGTTCTGGGGATGGCGCCGAGAAAACGGGCGCGTGGGCGTGAGAAATCACGTCCTCATCCTTCCGCTCGACGATCTGTCCAACTCCGCCTGCGAGGCAGTGGCGAACAACATCAAGGGCACGCTCGCAATCCCGCACGCCTACGGCCGCCTGCAGTTCGGTGCCGATCTCGATCTGCACTTCCGCACGCTGATCGGCACCGGCTCGAATGCAAACGTCGCCGCTGTGGTCGTGATCGGCATCGAGGACGGCTGGACAGATCGCGTGGTGCAAGGCATCGCGAAGACCGGCAAGCCTGTGGTCGGTTTCGGCATCGAAGGGCACGGCGACATCGCGATCATTGCCAAGGCCTCCTACAAGGCCAAGGAATTCGTACAGTGGGCCTCCGAGCTCAAGCGCGAGCAATGCTCTATCGACGAACTCTGGGTTTCGACCAAGTGCGGTGAATCCGACACCACGACCGGCCTCGGCTCCTGCCCGACGGTCGGCAACATGTACGACAAGCTGATCCCCAAGGGCGTTACCGGCGTTTTCGGCGAGACCAGCGAGATCACCGGCGGCGAGCACATCGCCCGCGAGCGGGCGATCTCAAAGGAGATCGGCGACAAGTGGTACAAGGTCTGGAATGCCTACCAGCAGGAGGTGATCGAGGCCAACAAGGTCGATGACCTGTCGGAAAGCCAACCAACCAAGGGCAACATCGCAGGCGGGCTCTCCTCCATCGAGGAGAAGGCGCTCGGCAATCTCGAGAAGATCGG